>Ga0210388_10002521_pt1 | contig 14232 bp, 12 predicted proteins | sample IncBWC19OmetaG_FD_155485 | JGI IMG/M metagenome (GOLD analysis project Ga0210388, IMG submission 155485) | Forest soil microbial communities from Barre Woods Harvard Forest LTER site, Petersham, Massachusetts, United States - Inc-BW-C-19-O ...
CCGGAAGCAGCGTTCTGAGCTACGCGCCATCCAGCTTCTTGGCGGTAGTACTCGGTCCTCCTGGCGGCGACCGCGGGGTGGTGGGCAACGCCTCCGGCAACGGCGGAGGCGGCAACGGGTGCGGCAGCCAAGGTTGGAGCGGTGGAGGCCGGGATGATCGAGGATGGGGTGGCGGCGGCAACGGTGGCGGAGGATGCACGGCAGTGCCCGAGGGCGGACCAGCTTTTATGTACTTACTGTTGGCTGGCCTTTGTTGCCTCGGCGCTTTGGTCTCGCGATTCCAGCGGCGAGTGGGCGTGCGCGAAACTAACTAGAACACAGAAATTCATTTCGAAACTCAACAGCGTGCCGAAAGGCACGCTGTTTTTGTCTGTGACGACTTTTGTTCCACGTTATTCTTCCAAGCAACGTCAGGGGGTCGTCTGCCCAGACAATTTTCCGCAACAATCGTGACACTTCGAGTAAAGGCAAAGTAGCAGGTGATGGACATTAAACGCAAAACCTTGCACATTGATCCGCCGGCGAGGTTTCGCCCGGACGCTTAATGCTTCAGCTAGCACGGCTGATTCGGCACGGCGGTATTGGGTTGTTTTTTGAGATGCTAACTCGTATTGGAATCAATGACCTGGCCTTGGATCCCTTACCGTACACGCGTCCACGGCTGCGAAGAATAAAACACGAGCCTGGCGACCGCTTCTCATCCATCATCAGGCCTGGTTACTCATGCGGCGGAGGTAACACGACCCATTGGGTACTTTGTTACCATTGCAGCGCATTGCAATCTCATGTAAGCTCATTGTCATCAGGGCAAGCCGACGATCAGTCGAGCAGAGGTTCTCCCCCCGGCCCCGATGGTTCCAAGGTAAATCTGTGCAGGTCAGAGCAAGTGAGCGCTAAAAGCGAAGGCGTCTTGACAAGCGAGCGAGAAATGCTACAATCACTATAGGAATAGTCGTGATTTTGAGTTGCATTTGCTTTTGGCAATCGACCTGCAGCAGTGCACTTCAGTTGAACGCGTGACCCGGAAACGGAAATCGCCTTGAGCATCTAACGAAGTTTTAAACGCGGCACAACTAGAGTCAGCTGGAAACCCGCAATCCCCCCGGTTTCCGGCCCAACGCAGTATCCCCCTCGGATCTCACCGCTGAGATCCTGACAACAACAGTCTTGTGGTTCATTTTGAGGTCACTGTGAGAAGTGACTTAGAGGGCGAAGCTATGGCCGTAAGCAGTTTGTCGTGGGAATTAGCGCAGTCGGCTCCGGTGGTTGAAGCAGGAGCGGAGAGCTGGTATGGGCTGCAGACCCGCCCCCGCCACGAAAAAATTGTGGCGCAACGATTGGGAGAAAGAGGCGTGACGACGTTCCTGCCTCTAGTGACCGAGGTGCACCGCTGGAGCGACCGCAAGAAGTCGGTGGAGATGCCGCTGTTCAGTTGTTATGTGTTCGCGAAATTTGTTCCGAACCGCTCGGAACGCCTGCGGGTTCTCCGCGTGGATGGAGTGTTTGGACTGATCGGCGCTCGCGGCGAGGGCGCGCCGATTCCCGACGAGCAGATTGATGCGGTTCGCAATCTGGTGGAAGGGGAACTGCCCTGGTCTTGCCATCCCTTTCTGAAAATCGGCCGGCGGGTGCGCATTCGAAGCGGAGCGCTCGATGGACTTGAAGGAATACTGGTGTCGCGCAACGGAGACCGTACCCTGGTTATTTCCGTAGATGCGATCCAGCGATCCCTGGCGGTTCGGGTCGAAGGATACGAGGTCGAACCAGTCTGAAGTGAAGCAGTCCGAAGAAGAATCAGTCTGAAGAAGCAGAACCGTTCTGAAGTTGTTCAGGAAATCGCTTCACGTAATTTTCCCCTTCCCTCGGTAAGGAACCACTCACCCTTGACAGAAAACAGAATCGAGACAATACGCCTGCTGGTCGTGAGCCGGGAGCGGTCCGTTCTTCGTCTGCTTTGGTCGATTGAAGAATCGGGCTCCTGGCAGTTGGAGACGGCGGCGAGCGGTTGGGATGCGATGGAGCGGGTGCAATCGGGTACAGCGCCCGACCTGCTATTGCTGGATATTCCTCGCGGCGATACCGACAGCCTGCATCTGTTGCGCTGGCTCCGCCGGCTCCGCCCTGGGCTTCCGGTCGTTGTGCTGTGCTATCCCGACGATGCCGCCACGGGGAGAGAAGCAATGCGGCTCGGAGCAGAGGAGATTCTGGTCAGACCGTTTGACGAGCCGCAACTGAAATCCATGATCCGGCGGCATCTGGGACCGGGAGAAATCGCTCGAGGAAACGGCAACGCGGACATTGTCAGCGAGAATGTCGAGCAGCTGGGCCCAGACGCATTCTTCGTCAGCGCCAGCCTGACCATGCAGAAGCTGCGCGCCCAGGCGGCGCTGCTGGCGCAAACCGATGTTCCGGTTCTTCTTCTGGGAGAAGCTGGAAGCGGTAAATACACGGTTGCCAGCCTGATTCACAAACTCTCTGTACGTTCCGGGTTCAAGCTGGTTCGAGTGAATTGCGCGGAAATGCCGGCGGCTCTGCTCGAGGCCGAACTTTTCGGGGACGATTCCACTTCCTCCGGGCGCGGTCGCCGGACTTGTTTGGGAAACTTCGCTGCGGGAGAAAAAGGCACAATCTTCCTCGAAGAAATTGCCGAGATGCCGGCGGAGCTGCAATCCCGGCTGTTGCAGGTGTCAAGCGAGGAACTCCGCAGGCCAGGCAGCGCCGATGCAGGCCCCGCTGATGTGAGGATCCTGGCTGCGAGCAGCGCCAACCTGGAGCGCGCTTTGGCCGGCAAGAAGCTTCGCGAAGACTTGTACTATCGCCTGAGCGCCTTCACCGTGCATGTGCCTGCGTTGCGCCAGCGGAAGGACGAGATTGCGATCCTGCTGCGCTACTTCATGCATAAGCTGGCCCGGCACTACAGCTTGCCTCCTCGCGGATTCTCATCTTCCGTCCTCGATGCCTGCCAGAACTACTCCTGGCCGGGCAACTTGAAAGAGCTGGAAACCTTTGTGAAACGCTACCTGGTTGCAGGCGACCAGGAGTTGACTCTGGGAGAAATGGACCTGACGTTGGGAGGCGGTGCCGAACCTGCTCTCCGCTCGCCGGCGGCGGGATTGGCGGCAAGTCGACGAGAAGAGAAAGCAGCCGAGCAGAAGGCAGCCAGACCGGAATCGCTGAAATCCCTGATCCAGGGGATCAAATCGGAAGCCGAACAAAATGCAATCGGAGCGGCGCTGAGAAGAACCGGCTGGAACCGCAAGGCGGCGGCGCGGTTGCTCAAAGTCAGTTATCGCACCTTGTTGTACAAAATCGACCAATACCATATGCGAGCTCCGGAGCCTTTCCTTGCTCCGCCACCGGTCGACGAATTTTCGGCTTATGGCAACGAGGTCAAAGGAAACGGGAAGGCAAGTTGAAACGAACCGATCGGAATACGTTTGCAGGCAATCGCCAAGGAGCAGCTATGAGTATGAAATCCTTTACCCGGTGGAGCGAGCGAATGGCTCTGCCTCTCGCGCATGTGCTGGTGTGCTGCGCGCTTCTTTCAAATCCTCTGGGCGCCCAAGGGGCTGCCTCTGGCCACGACGCCGACGCTTCAGCCGCCAAACCCCACGACGACAGTTTTGTAATTGGCAACGACGATGTGCTGGCGATCAATGTCTGGAAGGAGCCGGACATCTCACGCTCGATTCCAGTCCGGTCCGACGGAAAGATTTCGCTCCCGCTGGTGGGGGAAGTCCAGGCGGCCGGACTCACTCCGTTGAAACTCGAAAAAGACATTGCCGGCAAGCTCAAGAATTACATCTCGGAGCCGGAAGTCACGGTGATGGTGCAGCAGGTCAACAGCCAGAAATTCAACATCCTCGGGCAAGTTGTCCGGCCGGGATCTTATGTGATCGCAAACTCTCCTACGGTGCTCGACGCAATTGCATTGGCCGGTGGCTTCCGCGATTTCGCAAAACAGAAATCGATCTATGTGCTGCGGCAGGGCTCTGCCGGGGAGTCCCGCATCCCGTTTAACTACAAGGATGTCAGCCAGGGGAAGAACATGGCGCAGAACACCAAGCTGCTGCCCGGCGACACGATCATTGTTCCGTAGGATTTTTCTTTAAAAAATATGTCCGGCAAGGCCTTCGTTACCATGAAAAGTTTTCACTCACTCTGTCTGGGATTCGCCCTTTTGGCCAGCGCACCCTCCTGGTCGCAGGCCGACCCGCGCACCGTCCCGGCACCGGCGGCGACCGGGCCCATCAGCGGCGTTTTCACGAACGGCGACAACGATGCTGACCGCATGATGGTTCCACCGCCCGTGAGTGGAGAGGTTTACCCACTGGCCTTCGCATCTGAGGAGCGAGCCAACTATCTGCGCGGTGGCGTGACGTTCAATACCGCCTACTCCGACAATGTGTTGGGTGCGACGAGCGCCACTCCGGTGAGCGATGTGAGTTATTCGGTGTGGCCCACGCTCGCGCTGGACGAAACTACGTCGCGGCTGCACGCAGTTCTGACCTACGCTCCGGGATTCACCTTTTATGAACGTGTGACGTCACGCAACGAGGCAGATCAGAATTTGTCGATGGACTTCCAATACCGGTTGAGCCCGCATGTGACGGTCAGCCTGCGCGATTCGTTCCAAAAGTCTTCTGACGTGTTCAATCAGCCGGATCAAGGCCTGGCCGGGACGATTTCCGGCGCCGCTGGGGGCTTCAACGATTCCGTGATCGCGCCTCTTGCCGACCGGCTCAGCAATAACGGCAACGCGGGAATCGCATATCAGTTCAGCGCGAACGCGATGGTCGGGGCGAGCGGGACGTTTACCAATCTCCACTACCCGGACCCGACGGAAGTGCCCGGGTTGTACGACGCGGCATCGCGGAGCGGCTCGGCATTCTACAGTTACCGGCTCGCCAAGCAGCACTACATCGGCGCGACCTATCAATACCAGCAACTGCTCTCGTACCCGACCGGAGGGACAAATGAGACGCAGACGCAAGGCGCCTTTCTTTTCTATACGTTCTATCCGTCGCCGGCGTTCTCGTTTTCGTTGTTTGGAGGGCCGCAGTATTACAGCACCGGCCTGCAATATGGCGCGACCCCATCTCCGCTGCCCGGTGCGCAATCCTGGTCTCCGGCGGGCGGCGCCAGTTTGAACTGGCAGGCGCGGCACACTGGCGTGGCCGTCAGCTATTCGCACAGCGTCAGCGGTGGCGGCGGGTTGATCGGGGCCGTCGAACTGGACAGCGCGAACGCTTCGATGCGGCAACAGATCACGCGCCGCTTCAGCGCCTCCCTGGCGGGAGCTTATGCGAACAATGGCGTTCTTTCCGTCGCCGCTTTGGGCGGCCACTCGGTTTCCGGGAGTGCTGCATTGCAGCGGCAGGTGGGCGAGCATCTGAATTTTCAGGCCGGGTATACGAGGCTGCACCAGACCTATAGCTTCCTCGCGGCGAATCCTGACACCAACCGGGAGTGGGTTGCCATCACATATCAATTTGCCAGACCTTTGGGAAGATAATCATGGCTGAAGACTTCGAAGAGAAAAAATCGGATGGGTTCGATCTCCCGCATTACCTGGGGATCGTCCGCCGCCGTCACATGCAGTTCCTGGTTCCGCTGCTTCTTGGATGGCTGGCGGTGTGGGGAGCGAGCTGGGTCCTACCTTCACGATATCGCTCGGGCACGCTGATTCTAGTGGAGCAGCCCACCATGCCGAAGGATTACGTCACGCCCAACGTAAACGACGATTTGCAAGACCGGTTGCGGAGCATCACTCAACAGATTCTCAGCCGCACCCGCTTGTTGCACATCATCGATCAGCTGAATCTGTATGCCGACTCGCACGGCCGCCTTACGCCCGACGACAAGGTGGAACGGATGCGCAAGGATATCGAAATCGAACTGGTACGGGACGGGGAAGGCCGGGTTAGCGCCTTTAACGTCTACTATTCGTCGCACAATCCGCAGGTTGCCCAGCAGGTCACGAGCGAACTCACCAACCTGTTCATCAGCGAGAACCTGGAAGTGCGCCAACAGCAGTCAGAGGACACTACAAAGTTTCTCGAAGGCCAGCTCGAAACCGCCCGGAAGACTTTGTCGGACCAGGAAGAAAAGATTCGCGAGTTCAAGGGGCAGCACGTAGGCGAGCTGCCGGCTCAAGTCGGAAGCAACCTGCAGATTCTGGCCGGGATGCAGGCCCAACTGCAGACCGAGGAAGATGCCCTGAATACGGCCAACCAACAGCGCGTCTATCTGGAAACGCTGGTGAATCAATACCATTCGCTGCAGGGTTCGCCGAAGACCGCGGGCGGCACGACGGCCGGTTTACCTGCGCTCGATGAGGAGTTAGACAAGCTCAGGGCACAACTAGCCGATCTCAGCTCACACTACACCGACCGTCACCCCGACGTTCGCAAACTCAAGGAGCAGATCGCCAAGACCGAGAAAATGAGGGACCAGATTGCCGCCGACCTGAAGGCGAAAGCTTCCGCGGCTCAGGCCGACCCCAAGGCAGCGAACGCGACGCCGGATGCAGCCGAGATGAAGGATCCATCGTCACCCATGGTGCAGCTGCAGGGTCAGCTGCAGGCCAACCGCGTCGAAGTTGCCAACCGCGAGCGTGGGATCGCGGAGCTGAAAACAAAAGTTACGGACTACCAGGCACGGCTGAATCAGGAGCCGGTGCGGGAGCAGCAACTCTCCGACCTGACCCGCGGATACGAGCAGTCAAAAGCAAACTATGACGACCTGCTGAAGAAGAAAAATGAATCCGCGATGGCCACCAGCATGGAACTGCTCCAGCAGGGAGAACGCTTTCGCATCATCGATCCTCCCAGCCTGCCGGTGAGACCTGACTTCCCGAATCGTCTGAAGTTCTGCGTGATTGGCCTGGGCATCGGTTTGGCGATGGGCGTCATGGTGGCAGGAGCTTTCGAAGTGCTGGATGACCGGATTTACGACGAGAAGGAACTGCAGAAGCTGCTGCCGGTGGCGGTCATTTCGGAAATTCCAGCCCTCGCGGCGGCGGCGGACGAGCAAAACGAACGCCGGCGGCTGTGGCTGGGATGGGCGACGGCGGTGATTGTTTCGGTGACGATTCTGCTCGGGTCAGCCCTCAGCTACCTGCGCGGCTAGCGATATTTTCCTATGTACAAAGCTTTTTACAACTTGAAGCGCAACCCGTTTGAGATCACTCCGGATCCTACGTTCCTGTTTCCGACCCGGAGGCACAACGAGGCTCTGGCCGCTCTTTACTACGGCGTCCGGCGGCATAAAGGGTTCGTCGTCTTAACCGGGGAAGTGGGAACGGGTAAAACTCTTCTGCTGCGCTGCCTGCTGCAATCGCTGAAACAGAGCGATGACGTCAAGTATGCCTACGTATTTAACGGACGGCTGTCTCCGCTTGAGTTCCTGCAGTACATCGCGGGGGATCTCGGGTTGCCGGCCGCCGGCAAGAACAAAAGTGAACTCCTGCTTCAGCTGGCAAGTTACGTGGTTTCCCGCGGCGAAAAGAAACTGACCACCGTGCTGGTGGTCGACGAAGCGCATCATTTGTCGACTGACATTCTCGAAGAGATCCGGCTTCTGACGAACCTGGAGACGGCGGACGAGAAGCTGTTGCAGATTCTTCTGGTCGGGCAGCCCGAACTGGACGAGAAACTGGATTCCGTCGAGTTACGCCAGTTGAAACAGAGAATTGCCCTGCGTTCTCACCTGGCGGCGCTCGATCTGAGCGAAACCAAGGGATACGTCGAGCGCAGACTCCAACTTGCGGGCAGTCCCAACGCCTCGGAACTTTTTCCACAGGAGACGATCGCAGCCGTGCACCGGCATTCTAAGGGGATTCCGCGCCTGATCAATACCATCTGCGAGAACGCGCTGATTGCCGCCTACGCCCGGCAGGCAGCCCGCGTGACTCCAGACATCATCGACGCGATCGCGACCGACTTCCGCCTGGGAATTCAGGCGCCCCGCGTGGAACGCAAGAAAACGGGCGATGAACTCGATGTTCGGAAAGCAGCCCGGACGCTGCTCGAACTCTATGCGCACTTGCAGGGCGAGCAAGCGCGGGAAGAGGAACTGGCGGCCCGGGCGCCAGTCCGTGTAATTGAACAGTGAAGGAACCGTCGCTGAAACGGGCCCCCGGGAGTCGTGAGTCCAACCAATCATGAGCCATATATTTGACGCATTACAACGATCGGAAACGGAACGTGACGGGACGGAACCATCCCTGACGGAAGCATCCACGTTCTCGCTCGCAACCGAACTGCTCCAGGCCGCGGAGCGCAAGCGGCGAGGGGTGGTTGTAGCGAGCAGCGCGCCTGTGGACCACTCCGATTCCTTGGACCAGTTTCCGTCTTTGCCGGTTTCGATCCTGCCCCACAGCCGGTTAGTTTCCGTTGGGGAAGAGGAAAGCCTGGGAGCGGAGAAGTTCCGTTTCCTGGCGGTTCGCTTGCGGCAACTTCGGCAAAGCCGGCCGCTGAAGAAGGTTCTGATTACGAGCACGCTTCCCCAGGAAGGCAAAAGCACGGTCGCGGCCAACCTGGCGTGCACGCTGGCCCGAAGGAAGCAGCATAAGACGCTGCTGCTCGAGGGCGATCTGCGGAGGCCGACCGTGGCCCAGAAATTTGGCTTAGGCAGAATTCCCGGCCTGAGCGAATGGCTTCGCGGCGAAACGGAAACTATGAACGTTTACCGGCTCGACTCTCTGGGGTTGTGGGTCTTGCCGGCGGGCAGTGCCCCGGAAAATCCGCTGGAGTTGATGCAGTCGGGAAAACTCTCACCCCTGATGGACCAGTTAACCTCGTGGTTTGATTGGATCGTCATCGATTCTCCTCCAGTGTTGCCCTTGGCCGACACCAGCATGTGGGCCCGGCTGGCGGACGGGGTGCTATTGGTTACGCGAAAGAGCATTACCGAGAAGCAGCAATTGAAGCGCGGGCTGGAAGCGCTTGAGCCCGCGAAGCTGCTCGGCGCCCTGGTCAACGGATCCACCGACGCCGCGCACAGCGATTACTATCAGCGATACGGTCCCTCAGTACTCTCCCCCGAGTCCCCCCACTCGAAAAAGTAAGCGATCGACGCAAAGCGGCTGCCGCCTTCGGTTCCGCATATCCCCAGAACCCAACCCAGCTTAGTTCACTGTATCCGCTCCGAGAAGCGGAACAGGTGGAGGGAATTCATGAACGTACGTCGCTCTACGAAAGGTTCGCAGTTGAGTCCGCGCCCCGCCGGACCAGCGTCGGTTGCGGACCGCACTACCTTGCGCGAAGAAGACTTTCTCCGGGTGATCTGGCACGAGAGAAAGCGGGCGGAGCGCTCCCAGAAGCCTTCGCTGCTGATGCTGATCGAAATGGAATCTCAGTTTCCGGCGGAGAGAAACGGCGAGGCGCTGGGGAAAATCTTAGCGGCGCTGGCCGCCGCCACCCGGGAGACCGACGTCACCGGCTGGTACAAGGACGACTGCGTGGTTGGCGTGATGTTCACGGAAATCACAGGCGAAGATGGCAGCGCGATTGTCACAAAAGTGATGACCCGCGTAAGTGACGCCCTTCGCGCCCGGCTGAGCTCGCGGCAATTCAACCAGGCTAGCATCTCCTTCCATCTCTTTCCGGATGAACGCGAGGAAGAGATCCCGACGCTCACTGGAAACTCTCCTCTATATCCGGACGTCGCAACCCGTGACGAGGCGGGGAGGCTGGTCCAAAGGTGAAGCCGACTGTCCTGATTGCCACGACGTCCAGCTGGTTCCCGACGGCCCGGCTGGCCATGGCTCTGGCCCATGCGGGGTGCATTGTCGATGCGGTCTGCCCGCCTCGGCACCCGCTCGGCAAAATCGGCCCTGTGCGTCGAACCTATAGCTACCGCGGGCTGATGCCGCTGAAGTCTTTTGCCCGAGCCATCGGCGGGACCGAGCCCGATTTGATCGTACCCGGCGACGACCTTGCGACCCAGCACTTGCATAGCCTCCATCAGCGAGAAGAACGCGACGGAAAAACAGCGGCACTGATCGAACGGTCGCTCGGCACTCCGGAAAGCTTTCCCGTGGTGTATGGCAGAACTGCCTTTATAGAACTCGCCCAGGAAGAAGGCATCCGCGCCCCGAAGACCGAAGTAATTGCGAGTGCTCATGCCCTCAAGGATTGGGTGAGCCGGATGGGGTTGCCGACGGTGCTGAAGGCGAACGGCACCTGCGGCGGAGACGGCGTGAGGATCGTTCACACGCTCGAAGAGGCAGAACGCGCCTTTCGAACGCTACAGGCTCCGCCACTCTTTCCCCGGGCAGTGAAGCGCGCCCTGGTAAACCGGGACAAGACACTGCTTTGGCCTTCGCTGCTGCGCCGCCAGTCGGTGGTGAATGCGCAGGAATTTGTGGCCGGCCGCGAAGCCACCAGCGCGGTTGCGTGCTGGAACGGAGCCGTCCTGGCGAGCCTGCACTTCGAGGTTCTCAGCAAGCGGGATTCCGCCGCCGGGCCCTCCAGCGTAGTGCGTCTGATCGAGAATCCTGAAATGGCAGCCGCCGCGGAGAGCATGGTCCGCCGGCTTCATCTTTCGGGTATGCAGGGATTTGACTTTATGCTCGAGGCGCATACGGGAAACGCGTATCTCATCGAAATCAATCCCCGCGCCACGCAAGTGGGACACTTGACGCTCGGTCCAGGACGCGATCTTCCCGCAGCATTACTGGCAGCGGTATCCGGAGAGCCCCTTCACGCGGCGCCGAAGGTTACCGAGAACGACACCATCGCACTCTTCCCCCAAGAATGGATGCGGGATCCGGAAAGCGAATTTCTTCGCACCGCCTATCACGACGTTCCCTGGGAAGAACCGGAACTGCTTCGGGCTTGCGTTAGCAAGCGCCGGAAGCAAAGCGCTTCGGATTCTTCTGCGACTCCGGTCCGGACTCTTTCCGCAGTACGGCTTCCACGCCTATGACAACTCCATTGAAGGGACAGGCCGCACGTGCGGGATCGCCCAGCCGGGCTTCGGAATTTTTCTCTGAGCACTTCCATCCGCATCGCTCGCCCTCCGGCCGGCAGCGCAGTCCGGAAAAAAAGCCGCTTCGAGTCCTGAAATTCGGTGGGACGTCGGTGGGAGACGCAGCCTCTATGGAACGGGTCATTGAGATCATCCGAAACGCCTGGCGGGACAGCGATTTGGTCGTAGTGGTCTCCGCCATGAGTGGCGTAACCAACAAGCTGGTAGCCGCCTCCAGCCGGGCGGAAGAAGGAAATTCCAAAGCGGTGGCAGCGATCTTCGACGAGCTGCGTCAGCAGCACGACACAGCTGCCAGCGCATTACTGCTCTCGACCGCAGAACGCAGCCGGCTCGACGCCAAAATGACGGAACTGCTGCAGGCCGGTGACCGACTGTGCCAGGGCACAATCCTGCTGCGCGAGTTGACGGCGCGGACTCGAGATTCGATCTCGAGCCTGGGCGAGCGCCTTTCAGCTCCCCTGGTCGCGGCTGCGCTGGCGGAACGCGGAGTGGCCAGCGCCGCCATTGATGCCACGGAACTGGTGGTCACCGACTCACGCCATGGCGCGGCGGACCCCTGCATGGATTTGACCCGCGAACGCTCTGAAGCTCGCCTGCGTCCTCTCCTCGGGCAAGGTATTGTGCCAGTAGTCACTGGGTTCATTGGCGCTACGCGAGACGGAGTGCTCACTACGCTCGGCCGCGGCGGTTCGGACTATTCCGCGACCATTCTGGGCGCAGTCCTCGAGGCGGATGAGGTCATCATCTGGACCGATGTGGACGGCCTGCAAACAGCCGACCCGCGCCTGGTGAAAGGAGCATGCACGATTCCCGAAGTGTCCTATCGCGAGGCCGCCGAACTGGCATACTTCGGCGCCAAGGTGTTACATCCGAAGACTCTGCGTGCGGTTATGCAGTGCGGTATTCCTCTTTGGATTCGCAACACGTTCGCGCCCGAACGGCCGGGAACGAAGATAACGCCGGCGGGGACGCCGAGCCTGGGAGGCGTGACGGCGCTCACCGCGCTCAACGACGTGGCAATCATCACGATCGGGGGCCCGGCCCTAGCCGGGGCCGATGATGTTCTCGGCCGCACCATCCGGACGACGTCGGCGGTCCGAGCCGACATCCTGCTGATTTCACAAGCTTCCTCGCAAAACGAACTGTGCCTGGTCCTCTCCTCTGCCCTTGCCAGCAACACGGTGGAGGCGCTGCGCCGCGAGTTTGCCCATGAACTGGCGCACGCACCGATCGAACACATCAGCCTCGATTCGTCCGTGGCGATGATTACGGTCGTCGGCCAGAACCTGAAGTCGGTTCCCGGAATTGTCGGCCGCACGTTTGCAGCGCTCGACCGCGAGAACTTGAACGTCACCGCCATCGCACAAGGTTCGTCGGAGTTCGCCGTCTCTTTTGTGGTGGCAAAGCAAGATGTGACAGCGGCGCTCACTGGTCTCCACGGGGAATTCCGCCTGGGGAGCCTTTCGTGCCAACCCAGCGCTGAAGATGAAGATTACGATCGACACTGCGAGCCGCTTCGCGTCGAGCGTCTTGCCATCCCGGAACTGCAGGCAAGCGCAGCAAAGAATGGCCGAACCGACGAGTGTGTGAAACAGTCCCTCTCCCCGGATTCCGCGTATTCAGATGTCCAAGCCAATCGTTAACTCATTCGTTTCTGCCGCAGATAGAAGTGCGGCAGAGCCAGGGAGACAAGTTGTGAAGTTAAGTCAATCGAGTGCATCAGTGACTCGTCCGCGGGGTTTACCTGCGGCCGGTCAAACCTACAGCGTGCTGGGCGAAGTGCCCTTTCATCAAATGATCGCGCTGGAGAGAAAGCGGACGGAGCGCTCGGGGAAGCCGTTCCTGCTCATGCTTCTGGACGGGGGGAATTGCCTGCCCTCGGACCGCAGCGGTCGGGTGCTCGGGAAAATCCTTTCGGCCCTGTCCTTGGCCACGCGAGAGACCGACGTGACCGGCTGGTACAAGAATCATTCGATCGTGGGCGTAATGTTTACCGACATCAGCGCCGACGATCGGGAATCGATTCTGGGCACCATGATGAGCCGCGTAAGCGAGACCCTGCGCAATAATTTGAGCCTCGAGAAATTCAGCCAGATCAGCATTTCGATGCACGTTTTCCCCGAGGAGTGGAATCAGGACAGCACACACGGCAATCCGACCCTCTATCCCGACTTTGTGAATCGCAACCAGGCGCAGAAATTCGGCCGCATGGCTAAGCGAGGAATCGACATTGCGGGCAGCGCGGCCGCGCTGGTGTTGTTATCTCCCGTCTTCCTGGCGGTCGCGGCGCTGGTGAAATTGAGCTCCAGGGGGCCGGTTCTTTTTAAGCAGGAGCGCCTTGGCCAGTTTGGCAAGACCTTTACGTTTCTTAAATTCCGCTCGATGTATGCCAACAACGACCGCAGGATTCATCAGGAGTTCATGAAGCGTGTGATCAAGGGCGATCACGATGGGCGGGCGCACGGGGGAAGCAAGTCAGTCTACAAAATGACGAACGACCCGCGAATCACCAGGATTGGATGGCTTCTCCGCCGCACCAGCCTCGACGAACTCCCGCAGTTTATCAACGTGCTGCGCGGGGATATGTCGCTGGTGGGCCCGCGGCCGCCGATTGCCTACGAGTGCCAGGAGTATGACATCTGGCATCGCCGCCGCGTGCTGGAGGTGAAGCCGGGGATCACCGGCCTGTGGCAAATCCGAGGGCGCAGCCGGATCCGCTTTGACGACATGGTGCGTCTGGACCTGCAATATGTGCGTACTTGGTCTTTATGGTTGGATATGCAGATCCTGATGCAAACGCCCAGAGCGTTATTCAGCGATGACGCGTTTTAGCAGCCGGGCGCTCGCCCGAACGGAGGCTTTGCCGAGCCCTGCCAATCGAGTGCAACTGGCCATCGCACCCGGGTCGATTGCGGTGGAGAGAACCTTTCTGACAGCTATGCCGGTGATTGAATGCGCGAACCCGAGCGAAGTGGCACGCCCGGCTTGGGAACCGGTAGTGGCTCACTGCATTGAACCACTCGAAGATCGGCGCTGGGAGCGGTTTGTGCAGAGCCATCCCCGCGCCTCCGTGTTTCACTCGACGGCGTGGCTGGAAGCGCTCTCCCGCACTTACGGGTACAAGCCCGTTGCCTATACGACGTCTGCACCCGGCCGTGAGCTGAACTGTGGCATGGTGTTTTGCCGAGTGGAGAGCTGGCTTACGGGGAAGCGCCTGGTTTCACTGCCGTTTTCGGC
>Ga0210388_10002523_pt1 | contig 14227 bp, 13 predicted proteins | sample IncBWC19OmetaG_FD_155485 | JGI IMG/M metagenome (GOLD analysis project Ga0210388, IMG submission 155485) | Forest soil microbial communities from Barre Woods Harvard Forest LTER site, Petersham, Massachusetts, United States - Inc-BW-C-19-O ...
TATTTCAAAGATACACCTCAGAGTCGGACTTGCCAAGCCTGAAAAGGCTTCTGAAGCAGCCTCGGGCACCGAAGGAGATCGCGATGTAAGTTCTTCCAATCTAGCTTTGCCTGAGATGCGCTGTAACAACGAAACTGCGGTTCCGAGGCCAAAGGACTCGGTCTTCTCCACGGATTTCTCGCACGGAATTTACCGAAATAAACACCCATAAACAAGCCCGGTGAAACCCGAGACATGCTAGGTGGGGCATTTGCCGACTAACGTCCTGGCGATACGCGAGACACTCGCAATCCACGAGACCCGACGTTACGCGAGACACGCTCTACGGCATTATCCGACGACAGCACGCCAGCTCATCGCGCCGTCTTTTCTGGTGAACGTCCCAGTGAGAATTTCCCGGGACAAAGGACACGCACAAGGCGCGGCGCTACTATGGGAGACTTTTACGGGACACTCCTGTCTCGTCTTTCGCGTCCTGGCTTTCACTCGTTCAGTGGATGCCGCTAGATCAACGCAGGGAAACGCGAGACATTTAGCAACGCACGCACTAGTCACCTTGCCGATTGTCGACCTCATGTGCAGCTAACACACACTCTTGTCATCCTGCTGACGCCCGACGAGATCCTCTGGTATAAACCGCTACAATTCCGGCAAGTCACGAGACTTTTTTTGTCTTCGGTCTCTACCTCGAGCCCTCGTATCTCATTTCAGCCGTGGACACAATGAGCTTGACGAGGTTGTATGGCTATTGGTAAGCACCTAGTCGATTTCTGCTCGACCCCCGCTTACTCAGTTGCGGATGGTTATTCCTCCTCGGCGTCTTCCTTTGTATTCGCATGCCAGCAGACATAATTTAATGATATGACGAAGACTGACGACCTTCATACATGAACGTATTGGTAGTTTCGTACTCCATTGTCTCACCCTCTTCCACGAGCTTTCCCTGCAAAATACCTATACCTTGTACGCTGCCAAGCATTACCGAAACGAGACTTGTCTGGCTGCCCAGACGACCTGGAGCGTTTCTCGCGACAGCAGCTTCCTCCCTCTTGGCTTGAGCAACGTATAGTATCATAGCTTGTAACGATCTCGAGTTAACACACACACTTGACTTCGACGAGACGATATATTGGGTCAAGTGACCTATTACTAGAACAATCCAAACTAGAGTCGAAGGCTACTACTACCACTTCCACACAATTTTTGACAGGATGTAGACTTTCTAATAGAATGTATGCCTGCCGGTGTGCTGTATAGTCCCTGCCAGCCTCGGACCATGCCACGCGATGCGGTGGCCCACAACTGACAAGTTGCGTTGGGTGCAACCTCCGAGGGTTTCGGCATGCGCCGAACGAGTTCGGTAGCACTAGAAAGTGCTACCCAGCCTCGGTCGCACTCGGCTCTCACTCGGACGAGGGATTGAAGTGGGGAAAACTAAACTGTATTGTGCGAACTAACTACGAGACTTATATACTACTGGACCTCGTGTATTACATGCGTACTCGGTCCGTAACGTATCCGATGCGACCGAGTTCGGTCCCGAGACTCGGTGATCCGAGTCTGCGTTTCGGTACAGTTTCAGTATCGATTCCAACCCAACCGGAATCGATCCGTTACAGCGCTACAGCCAGGACTTCCAATTCTTTCCTGCAGGTCTCGCACAACGGTAAGAGCGGGGGAACTTGCAGTTTTCAAGGTATTTCTCAATTACTTTGGTGGAACTACGATCTAACCATTCCGGAACAGAGAGTTAATGGAATCCCTGCTGCGTTACGAGAACCGCAAGGACCGGGCGATACTCCTGACAAATTGGAAGAGGAACTTCAAACGGCGGAGGATGTCGCTCGAGGTATATGGATGGTAGGTCACATTTCCTCAGAGAAACTTTCTTATGTGGACCTATTCTCAACTCATTTGAACTGCACGCGTCCGAAACTCAGGACAAGACACCGGAGGAGGTTGAGAAGTACTACAAGACTTTCGAGAAGAGATGGTTGACGCTAGCCGGTGAGCGTTATCGTATTATATAGCCGCCACGTGCCACTAACTTTAATCTGCAGAATATCCTCGTATCGCAACGAAGCGAACAAAGCGGGACCACCTTGATGTACGTTCCTCCAATCCAGCTCGTATAGCCAAGACTTCCAATTCTTCACTGAAGGTCTCACATAACCGCGAGAGCGGGAACTTGCAGCCTTCAAGGTATTTCTCAATTACTTCGGTTGAACCACAACCTAACCATTCCGGGTAGAAAGTCAATGGGATCCCTGCTGCGTTACGAGAACCGCATGGACCGGACGATACTCACGAAATTTGGTAGAGGAACGTCAAGCGACGCAGGACTTTGTCAACGCTAGTACGTTTAGCCTGGAATCATGCTCACGCGCGTCGCAACTGAACTTCTTACTGAAGACGAGATGGCTCTCAAGGAGCAAGGCTATCCTGATACGAGTCGTCGCGACGTCCGAGAGTTTATCCGAGCCCTCGAGTTTTCTAAGAGCAACTTCGTTATGTAGACGGATTCTCAACAGGGGCGAGTCCTTTCAACTGTACGCATCCGAAATTCAGGAAAAGACGCTGGAGGAGGTTGAAGAGTACTACAAGACTTTCGAGAAGAAGTGGTCGACGCTAGCCAGTGAGCGCTGTTGTACTCTATAGCCTTAACGTACCAATAACTTATGCAGAATACGTCGCATCGCGGGTGAGGCGAAGCTATACTTGCTCGCCAAGAAAACCAACTAGGTGCGATACCCGATACCGAACTATCTGATGGCAAAGGGCAAATTATACAGCGAAGAGGAAGACCTGTATGGCTTTTCCATTATTAAACGCAAACGGAGCATGTCCATGACCGGATCAAGAAAGATATCACGGAGCTCCCTGTTTTCCGTTTCGACTGGTTTTTCAAGAACCTGTTGCCGCAAAAACCCCAAAGGAGATGTAACACACCGCTCAGCATGATAGAGAATGAAGCCGAACTGAAGTAGCAAGCAAAGGCCATGTTGTGCGTTGATCCCAAATGATTTTTGTCGACATATGGCCAACGCAGGTATATAACGTTAGTAACGCGGTATTGATGAAGTTCGCCGGTCTGACCAGAAATAATCCAGTGCCTCCACAGTTCGAAGTGTGATGTTTGGATATACTATTAGCGTCTCAAGGAGGAGCTGCTGGAGATGATCGCTCACGGGGCGGAGAAAATCGTTAGCTCAAGTGAAACGTATAAGTATGGCTTTCGACGTCGTTTGTATTTCACTGATCTGATCAACAGCACAAAATGCTCGGCCTCAGCCTTCTGTACTTGTCAAAGCCTCGTGAACGCGGGTCCAATTACTCTGTCTACAGCTATTTCAAAGATACACCTCAGAGTTGGACTTGCCAATCCTGAAAAGGCTCCTGAAGCAGCCTTGGGCACCGAAGCTGACCGCAATGTACGTTCTTCCAATCTAGCTTTGCCTGGAGATGCACTACAGCCAAGACTTCCAATTCTTTTATCGCAACTCGCATCGCTGAAGGCGAAACGAAGCGAACAAAGCGAACAAAGCGGAACCACTCTTTCCAAGAAAATTGACTCGGTCTAATACCTGATGCCGTTTTTCAAAAGCGGGTCGCCGCAAGAACTGCAAAGGCAATGTAACATGCTGCTCAGCATAATGGAGAAAGAAGCCGAACTACAGCAACAAGCAAAGGCCAAGTTGTCGAAAGGGAAGGTACGGTCACAGCCTCTGGACTGAAACCGGGCCCTTATCATTCGATTTCTTCCTTATAGCACCGTTTGGATTAATTCAAATTTCATTCTCCCACTACGAGAACATTAGGCTATGGCGCTCAAATCCACGAGTATATTACGAAGTATACACTACAGCAGACCATGCCCTACCGTGTGCTGTGAGCGCCACGGGGCCTAAACGAGGATTTTTTAAAAAAGGTGTGTTTGTACTTATAACTGACAATTAGCCTAAAGATGATTCGTTGGGTATTGTCTTTTGATCACATAGGTGGGACATGTAGACAGCGAAGGGAAGCTACAATAGCGGTCAAGGCGTGATTGTTTGCGCATCTCTTAATCGCGCGAATGACTGGAAACTGAGAAAGATGTATCGCGAGAGCTGATGGATATGTTGCTGGACATGTGCCAAGCTTTGGCCCGCTTTTCGTTGGCTGATCCCCGTCGCGCAGCCTTCCTACCGGAATAACAGGTTTGTAGATATACCTTTTTCGAAACTGAGGATCATGTACTTTGCTCGTATAACAAGTACATTTGATTGTTAACAAAAGTGTTTGCAAAGTGTTTTAGGTGAATTTGAGGTTAGCATTGTCCAGGGGAAGAGAGGAAGACCTCTAATCCTGTCGTAGACTAAGATTATTGTTCCGGTTGTTGCGGAATCCAACTGATAGGTCCGTTAGATTTAGTGTGGGTGGGCGTCGGGTCGCTTGAGGGAATACGCATGTCACGGTTGCTTCATGTCACGCCTCTTCTGAAGAGTGTGGAGCTATAAGGCAAGTATGGTAATAGATCGAATAATAGGGGCCCGGTTTCATCCAGGCTGACTAAGGTTACATGCTGGTCAAAGTAAGGAGGTGAGGCTAACAACATTCCGTGTGTAGGCCTAGGACGAAATCAAATAACAGCTCAGTTTCTTCAAAGTGACGAGGGTGACAAAATCGTTTGGGATCAACGCACCTTCCTCTCCAACAACCTGGCCTTTGCTTGCTGATTCTATCATGCTGAGCAGCGTGTCACATCTCCTTCGCAGATCTTGCTGTGACCAGTTTTTGAAAAACCAGTCAAAACGGAATATGGGGATCTCCGCGTCATGGACATATTCCGTTTATATTCTGCAAACGAGTTACCAGTCTTCATCTTCACTCGAATGCTCGGACGAACTCCTGGACGTCGCGACGACTCCAATCAGGATGGCCTTGCTCCTTGAGGGCCATCTCGTCTTCCGTAACAAGTTCCAATGACCAAAGGCTAAATGTGCCAGTGTCGATGAAGTCCTGCGCCGCGTGAGGTTCCTCTTCCAATTACTTGGACTTGCGTTCGTGCTTTGACGAGGACAGAAGACTGAGGCCGAGCGTTTTGCGCTGCCGATCAAGTCAGCATTTCATTGTCGAACGAAGAGAAGCTTTACGTACGCCAGTCATGAAATCCTCGCCTGAATGGACAAATTCGACTTAAAGTTGCTGAGGCCTTCCAAGTTCAGACCTTCATACTGTCGAGGATGACCATCTTTTGGGAGTTTGAGATCAGATGCTCGTTTGCGGTGGCCCCGGCTCTGCGTCATCGAACGGGTACGGCAACCTACTTGCATAGTCATGTTCATCAGCCGTGTTGGTAACTTGACGCGACCAAGGAGGAAGGGCCTTGCTCTTTTCTTCTTCTTCTGCCTCAGTCCCGCCGCCACCTTTGTGCACGGGGTGACTGACCGGGGAGACGGAGGCGGTGGCTTTCGAAAACATCGGGAAAGGGACGGAATGCTGCGCGTTGAGTGAAAACATACGGATGCCAGCGTTTACGGCGGGGTGGGCGTTACGAGGAATCAGTGCAATTCAGTTTTCAAGTACTAATCATGCCCATGTGAGAGTAGCAATGATTACGCTAAGGATGGTGAGATCATGAGTCAAATAAGAGGTTGAGGTTATTCCGTTTACGTTGCATTTGAATTATTCAGACGTATAGATTAATCTCTTTTCTGACTAGAATCAGTAAACGGAAGCCCCAAAACGGGGTGCACGTACTCGTGAATTGACCGGTGGCTCGTAAACACCAGTCCTACGAGAATTGGATGCAGCGACCTTAGTAAGTTTGATCGAATATGCATCTGTAGACGAAGCTCGTCAGTTGATGGCTATGCGAGCAGAACGCGGTAACGCGCAGCTCTTCAAGTCTCGTCGTCCAAGTGAAAGGTCGACAATCGAATGAAGACGTGGCACGCGGTTGGAGGTACGCTAAAGGGTATGGTGAGTAGGATGGTTTGGTGGTGTGCTTGGGTACGGAGTAGAGCGGGAGATAAGAGGCCATTGCCGCTGTTGAAGGCCATTTTGGATCCTTTCTGCGGTCGCCCTAGGCTCCTGGTCCTATGTTAAACACGTCATGCGCGGAAGCGTATTGAGCAGCGGGACCAAGATTGAACCCGTCGAATGGTTTCAACCGTTAGTGAGATAATAGGGCTAGACTGTGCCGTCGATGTCGGTGCAGACGTGAAAGGGAGAGTGGTGGACCTTGAAAGAGATTACGCGCTGCTGCTTGAGGGAGATGTACGTTGAAAGAATCACTTACGAGGTGAGCACGAGCGACTCTACAGGTGAATACAGTCATTCTCGCATCACTACTGTATTTAGACTTCTACACTAGAACATATAGGACATGTACATGCGGGCGGTATAACGTGCCAGTGCTTGGCGAAGGTGTGGGAACGCCATTGAGTTGGTGATACTGCCAGCTTGTATTCCAACAACAAATGCACCGAAATGACTACCTTACACATTCCCGGCCTTCCGTGTTGAACCTTTCTTCAACTTCACCAAGTCCTGGATATCTTTGACCAGCATGGCATTCATTGGAGAGTTCAACTTGAGGGCTGACAGGATGACGTTGACAAAGTCTTGCTTTTTTCCTGATTTCGCAATGGTGCTGAGCTTATGACTTAGTATCAACTTGTAAAGTTCATCTTTGTTGATGAGCTGCATAATGGCATGGTGAGTATAAGTTGTGCATAAATATCGGCGAGCGCACCCCGATTGTAACTGCACTGAAATGTGGCGAGGGAGTCGCCCGCTCATCATCTTCTCCATCGGCTGATGGGGAGGCCATGTCGAGAGCTTCGGGGGCAATGGTGATAGCGGCGGCGGGTGCGGTGTCGGCAGTGGTGCCCACATTGCCGGTAGCGGCACCAACAGGAGTGCTGGTGATCGCGCTTGTGGAGGGAGTATACGGTTTCTCTTTGTCCTTGTTGATTGGCTACAGAAGTGAGAATATCCAACTGATGACTATGATATGGATGACTTACACCATTTGCTTTTGTCCACAAAGTCCAAAGTTGGTCAGTCAATAGCTCCACGTATGAGTCACTTAGATATGAGAGTGGTGATAAATGCTCCCGTTTCCTTTCTGCTTCCTGTTCGCAGCACAGCACACGTGCTACCAGTGCCGTCTTAACTGCAGCTGCTATAAGTTGACATGCTATTTTAGGTGATCCGATGTCATCCCATTTGATAAGTGCTTCGCGCCACCCGCCGAATTGCGCATGGCCCCAGCTCTCACCGAGGTCATCCTCCTTGTAGGCACCGGAGTTCGGATCTGCAGTATCAATGATGCGAATGAGATTTTGGACTTTTTCCGAAGGCGAGCCGCTTCCGAATGATGGCGATAGTTGCATCGAGCTGAGGAGGTTGATGCCGTTTTCAAATGAGGGATATTTCGCGTTGAAATGACCTGTTTGATCTAATCAATGAAGTTTCTTTGAAAGTACGTGCACTTACCAAGGAGATTGACAGGTGTCGCTTTTACTTGAATATATGATACGTCCACTTTTCCTTCGCCGTCTTCATGAGTGCTTCCGTCCCCATCTTTGTCGCCAGGCGGAGCGGCTCTGTTGACTTGAGCTGTGGCTTGGCCCATTGACTTGCTTGACCCTGCTGTGCGTGGTGGCAAGCCTATGCTACTCTTTCCCTTGTGTGATGTCCTCGGTGCTGGATCTCCCTGAGATGGCTCGCGCGAGCTCCGTGGCACAGTCGGCACAAAAGTCTTGGCTGGGTTTTTGTTGCTCGATGTTTCTGGGAAAGATGTGATCAGTATAAATGTAATTATACACGAGAGATGGACTTGCGGTGGCCTGGTAGTTTAGCTGCCTTGATCCGTTTACCAGGTGATGTCGCATTTGACGGCGCTCGCGACCGCTTGTTTGACTGCTCGCCCCCACTTCCGCTACCGTTTTCATCGTCACCCGTGTCGCCATCCTTTTTGTTCCGCAGAACCCCTTGAAGGATATGTTTTGCCTTCCAATGATCGGCGCACAGCGCCAAAAGTGGTTGCTGCTTTTCGAGCTGGAGCACAGCGTTCATCCAGACCGGCGCATGATTGGTTTGGAGATATCGAACGAATCCCTTGCCTTTCTGGAAATTTTGGGGTTTAAGAGGTTGCAGGATAGCGGTAGCAATCGACTGAGCCGATGAGCGAATTAAGTTGTAGACACTCTGATCGACGGTCAAACCATCTGTGGTCCGAACTGCATTCCTCATATTTGGTCGGCTGGGATTCGGTGCCTTCATTCCGGCAGTCGGGTCGCTCTTGCAATCGCTAAACTTCCAGAGAACCTCTTGGGGTAAATTATCCGGGCGCTCTGATGAATTACCGAATGGAGGAACTGGAATTTGTCCCATCGAAATGGAATCATTAGGCTGTGTTCTAAGACTTCGATAAGCTTATTTGCACCTGGAAAATGTACGGGACTCACGTTCTGAAGCCCCCACTTTCCAGGATGACAGACGTTGCTGTCTTGTATGCCTGCAAGGCTTCAGTTGCCATTTCCGCCTTCGTACAGTATACTTCGAGCACGCTCGGAATCCAAAGTAATTCTTCAACCTTTGCATTGCTCAACCATTCCATGAACGACTCGCTGTGTGATGATGCCGGTGATGTCGGTGCTTGTGGATATCCAAACCATTGAGCCCGAGCTGGAGCTGGCATCATTAATGTTGATGAAAACGGAAAAGACGGCCTCTGCTGCAGTGGCGAGCTGCTGTGTTCGGAACTCAACGGTGAAGAACGGCGGGGAAGATGGGCAAAAGGGTATGGAAAGTGCGTCGCTGTAGTTTGAATGCTGTTCAGTTGAGAAGGACGGTCATAGAGTTTTGCTGAGTGCAGAGAAGAGTTCCTGGAGTGAGAACGTGATGGGGATGATTGACGAGGTTCCGAGGAAGGTGTAAGCTCTTGGCTGATGCCTTGAGGTTCTTCTTGGGCTGGGTACGGGTTTCCGTCCACATTGACACCCTCGGACATATCTAGCATTCCGTGGCAGTAGGTGCACGAAGAAGTGTGGAAATTTTGACGTGTCCAAACAAGAACCAGATTACTATGTATACTAATTACTAACATAGGCTTACATAGCTGTATATCGGGTGTTTCAGTCCAGAATCGATTTTACATTAGAAATGTCATGGGTATACAATTCAATGCATGTCAATTGTCATACATCAGAGTCAGGCCAGCGGAATAGAATTAATTTTGTCAATGCGTACTTAATTTTATCCGTAACAATGCATGTACAAAGTCAATAAATTGCAAGTGATCAGTGTATACAATTAATCATAGGATTACTAGACTGTATTTCACCGTCAATGATAAACGGTAAGCAATCAGGATACAAATAATTGTACCGTTAGACTGAATTTTATCTCATCATAAATGTAAGGAATTCTGTATATAACGAGAGAGAGAGAGAGAAGTGGACGGAACCGTAGCAAGTCTAAAAAAAGGCTACCGTTAACGTGAGACAAGCTTTAACAGGACTTAGTAATAGACTGAAATACCTGATGTTCAGCGTACGCTGACAGGAATTAGTATATTTGCTACTATGAATTCTATCCATTTACTTAGCAAAAGAATAATCATTAAGCCGAATATTACTCACCGCGCTGAAGTTCGTACTGTTGCGGGCGTCGCCGTGACTGTCTTGCATTTCTTTGACAACTCTTCGGGTTGTGACGGAGCCTTGCGTTTCCTCTCGATTGTCCTGTTTCGTCAGTCCCTCTTGTGCCTGCCTACCGCGTCCCCTCCACGGAACGACGTCCGATGTTACGGAGGTTAAGGGAACCTCCATGGCCTTGTCCAATTGGGATAAACAAGAGATCGCCGCGTCCGATATTGCAGCAGCTTCAGTGTCTTCAAAAGTATTGCCGAATTCCATCAAGACATCTGGTGCGATGCCCTCTTCATGCACTGGGGAGACGAGTGGTGACATGGCGTTGGATGTGGTGCTGGTGTCGGGAACCTTAGCTACTTCATCAGGTTTGGCAGTTTCAGTTTCTTTGACTGCGGGGACAGATTCTATCAACGTGGTGCCGGTATCAGGACGCGGTGAAGTAACTTGTGTCGAGTCTTCACCATCGGCGCCTGGTTGGTCAACGTCGGCCTTGGGTGCGCATTCTGTTAAAGCAAATATGGTAAGAATCATCAAGCGGCTGGGACTTTGCTTACCACGTAGCTGCGCCGATGCAAAGTTCGTGAATGGACGGTGTAAGCCTTCTTTAAAATTAGGGAGGATTCCGGCAAGGCTTGGGGTATTAGAATCGTTCGACAGGGTTATACTTGATGATTCTTAGCATGTAATGAATGAGAAGGGAAACGGACTTGCTTGAATGTTTCCACATCGCCCTTTACGTCGCGATAGGCCCCCATAACGAAAAAAATCACATCTCCATATCCACCCACTCCCAGCCGGCGAGATTGCGTAGGAATACTACTGTATCATATTTCAGGTTTGCCTGGGAACTACGACGGTATGATATTAGTTTTATTTTTGGTGAAATGAGAGAGAAATGGATTTACGCATATATCTCTGATGCAGGAGGCCTTTCCCTGCGAGAATCATTGAAGGCTTTTGTATCCTCCGCGCAAGCGGCTTTCACATCTGGGTCAGCATTCTGATACATCTCTCGCACCACTTTCTTAAAAATCTCGATCTTGCCTTGCGAATCGAGGCCTCGGGCTATGCGTACATTCGCAGTTTTCTGTTTAATATTGGCCTTGTACTTCTTCTAGAAGACGTCAATTCCGTTGATTGCGCGGGCCTTCTTTGGAGAACACGAGACTGGCTGGCTGGATGACCCTTTTCTTTGGCTGAGCGTTGTTTTGAAACCAAGTTATCAAATTTCTGTAAAACTAATTAATAAAATACAGCGTCGAAAAGCGTGTAAGATTTACCTGCTTCAAAGATTCGATCTTCAGCCCATCTGGCCCGCCCGACTTGAACTGGGTAACGAACTTCGGGTAAACATGCTGTAGTAGCCACTTAGCCTTCTCCCCTTTGGTGCCAAAGATCCTTTTGACTCCAGTTCCTCATTGGGCGACTGACTCGTAGTGCCGAGTGTAGTCGTCTCGGAAAGTTTTCAGGAAATTCTTCTGGTCACGGTTGAACCGACCTTGGGGAGGTCGTGGAGGGACTAGACATGCCTGGGAGTTTCGTTGAGTAGAAGTAGGTGTGGTCGACATCGTGAATTTAGACGCCAAAAAAATGTGGACTCTGAGGGTGAAGAGGTAGGGCGCAAAAATGGGGGCAAGATATTATAAGAGAAAAGAGACACGGCAGGTTCAAAGACACTTGAATGGTCGAACAAAGCGGTGCGATACTGCGACAAGTGTCCGAATCGGATAATAGTACCTGAATGAAAGGAAAGCCTTTGTCAGACTGTGAAGGTGGTCCATGTGAGATGGTCCACTACACGACGGTGTTGTAAGGACATACCTAATTAGCTAGTATTTGACTTGGGTCGATAGGCGACGACGCCAATCGTAGTACAAGTTGCCATAATCGTTGTCCAAGACCGTAGCGTGACTCGGAGGATCAGAGATGGAACCTTGCTGGTTTAAGTGAAGGTGCCCGGAGCATAACCACCGAGAGCGACAGCGCGTCTAGCTCTTGGAATCTCCTCTGGTTGTACAAGTAGTTTTCCGAAGCTGGGCGCGGGAGTCCGAAGTTTGTGAATGCGTGTACTCTATTTTTTTCTCAGGTAATACCAGCCCCCAGGACCTCCTGTTCTCTTGTCACCCTCCTGCTCTACTGTCATCCTCAACTGCGTCGAAGATTTCAAGAGCTAGACGATCCGTCGCTCTCAAAGGCTAGACTGCAGGTACCTTTTCACAACCGAACACGCACATCAGCAACACTAACCTGGAACTCCGCTCTTTTGTCAAGAGGCCCGCGTCCCGAAGACATCAAGATGTCGTCCCCTGTAAGTGCACCCGCCTTCTCTTTCAACCATTTTTGGACTCGGGCCCATTTAAGCCTCTCGCTTGTTCGTTGAACCTTTTTGACCCGCGCCTCGTCATCGCATCTTTTGATTTTGATTCATCACTTTTTCGGTAAGCTTGTTAGCTCCTTATCACATGTGTTAGTCTTATTGATGATTGCCGAAGACATGCTGCCTGCTTTTACCTTGTCATCTTTCAAAGCCGAAGATCTTCCGAGAAATAGGGATAGTAACGGTAAGTTAGATATGCTATTCGCAACATCTGCATCTCAAAGTCGATCCAGTGACCCTCGAGCCGTTTGACGGGCGTGTTGCAGCTATCCATCCTGTGTATTGCGACTATTACCTTACCACGCCCAATCAAGAAGATATCTTCGCGCCCCCTTGCTCATGCAATGTCTACGCTAGAATTGACGGTCGTTATGGCCCAGATGATCATAATACGCAATGGCCGCAACCGTTTTCTCAGACTGCGCCGTACCGGTCATCAGTTGCTTCGTCCCAACAATATTACTGAACGCTTAGCAAGATCTTTGTGTCTTTTATGTCTTTAGCTCACTTGTCACCTCTTCCCACCTTGATGCCTCTTACTCCTCCGGTTATGGCGTCTGCACCCTCTTCACTACCTCTGTCACCTCTTCCCGCCTCTTCTCCGTATCTGTCAGCCATTCGCTCGTCTTCGCCATTATTTTCCCTTCCATCACCTTCAACCTCTCCTCCTATCATTTTTCCCATTTTATCTCCAATTATAACTTCGGCCGGGGAACTTCTGGACAACGAAATTCCCATTCTCGTCATATTCTGGAATCAGGTAAATCTTCACCTGTGAAATGAAGTACAATCACTGAACTTGCCTTAAGATGGCGAACGACCAATCGTAACGACAGTCTACAGGGGCCGCTTAATTTACCTTGAGGACTTCAAGGCGCAGCTTGATGAATTCGGTGGAAATATATTGGGATGGGATTTGGGACAGGTTGTTTTGGTCCACAGCCATCCCTATTCATTGCCCACTCCTGAAGATTTGGTTGCGATACCAAGGGGTCACGGATACTCGCTACTTGAACGAGTATCTTAAATTTCTCTAATAGCGGTGGATGTCTTTCAGTGCCATGAATAGAATTTAATCTAGATGTGATCTATCCATAAAGCTGTGCGCGCCTTCCTGTCGGTTTGATCATCGCATCCTAATATCCCCGCTTAGCCTAATCATCGACCCGCGCCATTGTCTAGCAGTGCGTATGCTCGCCACTCAAACTGTAGTGAAACCATTACCATTCTTTGTTCAATTCCTATCCTACATCTCTTCATTCCACTCAAACACTGTATCGTTCGAGGTCCATGTTTAGAAGAGCAAAAAAAACAAGACGTTTAAAGGCGCTGTTTGGATCTGCGATGGTGATGATTATGACAGTGAGATAGATGCGTCCGTTGTTGTCAACGGAAGTGGTTATGCCACCGGACGCCGTGGCATACGGTCCAGCGATCTTCTCCTTTAGTGTGCGCCTTTGATCCCCCGCCTCAAACTTCGCATCATTAGTCAACAAGTAAACTGGCTCACATTATGACCCGTCAACGTTTCGATCCACCTTCCGTACTTTTCTCATGTTATCACTCACTGCCAACCGAGTCTTTTTCAGCGCCTCCTGCACTTCTGACTGAGGTAATTCCCAATCCGGCCTCGATTTGAATGCGATTTCGAATACTCGATGTTTGAACTCGTTGGACATCGGATCTTGAAATGCGGTGAGGGAGCGGGAGAAGTTGTGAGCAGTAGAGTATGAGTTAGCTTCGCAAAGAACGAGAGTGCAAGAATTGAGCGCCATTGATCCGCTCCAAGTTCCGGGAGAAGTAACAGCGTATTCGAGGTGAGTTGTTTCGACCTAAAATGTATTCCAACTGTTCATGTTCCTTTGTATGTATGCTTCTCTTACCACAGGCCTTCAGCAGTGCTTGAGATGTGGCAGTGAGGGAGCGATAGAGGACAAGTTAGCTTCGCGAAGATCGAGAGCGCGAAATTGAGCGACGTTGATGCGCCCCCAGTTGCGCGAGAACTTGAAGTAACAACGTATCCGAGATGAGTTGTCTCAAACTATAATGTATTCATACCGTTTATTCCTCCCATTCATTTGCATGTACACCCTTTTAGGAGGAATAGGCAGAGCAAATGTCGTGTGAGGGCGGCCAAGGGCGAAAGTGAGTCTTTCTTGTTCTTCTCGCCAGCTCCGCAGCGTTTTTCAAGACTAGGGTTTTA
>Ga0210388_10002525_pt1 | contig 14217 bp, 12 predicted proteins | sample IncBWC19OmetaG_FD_155485 | JGI IMG/M metagenome (GOLD analysis project Ga0210388, IMG submission 155485) | Forest soil microbial communities from Barre Woods Harvard Forest LTER site, Petersham, Massachusetts, United States - Inc-BW-C-19-O ...
CGACGCAGGTAGGAAAGAGATGTGCTCCTGGAGGTGGATCGTGTCTTACGTCGCTATCATAATGGCCGCCTTAGCCCTAGTCACGCCATGTGCGGGACAGGATACGGCGAAGGTTGATCCGGCTATGACAGCAGCCATGATCGGAAGAGTTCTGGCCAAAGCACGCACATCAGGCTCACTTGTTTACCACGGGCAATGTCAGGATCGCGGCAGTACCTGGGATATTCCAACCGTGAGTCGTCCTGAGCACAATGACGTTACTCCTGTCCGGATGTTACAGGATATGTTCGCAGACGATTCGGAGATGCACGTAACGCAGGATGCCAACGGAAATATTCGAATGGCGGAGGCTAATGTGTCGCGCGATCTTTTGGATCTGCGGATTGTGCAAGTGCCATTCTCGTCTGACTCCGGTATTCGCGATCCGAGTTGGGCTGTGTCGCAGATTATGGTAACTCCTGACGTGAAAAATTACATGACGGTCAACAACATCGGACCAATGGTGCCGGACTTTCGGTTTTTCGGCGGCCCTTTGTCGCCGAGCGCACCCAAGATATCAGACGATCTGTACTATGTCACGGTTTCAGAAGCGCTCGACTATATTCTCAAGACCTATCCCGGATTTTGGGCCTATGAAGAGTGCGAGGGCGAAGCCGGCAGCCGCAAGGTGTTTTTTCAATTTTTCCCAACTGTTTCGGAGGAGATTGTCAGGCTCCCATGATGCTAAAACTGGAGTCTCAGCGGCCGCACAAGATCTACGGCACGAATATAGGATCGTCGTACGAGCATCAGGCGCTGACACTCAGTAAACAGTTTCGTCGCGAGCCAGGCTAATCCAAGAAAAGGGTCTAAGGGACTTGCATCGTGAAAAAGTGGGCAGTGCGTATCTTGCGCCCGATTGCAGCGGTGCCCATAGGACTCATGCTCTTTCGCGGGTTGATGCAGCCCGCGGGGGAGTTATGTGCCATCGCCATTCGTCGCCGATGGCCAGATGCGTGGTTTTCTAGCTCCATTGTTGTGGACGCCGATTTTCTCGCGCTCGCATTCTCGATTGTAATAACGGTTATCATCATCCAGTACGCCTCACACCGTTACTTAAACCCAAACTGAGGCACTACAGAAATCCTGCCCGCTTGCCAACTTCCTCTGCCCCATTGCACACTAGCGCATGAGGGTTATGGCGCGATTTATGGCGGCGGCAACCGATGCCGCGCACTTCCCTGCTCCGAGCCTGCCGGAAGTGGCTTTCCTCGGGCGCTCGAACGTCGGAAAATCCAGCGTGATCAACACGCTGACCGGCGACAAGATCGCGCGCACCAGCTCCACACCGGGACGCACGCGCAGCATCAATTTCTTCGAAGTACGCTGGCCGGGAAAGCCGCAGCCGGAGGTCATCTTCGCCGATCTGCCGGGCTACGGCTACGCCAAGCTCTCGCGCGAGATTTCCGAGGAGTGGCCGAAGTTCATCGAGCCCTACCTCAACGACCGGTCCACGCTCGCATTATGTGTCGCGCTCGTGGATGTAAACGTTCCACCGCAAGCCAGCGACCGGCAACTCTTAGATTTTCTTAATGCCTCCGGACGTGATTTTCTTCTGATCGCGACCAAAAGCGACCGGCTCTCGAACAATCAACTGCGCAATGCGCTGAAGGTATTTACTGATGCTTATCCGGCTGCGCCCGTGATTCCATTCTCGGCGAAAACCGGCGCCGGGCGGGACGAAGTGTGGAAGAAGATTCGCCAGTCGGCCGCCAACTTTCCTGCCTCAGCGTTCCAATCCTGAACTGCTCCCGTTACGGAAACTGCCACCTCCCTTCGTTGCTGGCGGCTTGCAATTCCTCTGAGTATTGAGTCGAAAGATCCGTAGAGTAAGACAGGCGCTCTTTCGGCAACCGGGGCCCGCGGCGGCCGGCCGCACTACTCGACGCGGAGGGTAAATCCACGGCTATGTTGTTCGATGAAACCAGCGAAGGCGCGGACTACTTATCGGGCTTGAAGAAATCCAGCTCGCCGCAGGCTGCCGCAGCGGCGCCGGCAAAAGCGCCCGAGGCGCCGCGTTCTGCCCCGGAACGAGCCGCGGCCGTCCTCCCGCCAAGTAAAATGACCGCTCCCAGCGCAGGCAACCGCAGAAGCCCTCGTTACCGGTGCAAGGGCAGCGTGCGCTTGCAGGAAAGCGGCAGCACGACTTCCACCTGGGCGACGTTCGCCGACATCAGCATGCACGGGTGTTATGTCGAAGCTACTGCGCCCATGCCGGTTGGTGCCGTGCTCGGCTTGCAACTCGAGGTGAACGGCTTCCGGGTCGAAGCCGCAGGCGAGGTGCGCGTGGCCTATGCGGGCCTCGGCATGGGAATCTCTTTCAACGAAATATCCGCAGAAGATCGTGCGCGATTGCGCGAACTGGTGCGCTCTATCTCCCCGCCTTCGGTGATCGTGAGCCCGCGAGTTGCGCCGCACTCTCCTGCGCCAGCGGACGCTTTGCCTGGCGTGCCGAACCCCGGCGCCGCCCTGCAGGCGATCCTGACCTTCTTTGAGAACCGCCACATCATGGGCCGGGAAGAGTTTCTCAAGATTCTGCGCAAGAGCCAGTAGCGGATTCCAGTTCTCAGTTCTCAGTTCTCAGTTCTGAGGCCTGAGGTCCGACGTCCAAGGTCTCGGGTCTTGTTATCATGAAGGCCTATGGCGGTTTATCTGATCACGGGCATTGGTGGGTTTATTGGATCGTCTCTGGCGCGGGAACTCTTGCAACGCGGCGAGCAGGTTCGTGGAGTGGACAACTTTTCAACCGGCAAGCGGGAGAACCTCGCGCAAATCGAGGGGCGGATCGACTTTCGCGCGGCCGACATCCTCGATCTCGATTCCATGAAGACAGCGTGCGCCGGAGTGGATTACGTTCTGCATCAGGCGGCAATCCCATCGGTGCCAAAGTCTGTGCTCGATCCGATCGGAAGCAACCAGGCCAACGTCGATGGCACGGTGAATGTGCTGGTCGCGGCGCGCGATGCCAAAGTGAAGCGGGTGATATATGCCGCATCCTCGTCTGCCTATGGCGATACGCCGACGCTGCCCAAGCACGAGAACATGACGCCGGATCCAATTTCGCCTTATGCCGTGGCCAAGCTGGCCAGCGAACGATACATGATTTCGTTTTACCGCTGCTACGGCCTCGAAACCGTGGCGCTGCGCTACTTCAATATTTTTGGTCCGCGGCAGGATCCTTCGTCACCTTACTCGGGCGTGCTGGCAAAATTCATCACGCAGATGCTGAGCGGGCAGCAGCCAACGATTTTTGGCGATGGCGAGCAGAGCCGCGATTTCACCTACATCGACAACGCGGTCGAGGCCAACCTCCTGGCCTGCAAAGCTCCTGCAGCGCAGGCCGCCGGCAGAGTATTCAACGTAGCAACGGGACGGCGCGTCACGCTCAATGAAACCTTCAAACTCCTGCAGCCGCTCACCTCGTACTCCGGCTCTCCCATCTACGGCGTGGAGCGCGGCGGCGACATCAAGCATTCGCTGGCCGATATTTCCGCGGCAGAAAAGCATCTCGGCTATAAAGCCAAAGTCAGTTTTCAGGATGGCCTGCAAAGGACGGTGGAATGGTACCGGAGGAAGTGAGTATTGCGAATGGAACAGCGATCTGACGCCAATCGACTTGGGATAGCTAATGGGAGTCTTTTACCGAGCTTGGTGGTTTATCCTGAGCTGCGGCTGCGTTTGAAAGGCACCCCGAAGTCGCGGGATCAAGCTTCACTTCCGTCTCAGCACTCAATTCGTTCACTATCTCTTCGTCCGCGCCGGCGAAAATAAACACCAATGCTTGAGTGTCGCACATCTTTACGAGGACGCTCTCGTACACTATGCCCTTTCTGAAATCGTGTCGGGCGAAAGCTATCCCTCCCAACAGGCTATAAGGGGCCGCGTTTATAGGCTCGTACCCATCGCTCTGCTGGTTACGAATTATTCTTCGCATGTAGTCTTCAGTTGATCGCCGCGTGGAGGGATAGTAAGCCAACGCGTCCGTATAGAATGCCATCACTTTCCTCGCTGTGGCTGGTATGTGCTCTCCCGCCGCATTGATCGTGACGACCAACGGTAGTGTGCCAGGATTTCCTTTTAATTTGGGATCGCCAAGTTCAAGACTTGTTGGCGGAGTAAATTCGATCCCCACAGAGGCATTCTTGTAGGTTCGGCCTAGAACTTCACCCTTATCCCAGTGTGGTGCAGCTCCTGATGGTTGGTTGTAGTCGAAGCGGAAACGCAGCGCCAGTCCGGCCCCCTTAAAGGCGGTTGGCAACGACGGGAAAGGATTCGAAGCCACAATTCCCGCCCACGCCGCGCGGTCGAGCGGTTCGTCGCCGGAGCCCTGCACAAGCTTCATGTCCGCAACCTTTCCATCCTTCATGATGGAAAACTCGATCACGAGATTGCCGTGCCTCATCTGCGCCGACTTAGGAATGGCGGCATACCAATTCTGCTGGACGTCAAGCCAAACGTGCCCCACATAAGGGCCAAAATCTACTCCCTGCGTATCGCTTACAATCTCGACATTCCCAGTGACTTTGCCAAATGAGGGTGTCGTACTTAAGACGCACGACAACAGGAATGATGTTAGTCGCTTCATAACAGCTCTTTGTGCAACTCCGCGACGGCAGTATAGCTGAATCTGGCGCAATACGTGAAACCAGGCGGTTTCACTCAGAACCGGCGCATGATCGCCCAACTTCCCCCGCATCGCCCTACCTCCGATCCGGCCGCCACGTTACGTTGGTGATCTACGTCGGCATTACCTCTCTCAGTAAAGTTGAAGGCATGACACTCTCGTCGATGGTAGTTTCGCGTGACTGGCAGGAAGTCAGTGTTCTGGAATGCATTCTTGGCGGCTTGCACATGGATGTGGCCGTCGAGAGCGAACCGCAGCGAGCTCTTTCCCGGCTCACAAACTCCAAGGTCGACGCACTGATTGTCGACTGCGACCTGAACGGCACGGGGCAGCTCTTTCGCGAACTGCAACGCGAACCTTCGCGAGCGAGTACGGTGCCGCTGGTCATTATGGGCGGCCCGCAGGGACGGCGCGACATGGAAGGAACCGGCGCCATGTTTGCCTTCGACAAGCCGATTTCCGTGGAACAGGCGGTGCGCACGCTCTCCGCCGCGCGCAACATGATTCTTGACGGACGCTTGCGTTATCACCGCGCCGGACTCGAAGTGCCCGTCACTCTAAACGGACACCGCCAGAAACGCGGCGGGGGGCAACTGATTAACTTAAGCCAGGGCGGCCTGCAGGTGCGCGTTGAAGACGGATTCGATGCGAGCGAAGCCTCGCTTGTCTCGTTCGCGCTGCCCGGGACGAAGTGCGGGATGAAAGCCCAGGTGGAGGTTGCGTGGTCCGACCAGCACGGAAATGTCGGAATCCGCTTCGTGAAGATGGCGTCGGAGATGAAAAACACTTTGCGGCTTTGGCTGGCCCAGCAGTATTTTGCGAACTAGGGGAGAAGCAGTTCTCAGTTCTCAGTTCTCAGTTCTCAGTTCTCAGTTCTCAGTTCTCAGTTCCCAGTTTCCAGTTTCCGCTTTCCAGTTTCTGGCTTCTGGAATCCCGCTGACAAATCGCTCGGGAAGGGCACGGCTTCAGCCGTGCCGCCCACAGCCCATAATGACGCGGGCTTTAGCCCCTGAGGGCGATCTAGCGGAAGCGCCCGGCGCCTTCACTTTCTTCTTCCTCTTCCAGGCTGGATGCTGCCTGAGCCAGCCTCTCGCCTAGGCTTGCTCCTCCAAAGAGAGCAAATATCGCCCAGTAAGTCGCGGCCACGAAGACCGCGGCCGACGACGCCGTTCCCAGCGCGAGCGGCCACGGCGGTAGCTCGTGAGTAATGGAAAGAAAAATCAGAGCGAACAGAAGCAAGCCCGCAATCATGATGAGACTATCCACCACCCACGCCAGAGTGCGGCCCGAGAGCGGCTGAGAAAGCCAGTTCGTTTGCGCCAGCGCTAGATCGCCTCGAACCGGGACGGCTTCTTGGCGATGCTGGACCTGGACTGGCGCTTCATCTCGATTTTTGAATCCTGGATCGAGCCGGATCACCGGGCGCGGTGCGGCGGAGAGAGTGAGCCCATCGCTTCCTTCCGGAGTCTTCTCTTCACCGATAGTTTCTTCCCAGACATTTCCTTGACGCCCGCTCTCTTCCCGAACAATCGAGACAACAGAAGGCCCAAAGATCGGGCGGGGATGGCTAGCGTCGCGATCAATAGCCTCCAGAAGGTTCGAAAAGATCCACTCGTCGATCTGCTGACCGGTGCGCTCCGGTAAATCCACAAAGCGAATACCGCACTGTCCCGAAGAACTGGCCCAACTGACCTCTCCGTAGGTATCGACGCGCAGGCGCGGAAACCGCAACTCGAAGCGCAGGCGAACCCGCTGCTGCTCGCGCAGTGGGCCGACGGCCTGGACAGCGACGCCTTCGTGGTTGAGATTGCGAATGATTCCACCGTTGGCCTGATCGAGCGTGACGTAGGTCAAGGTGCGCATCGCATGGCGGTAGTGCGTGCGTGTTTGCCCCGCAAGGGTTTGCCGCTCGGGAAAAGAGACTGCCTGCATATTCTCCGCCAGGGAATGGAAAAAACTGGCTCGAACACGGCGCGCTTCCTAAAATTCTAGTTTTTGCCGTCCCCGGCTGGCAGTGACTGGGTTGGTTCGGGCGAGGTTGGTTCGGACTCGGTTGGTTCGGGCAAGCGTGCAGAAGATGGCCGCGAAGATGAAGGCTTACCAAAGACCATGACCGAGAGGGCACGCGCACATCATTGCAACTGGGGCAAAACCCCGATAACTTACTGTTAAACCCAGCAAAACCCGGAGTTGGACGGACTTTCATCCGGTAACACAGGCGAATGCGAAGCAGCTACGCAAAGTAGTCAATTGACAGAGGCTCCGCTGGGTAGCCACACTCGCAATAAGTTAAAGTTGGCCGTTCAGTAATGTGTAATGGCAACAACTCCCACCAAACCGATCGAAGCTTCGGCCGATGCGCGAGTGCCGTCGCGGCCGCTGGGGCGGGCTGCGTTGACGCCTGCGCAAAACATTTTTCATGAAGGCACCTCTCGCCTGACGCGTGAGTTGCGGCCCTCGGGAGGCGACGCCCTGCAGGCGCTGCTGGCATTCTCGGCGATGCACCAGCAGGTGCGGCAGAGGCGCGCGCTGGCCTCGCGGCGCAAGGGTTTCGAGACGATTGCACATCCGGCGGAGTTCGAAGCGGGCGAGCAATTCGTTCTGGATGAAGTGCTGCAGTTGGTAGCGGAGCGAGCCATCGCCATCACCGGCGCCGACGGATTGGGCATTGCTCTGGCGGAGAACAACGAAGTTGTCTTGCGCGCTTCGGCGGGTACGATCAAGCCGGATGTGGGGCAACGCATCCAGCGGGACTCCGCTTTCTCAGGGGCGTGCTTCCGCACCGCGCAGATCATCCGCTGCGACGATACCGAGACCGACGACCGCGTAAATCTTTACGCCTGCCGCCAACTGGGCGCGAGGTCCATGGTCGCGGTGCCGCTGTGTGGACGCCGGCGCGTAATTGGATTGCTCGAAGCCTTCTCCGCCGAACCTTTTGGATTTAACGACAGCGATGTGGGCAGTCTGGAACTTCTGGCGGAACTGATTCTTGGAGCCCTCAAGCCTGAGGACGAAGACCGCTTCGCCGAGTCGGCGCAGGTCGCGGAAGCAGCCTTAGCTGCTCCAACAGTTCCTGCACTGGCGATTCCCGCTCCAACACTTCCTGCTTCAACAAGTCCCGCTGCTGCGATTCCTGCGCCAGCGGCTCTGCCGGCGGAAACGCCTTCCGCCCCAAGCGCCGCTCCCGTGGCGGCATCCGCACCGCAGGTCAAGAAAGAAACCCAGGCAGCGCCTGCGGCGAAGGCAGTGTCGATTCCGGTGCCTGCGCCTTCCCCGGCTTCACCTGCTGCGCCTGCTCCGGCGCCGGCTGCCTTGCCGCAGTTGAGACTTGATCCCGTACGCGTAGTCGATGACACCATCGCGGCCGAGACTGTGCGCGGAGCCGGGGCTTCGGCCGGTCACCATCCGGGAATCGTGCTGCTCCTGGTGTTGGTCGTGGTCTGCGCCGTGCTCGGGGGCGGGCTGTGGTGGAAGCTGAAAAATGCGCAGCTCAGCACTGTGCTGGTGCAACCCGAGGCAAAGATCTCGAGCCGAGCGGCGAAGCAGCCGGATGCTCCTGTTTCAGCAACGCCGCCGGTGACTGGGTCGAACGCGAATCCGGATGGGCAAGCGGATTCCGCAGTCAATTCCGAAGCTGCGTCCGATGCGGATGCGGCGCCGGAACTCGATACTAAGAGTGTCACGCCGCAGGAGCTGTCGAAAATGCCGCGCGTGACCGGAATACGGCACTGGTCGTCCGCCGATTCCAGCACGGTGGTGCTCGATCTTGAAGACCAGGTGCAGTATGAAGCGCATCGCCTGGCGCATCCGGATCGCATTTATTTCGATTTGCACGATACCTCGCTGGCTCCTGAATTTGCGGGAAAGACAATCGAAGTCGGCGACGCGTTGCTGGCGCGGGTGCGCATCGCGCAGCCGGTTTCGGGCTTGACCCGCGTGGTGCTTGAGACCAAAGGCAATTCAAACTTTTCCGTCAGCCTGGAGCCGAATCCCTATCGCCTGGTGGTGCAGGTGCGCAAGCTGGGCGCGGATTCAAAGACTCAGGTGAATCTTTTCCCGGGAGCTGAGGCGGAGAAAGATAAGTTGGCGATTGTTGTACCTCCTCCGACGCACGAAGATGTTCTGCTGCGCGCTCGTGTTCCGAAGCTGCGCATTGTGGTGGATGCGGGGCACGGCGGCTGGGATTTGGGAACCGTCGGCCGGCAGGGCTTGCTGGAAAAAGACCTGGTGCTCGAGATTGCGCAGAGGCTGGGCAAGCTGCTCGAGAGCCGTCTTGGTGCTGACGTGATCCTCACCCGGCACGACGACAACTACATACCGCTCGACGAACGGGCTGGGATGGCGAATCAGGCACAGGCCGATCTGTTTATCTCCGTTCATGCGAACTATAGCGACCTGCCTTCGGCGCGCGGCGTGGAAACCTACTACACAAACTTTTTTTCGGCGCCCAGCGCCAAAGACTTGGAGACTCGGGACCCGGCTCGCGATAAAAGTGCGAGTACAGCGGTGCTGTCGGCCGCTGAACTGCACGAAAGAATTGAACAGTCGCGGCGGCTGGCGGCCAGCGTGCAGCGTTCGCTCTACGGAACTTTGTCGGTGCAGAATCCCGGACTGCGCGATCGCGGCGTGAAAGAAGCATCGTATGTGGTACTGACCCAGACGGCGATGCCGGGAATTCTTGCCGAGGTTTCCTTCGTCAGCAGTCCTACAGACGAGCAGAAGCTGCGCAGCGACGGATACCGCGAGCAGATTGCCGAGGCGCTTTATCGGGGCATTGCGCGGTACGCGGCTGGGTCACGTGGCGTTAAAGTGGCTAGCGCGGGGAAGTAGTAGCTAGTACCTGGTACCCAGTGAACGCCTACTAGCGGTCGTGAATCTCTTCACGGTCGAAATGCCAGCCCCGCGAGTTGCCTTGTCCTGAGAGTCGCTCGAACTCTGCGACGCTCCGCTCGGAGTGGTCTTCGTCGGCTCTTGATTTCACGCGATCGCTAATTCGCTCGTCCATAATTCCAGGCTCTCCCGTGCTTATCGCAGCTTGTGGATTTCTTGCTGAAATAAAGTTTCTGGCGGCGTTCCCAGAACAGGAGGATTCGCCCTTGAACATGCTTCAATCGGGGTACCCCCCTCCCCCATAGCCTTGGAAGGTCTTGCTGGGCGCGGGTTCTGCAAAAGTGGCTTGCAAAATCTTGATGTCAAAGAGCTTAGAGGTCAAAATCTTGAGAACAAGGAACTTAGGGCGGGACGATGCGATCTGTGCGCACCGTCACTGCCTCGACCATGATTGCGCGATTCGGCGGAGGGTGCAAGGTCAGATGTCACACCGGGGCTGTGGAAGGGCGTGGAAAAATGTGCACGGCGGCACTGGCAACCTGCATAGGTGCTTCGTCGGGCAAAGAGCGCCCTCCTCAGGATGACAATTCTTGTTAGCTCTCGATCAGTTCCCTGCCGGGACGCCGCAGTATTTTTGCAGCCACTTTAATTCTTCGCGGACTTTTATTTTTCCGTGCCAGGGATTCTTGGCCAGGCTATGACCTTCGCCTGGAAAAATCAGCAACGCGTTTGGAATGCCGAGCGAATAGAGTGCGTGCTCGAGCAGATAGTCTTCGAGCACGGCTACGCGGATGTCGTCGGCGCCGGCGACCATGTGCGTGGGCGTGCGGACCTTGTCGATCTGGAAGATGGCGGCTTCGTCGTGATAGCGCTGGGGGGCTTCCCAGGGACGGCCGCCGAGGAAGTAGGCATCGTCCATGGAGGTGTCATCGTTGCCCCAGTTGCCGATGTGCTCGACGGCGCCGGCGCCGGTGACGGCGGCTTTGAAGCGGGTGGTTTGCGTGATGAGCCAGTTGGTCATGTAGCCGCCGTAGCTGTAGCCACCGATGGCGAGGTGGTCGGGATCGGCGATGCCGTCTTTGATGAGGGCGTCGACGCCCTGGAGAATATCTTTGCCGGGACGCGAGACGATTTGCGGAACAATTTGTTCGAGGAACTTGTCGCCGTATCCGGTAGAGCCGCGGTAGTTGGGCTCGAAGACAAGCCATCCGTTGGTGGCGGCGAGCGCGGCCCATTGATACCAGTCGGCTTCGAAGTGGTTGCCGTCGGCGTCAGCGGGGCCTCCGTGAATGAAGGTGAACAGAGGCAGATTTTTCTGTTCGAACTTGCCCGGAGGATAGATCAGCATGCCTTCGATCGTGGTGCCGTCGTCGGCCTTCCAGCGATAGGGCTTGCCTTGAGGCAGTTCGCGCTCGGTGAAAAGTTTATTGAGCGAAGTGATGGGATCGGCCTGATCGAGTTTGTCGGGGCTCTCGGCTAAGTAGACTTCGGTCGGCTTCTGCAATGACGAGTAGACGAAGGCAATCCGCGTTGAGTGCGGTGTCGTAGAAAGATTCTCGTAGGTGCCGCTCCAGCCGCTCAGTTTGTGCAGGGATTGGCCGGGCTGTGCGACGGAATAGACGGGAACCTCGGTTCCGACGCGGGCTGAGGCGAGAACGCCGTTCGCCGCGACGGCATAGTGTTCGACGGGACCGATAAAGTCTTTGCTCCACTGCTCGACGGCGGCGGAGTCACTATCGACCCAGTAGAGATGAGGCTGGAGGTCGCGATAAGGGCCGGTGACGTCTCCGACCTCGACGGTGAAGAATACGTGGCGATTGTCGTTGGCCCAGCGGAGATTGCCTTCGATGGCCTGGTTATGGGTTAGCTGGCGCGGTTGCGAATTTGTGGCGCTGGCGGCGGTCGCGGGCGAGGGCGCCCGCGCCATACCGGCTAAATCTATTGCGTAGATTTCGACGTCTTCGGCTTTTTCCTGGCGCTGGTTGATGGAGTTGGTGGTGAAGGCCAGTTTGCTGCCGTCGGGCGAGGTGACGAGGTCGTCTACGCGCAACGGGGAGGTGGCAATGTTGACTGCGCCGGGATTGAGGTCAGATTCTTTTTCAGTGTCGGATTCTTCTTTCATGCCTTCGGCAGCTTGGCGGGCGAGAGCGGCGGCGACGTTGAGGGCGAAGATGGTGTCGCCACGTTCGGCGGTGCGGTATTGGACGACATCTTTCCATTGCTTCTTGTAGTCGTCTTTTTGGGTCTTGGTCCAGGGATGGCGGGTTGAGAAATAAAGCGTTGTTGAATCTGCGGACCAGGAAAAGGTGTGAACTTCTTCTTCCCCTTGAGTCAGTGGGATGGCCTCGCCGCCGGCGGGGGAAATCAGGTAGATCTGGCTGACTTCTCCTTTATCGTCTTTGTCTTTGTTCTTACTTTTAGCTTTGTCGTCGTCGGAGTCGGAGTCTTTGTCGGAGGTGGGCTTGCGGTCGGAGAGGAAGGCGATCCAGCGGCCGTCGGGCGACCACTTGGGCTCGGAGTCGTGGCCGGACTGGGTGAGTTGGATGAGCGATCCGCCTTTTGGGTCGTCGCGGTAGAGCCAGAGGTCGGTGCGGAAGATTTTCTGGTCCCAGTCGGCGCGCTCGGTGACGATCACTACGGAGTTACCGTCGGGAGAGATGGCGAGGCCGGAGTAGCTGACGGAGTTGAAGAATTCGTCGAGCGTGAGCTTGGGCTTGGCTTGGGCGGAGGCTAGCCATGCGGAACTGAGAATTACGAGGATGAGGAAATATTTTGAGATTTTCATAGGCCCCGGGTGGGAAGTAGGGTTATACATCGGCGAGTTTGCGATACGCAACTTGCAAAGTGAAATGAGTTGACTCGGGGTCAGGCGCGCAGGAGTGGGCCGGCGTTTTTACTGTGCGGGGTCGGCGTTTTTTAGAGCTTCGTCGAGGGGCTGGGCGGGGTGGGAGGCGGTTTGCATGACGCGCCAGCCGTCGTCATAGGAGCGAAAGCCAGCGGTGGAGTGGTAGTGAACGTCGCTCGAGTAGAAGACGGCGCCGACTTCGTTGAGGGGAATCCAGTGCCAGGTGAATTCGACATCGGCGGCATTGCCCTGCTTAGCGATGCCGGTGATGGCGATCAGTTCGCGGCGCGCGGCGGGGATGGTGAAGGATTGCTTTTCGGCGTCGCCGGGAGCGATGAGAGTTTGAATTGTGTCGACGCCGGAGGGGGTGAGCAGGACATCCCAGCACGGCGGTGGAGCGAGAGCAGGTGGGCAGGGGGCGTTGGTGGCGGAGATCCAGCCATGATGCTGCAGAGCGAGATAGTCGGGCGAGAGATAGTCTTTGTTGGCGATGATGCCGATGCGGAGCTGAAACTGTTGCTGGGCGCGGAAGGTATCAGAGTTGGCGATGAGGTCGGCGGCTAGACGGCGGGTTAGGAAATCGCGAGGGGAGCAGGAGGTGAGAAGGATTGCGAGCGCGATCACGAGAGGTGCGATGGATGGCTTCCGCATTTGTGAGAAGGAATCTCAGATGGTGCTGTTTGCACTGTATCGCGTGTCGATGCGCGGGAGATCCTTCGCTCCGCCTGAAGAACGGCTATGCTCAGGATGACGCCGAAGGAATTATAGCTGCCCGAGTGTAGGCGGAGCGACCCCGTTACGGATTCTGGATTGTAAACAAAGGTGCGCTCGAGCGTGGCGGGAAAGGGCGGGCGGTGATTTGGCCTTCGAAGTGGGGGGACCAGCGGCCGGGAATTGCGATGGCGCATTTCGGACAGTGGCCTTCTGGCGTTAGCCGATAGTCTTTAATTAAGTAGCTGTGGCGCTCGATCAGAGTTTCATTGCAGTTGGGGCAGCGCGTGTTTTCCCATTCGCCGACTTGGCCGGCGAGGTTGCCGGCGTAGATGTAGCGGAGGCCGGACTGGCGGCCGATTTCGACGGCGCGCAGCAGGTCTTCAGAATTGGTGTCGCGGGCAACGTCGTTTTGCATTTTATAGTCGCCGTGGAAGGCGGTGACGTGCCAGGGAATGTCGGGAGAGATTTCTGCGAGGAATTCGGTGAGTCGGCGGAGTTCGTCGGCGTCATCGTTGAAGCCGGGGATCAGGAGCGTGACGATTTCGAGCCAGAGTCCGGACTGATGGATGCGGCGGATGCTGTCGAGGATGGGAGCGATGCGGCCGCCGAGTTCGTGGTAGTGGCGGTCGTCAAAACTCTTGAGATCAACTTTGTAGAGATCGAGCCAGGGGCGCAGGTATTCGAGAACCTGCGGAGTGCCGTTGCCGTTGGAGACGAAACCGGTGAGGAGTCCGGCGGCTTTGGCTTCTTTGAAAACGGCTACGGCCCATTCGCTGGTGATGAGAGGCTCGTTGTAGGTGCTGACGAGAATCTTTGCGCCTTGGGCGAGAGCGTCTTTGACTAACGCTTCGGTCGTGGCTGGGTGCGGGGACGAGACGGCGGTGGGATCTCGGAGGGCTTGCGACGTTACCCAGTTCTGACAGTAGGCGCAGTGCAGATCGCAGCCCAGCATGCCGAAGCTGTAGGCGAGGGCTCCGGGACGAGCGTGGAAAAATGGTTTCTTCTCGACTGGATCGCACTGGGTTCCGGCGGTGTATCCCCAGGGGACATAGAGCGTTCCGCCGCGATTGAAGCGGACTTTGCAGACGCCGGCCTGACCATCGGGGATGGGGCAGCAATGTCCGCAGGAGAAACAGCGCACTCGGTCGTCGGGGAGCTTCTCGTA
>Ga0210388_10002527_pt1 | contig 14216 bp, 18 predicted proteins | sample IncBWC19OmetaG_FD_155485 | JGI IMG/M metagenome (GOLD analysis project Ga0210388, IMG submission 155485) | Forest soil microbial communities from Barre Woods Harvard Forest LTER site, Petersham, Massachusetts, United States - Inc-BW-C-19-O ...
ACGCACGAGGATTCATGCGTGGCGGATGCCCCGCGATCCACCCCGCGATTTCGCGTGCGAGATTCGGTGGCACCGGAACAGAGGAATCGCTGGCCACAGTCTTCGTTTCGCCGATCCGTGCCGTGCCCTTTTCGCGATCCTTCAAAGCCTCGTCAATTCGGAGCTGGTTCCCCAGGAAGTCCTCAATGCGGAGAACCAGGATCTCAGCCGGCCGAAGACCGCAGGCCGCTAGAATGTGGAGCACGAGATGTTCTCGTGGCTCTGCCTCCGACAGAAGCGCGCCGATCTCCTCCATGCTGAGGTAGCGGCGGCACACTGTTTTCCGAATCTTGGGCATTGCGACCTTGCGCGCTGGATTCTTCGCGACCAGGTCTTCGTCAGCGGCATAGTCAAAAGAGGCCTTTACGTACATGCGAACCTTGCGGACTGCGGATTTGCTATAGCCGTCTTCTGCCATCTGGTTCACTAGCAGCTGAAGCGTCGCGAGGCCGATATCATCCAGCCGTTGCTTGCCAATCACTGGCAGAACGTGGGTCGCAAAAATGGATTGAATCGTTTCCCGGAAGGGTTGGGACCACTGGCCCGATTTCAGGCTGGAGAACGTCCGCCATAGATCGCCGTACGTCCGGATCACAGTGGTCTGAGCCGGCTCCACGCGCGTAAAAGCTTGGATGTAGGCGGCGAGCTTCTTCAACGCCTCGTGCTTGGGCATTGCAGCGGGCCCGAGCACCTTTTCTTTCTTCCTCCGCAGGCGCTCGCCGTCTCGGTTCGTTACCCAGAGATGAAAGAATCCAACCCAGACTTTCCCATCGCCTCGCTCGATCCTTTTCACCCAGCCTTCCGGAGTTTGGGTCCGTGGCCGGCGGCGTCCCAGATCCTGGACGTTGAAGTCGCGGCCGGGCGTGGCGCCTCTCGTCTCGTCCGGTCGTTGTCCTGGCAGCGGTCTGGTGCCGCGTTCGGGCATGACCGCACTATACACGCCTTCAAAACTTCGAGCAAATGCGAAGTGGGTGGGTAAGTGGGTGGGTTGTTCCTGTGGAAAAAACCTGTAAATGATTGAGAGGATTGGTACGCCCGGTAAGATTCGAACTTACGACCTTTTGCTCCGGAGGCGCGTGAACCGCCTCCAAAGCTTCCTTCAATCCTATCCAGTTCCTTGGTATTTCAACAATATGGGGAGTCTGCTTTCGCTCAGCTGACAACCTTAACGGATCGAACAGAAGCGGTTTTGATACAGTTTTGATACACTCGGGTGGGGTGAGCCCTCCGTTGAGACAAATCTTCGATTAGCACACTTGCTGCACCGAGCGAACGTGCCGGCTAATCATTCCCCAATGCGGGCTTTCGGGAGTAAACGACAATCTGCACCTTGCCGTTTTCGCCCAGCTGCTGGTTCTTGCCGGTGCCCAGCGTCCGGATTCGCACGTCGTCGAGACGGAAGTTTTGAACTAAGTAATTTCGAACCACCATTGTTCTAGCCTCGTTGAGTGTCCGGTCGCGCTCGCTGTCCCCTTTCATGCCGGCCGACGAGGCGACCACTGCCAAACCGAATTTTGTCTTCTGCAAGTATTCACCGGCGTCATCGAACATCTTCTGGTCTTTGAGCTTCGCTGAGTCTCCCTTGTCAAATACGGCCTTCGCCTGGTAGTCAAATGTTTTGGACGGACCAGGCGGCAGCTCCGAGATTTGATGTTTCTTCAGTTCATCGGAGTCTACATATCCACGCTTGTTAAAGAAGCCCTTCAAGAGGAAATTGCTCTTCAGAGCTTCCATATCGTCGTGCATTGCGGAGACGCTGGCGGTGGCCTGGTCGTACATGGTGCGGTCATTGATGAGGGCGCCCGCAGTCCCTTTGCCTTGATTGATCTTGGCCGTGATTGCGCTGATGTTACTAACCGCTTCTTGCGCCGTATCTAACAGGTGGTTCGCCCTTCCCGCTATTTCCGAGATTTCCAACGGTGGCACGCTGTTAATTGTTTGACCGCTCTTCAAACGTGCTTTGTCGTCGGTGCCAAAGGAGATTTCAACCAGCTTGTCTCCCAGCAGACCCGCTGATTGGATGGATGCCACTGAGTCGTCCCTTAGGACCTCTTGTGCGGACTTCGCGACGTCCATAACCACGGTCACTTTGCCGGACGGACCGTGAGGCAATTCGATGTTGCGCACCGTTCCCTTGCGAATGCCTCCGACCCGCACATCCGCTCCCTCGTTTAGCCCGCCGACGTTTTGAAACTGCGCTCTGACCAGGAAATTCGACTGGAACAGCGATTCCTTACCACCAATCAAAAATACTCCGGCGCCCAGGATGGCTAGCCCAAGCAGCACGAAGAAGCCGAGACGAATAGATTGTGACATAGGTTTATTTCACTGATTTATTTTCAACTGGCGTCGCTCAGAAATTTAGCGACAAAGGGGTCCGTGCTGTTTTGCAAGTCAGCAAACGAGCCGTCGATTAACACCTTGCCTTTGTCCAGCAAGACGGCGCGGTCTGAAAAGCACCGGACGCTGTGCATATCATGGGTAGCAACTACCGAAGTCATGCCTCGCTGTTTGCTTAATTCGGTAATGAGCTGCCCAATCTCGGCAGCCGTAATCGGATCGAGGCCGGCGGTCGGCTCGTCAAAGAAGACAATAGCGGGATCGAGAGCCAACGCGCGCGCCAAGCCGGCCCGTTTCTTCATGCCGCCTGAGATTTCGGACGGGAACTTATCAACGTCGCCTTCCAGCCCGACGGATGCCAATAACTGTTGGACTTTTTCCTTTCGTTCAGGCGGCGATAGCTTTCTTTGGCGCTTCAACGGGAACTCGACATTTTCACCCAGGGTTAGGGAGTCGTACAGGGCGGCTTGTTGAAACAGGAAGCCGAGCTTTTGCCGGATTTTGTTGAGCTGGTCCATTCCAAGCGATGTGATTTCCTCTCCGTCAATTCGGATTGAGCCTGAATCCGGTTGGTCGAGGCCAACCAGTAACCTAAGGAGAACGCTCTTCCCGGTTCCGCTCCGTCCAAGGAGGGACACAGTCTGGCCCCGGGAAATCGTCAGGTCAATGTCTTCGAGGACCTTCTCCGAGCCGAAGGACTTGGACAGATGAGCGATCGCTATGGGTAGTGAGTTCTCCGTATGTTCCATAGAGCGCTCAATTGAAAAAGACAATGATCAAGCGGACCAGAAACACATCCGCCACGATGAGGAAAAGCGAAGAGATCACAACCGCGCTGGTGGCCGACCGGCCAACTCCCGCCGTGCCCCCATGCGATTGCATGCCTTGGTACGAAGAGACTGCGCCAATGATGAGCCCGAAGATGCAAGTCTTCAGAGTGGGGGGCAGTAAATCGCTAAACTCGACGCCGTTCAGACCGATGTTGAGAAACAGACGAAGCGAAATTGGTTCCGCTAACGTGCTTGCCAGCCAACCCATCAGAACGCCGGCGGCATCAGCCACCAGCGTCAACAGGGGCAGAGCGACGATACAGGCAAGAATGCGCGTGGAGGCCAGAAACTTGTAGGGATTAACGCCCGACACCACCATTGCGTCGATTTGCTCGGTTACCTTCATCGAACCCAGTTCTGCTCCAATCCCCGCGCCTACACGCCCACTCACGATCAACCCCGTCACGATAGGACCCATCTCTTTGATCAACGAATAGATAATTACGGACGGAAGCAGTGACTTCGCTCCAAATCGGGTCAGGCTATCCCGGGTTTGGAGACCCAAAACCACACCGATTGCGGCGCCCGCCAGAGCGACCAGGGGCAACGATTGTGACCCGATATTGTCCAACTGCCTTAAAAATTCCCGCCCTTCGAACGGAGCAGAAAAAATAGCTTTCAGTACTCGTTTACAGAAGATGCCAAATTGCCCAAACCACTCGACGACCGACAATACAGAGGATTTGATCGCTAGGACTGCCATACCGCTACGCCGCCTGCTTTCGACCGGCACAACGGACAGAGTCGCCGCCACAGCTATGAAGAGTGAGAAGCCCAGACGCATCTTTCGTGTCGCTTCCGAGCGACCTGTTTCTAATGCGCTTTAGTGGCCATTGAGGTTGAGCGTAGCAACCAAAGGTCTTAACACCCGCGCTCAGCGAGTTATCAAGCCTGTTGATGTGTTTGCGGCGATTTGTTATCTATCGAGCGGTGAAACTTGGTCACATGACCATATAGCGTTACTTGGTGATCGAAACGTCGACGCTCCGGTCTGTTTTGGACCTGCAAGGTATTATTCGTGCAGGACGATATTCAACAAGGAGCTATGAACCTCGAGACCGCCGTTGTCGCCGATGAAGCCCAGTTTGCGGAATTTGTTCATCAGAAAGGTGACCTGAGATAGCGGGATGCCTACGATTTCAGAAAGCGTCGCCTCGCTGACCTTCGGTATCACCAGCTCCGGTTTAGCATTCCTACCGAACTTGGCCAACAACAGCAGCACCCGCGCCAGACGTTTCTCGCAGGAGTTGAAGAGCTGGTCCACCAGATCCTGCTCAATCCGAATGTTGCGAGAAAGCATATAACGCAGAAAAAATTCGGAAAAAGCTTGCTTATCGCGTAGGACACGGATGGCACTCTGCTTTTCCAGCCGCACAATCGAGCAATCAGATACGGCGCTGGCAGTAGCCATGCGCAGCGACTGGCCTGCCATGCAGCCTTCTCCAAAGAAGTCCCCTACGCCCAAAACGGCAACCACCACTTGTTTGCCACGTTTGGAAATGACGGTGAGTTTTACTTTTCCCTTCTGGATATAGAAGAGATGCTCCGCCGCGTCGCCTTGCGAGAAGACCTTACGATTTTTCCGGTAGTCCGCGTGCGTCTTTCCTTTGCCTACCTTGGCTAGGAAGGTCTTGGCATCGAACGGTCGCTTTGCCTTGGAGTTCATCGGGTGAGTCATTGGGACGCCGGGACAAGTCAACGGTCACGGAACCAGCATCGCGACCAACTTAAGAGCGATTACGCGCCTCAATGGAAAATACCCAACATGTAGGCTATTAGGAGAATCACGAGTATGGTGCCCAGCCCTATGCCCGCTCCCCCTCCGGAACCCCAGCGGCTGTAGCCGTAGTAGCCTCCGCCGCCTCCAAACAGCAACACCAAAACTATTATCAGAATCAACATCGCGACCTTCCTTTTTTGAAACCCTTAAACTGGAGGTGCCGAGCTCCACTATTTCTCGAGCGCTTTTTCAATCTGACCGACCTTGGTCTGAACTTTGCCTACCAGGTTTTCGGCCTGGCCTTCGGCTTCTAAGTTAGGATCGTTAACCAGCTGGCCCGCCTTCTCTTTGACCGCGCCCTTCAATTCATGAAGCGTGCCTTCGACCTGATCTTTCTTGCTCTCTTGCATGTTTTCTCCTTGTATCTATCTGGCTTGCTTGTTGTCCAGGCGTCCGAAGCCGTCCGGAGCCTGATTTATTGTCAGCGATTGAACGTACCGCAGTCTGTTCCCGATTGCTCACATCATTGAATTGAAGCGCGCGCCAACCCGCTAGCGGTCGACAATTAGTGATCACGCCGCGTTAGAGTTCCGTCTTTGCCGTTTGCGCCACGCTTCCAGCCCCTCGTGCACTCTGCTGACCAACTCAACCGCCGTGAAAGGCTTCGCGACACACCCCAAACCCCGGCTAGCATTCCAAGCATCGCCGGACATGAAAAGCACCGGCAGCTCGGAATCAAGCTCCAGAACACGATCAGCCAGATCGAAGCCGTTCATGTTCGGCATCCTCACGTCGGTCAACAGTAGCGCAATCCGCGATCGGCCTGATCTAAAGACGTTCAGGCCGTCTTCTCCATCGGTAGCGGTAGCAACGGCGTAGCCTGCCTGCTCCAGGAAAACCTTCACCACCGCACGGATTTCGAGATCGTCATCTACCACAAGAATGGTCTCGCGTTCCTGATGGATCTCCATCGTCTGACCTCCTTCACCGGCCCTGTCCCCATGACCTTAGGGTTAAAGCATTATGAACACTCAGAGGACCAGTGGTCTGTTCAAAATTGCTCAGGATATTTGGGCTGCGTGATTTTGCACCGGGCTCTGTGCACTTTTGAACAGATCCATATCGACAAGCTTGTTAGCATGTGTCCTGGCTAGTTGTTGCACCGCCGGTAACGAATCCCCAGCCAACATGACCAAGAGTGATTTGAAGAAATTTCGAGGCATCCTGCAGTCCCGGCAGATGGAATTGGAGAAAGTGATTCGCAACCGGGAAGGTCTGGCGATTGAAACCAGTGCCGACGAATTGGACCGGACCCAATACGCCACCGAACGGGAGATCAAGGTCGGCAATCTTGAGCGCGACTCTGTTCTGCTTCGCGATGTTAGAGCCGCTCTTTGCCGCGTCGAGACAGGGATGTTTGGGTTCTGCCTGCGCTGCGAGGACGAAATCAGCCCGAAACGGCTCGCGGCGGTACCGTGGACACCGTGCTGCCTCACCTGCCAAGAAGCCGCGGACCAAGATTTAAAGAATCCCGGGGACGCGGCTGGGATGGGACTGGTCCATGCCGCCTGACGCCGCGACCGCTTGGGAAGGGACTGGTATCTTGCAAGCACATGCCGCTTTCAACCTGGCAAATGGCGCACTGCCAGGGACGCATCAAACTGAGCAGCGCCGGCACCGCCGATACCTTATTGAATTGGACACTGAATTCGAGTTGTTGAGCCAAGGCCGGGTCGAGCTTATTGGATACGCGAGAACGCTCAACATTAGTAGCGGTGGTATCCTTCTTTCAGCAAACGATTCCCTACCTGCCGGCGGATCGATCAGGCTGGCCGTGAACTGGCCTTTTTTGCTGGGGGGAGTCTGCCTCTTGCGGCTAATAGTCCGCGGGCGCATCGTTCGCAGCGATGGCAAGCGAGTCGCCGTTCAGAGCATGCAGCACGAGTTTCGCACAGCGGGCGTCCGCGCCTACGCGGCAATAGAGAGGGTTTAGTCGTGCAGGATGACACTCAACAGGGAGCTGTGAACTTCCAGTTTTCCGTTGTACTCAATGAAACCAAGCTTGCGGAATTTGTTCATGAAAAAGCTGATTCTGGAACGAGTGGTCCCCACGATCTCCGCTAGCGTTTCCTGGCTCATCTTTGGCAGCACCGGTTCTGGTTTGCCATCCTTCCCGAAGTTGGCAAGCAGTAGCAGCACCCGCGCCAGCCGCTTCTCGCTGGAGTTGAAGAGCTGGTCTACCAGGTCCTCTTCAATCCGAATGTTGCGGGTCAGCAGATGGTGGAGAAACAGCTCGGAAAATGCGGGATCGTCGTGGAGCGCCCGGATCACGCCCGCCTTCTCCAGCCGGATGATAGAGCTTTCGGACAGGGCGGTGGCAGTGGACATCCGGTGCAACTGGCCAGCCAGGCAACCCTCTCCGAAGAAATCTCCGGGCCCCAAAATGGCTATGACTGCTTCCTTGCCGTCTTTGGAGATGACGGTGAGCTTAACCCGCCCCTGCTGAACATAAAAAACGGACTCGGCCGGGTCTCCTTGTGAGAATACCTTCTGGTTTTTCCGATAGTCCGCTTGCGTCTTCCCTTTGACGACACGAGTCAGAAAGGTCTCGGGATCAAAGAGCGGTTTCGTTTTCATAATGCCAACCGGCTAGTTACTCGGTTCTTCACCGAGTGCACTCTGATATGTATGACGAACATAGGCCAGCTCTGCCACATTGATCTCCGGTGACACGCCCAATCCTACATGATCAGTGTGGGGCCTTCTGCGCCGGCGGGGTACCGGGGGTGCTGCTAAAAATTTGCGGTTTTGTGGGGCAATCCCTGACAACGCGGGCCAAGAGGCAAGTATGTTTACCTAGCCGAGCGGCCTTCTTCAGCTTCCAGGGTTTCCGGTGTCAATAGCCCCATTTGAACTGCGAAACGTATCACCTCGCTGCGCGTCCGAAGCCCGAGCTTTTCAGCCAGGCGGGAGCGATACGTCTCGACACTTTTCACGCCGACTAGAATCTGTTCGGCAATTTGTTTACTGCTGTAGCCTTGCGCCACAAGCTTGAGCACCTGCTGCTCACGCTCGCTCAGGATGTTTACCGGCCGTTTGGATCGCGCTTTCCCACCTCTTTTCGCGAGCACGTCCTGGACCAGAACATTGGCCAAACCGGGATCCACGAAGGTCCCGCCTCGATGCACCGCCCGTATTGCCGTAAGCAGCTCCGCGTCCACGCTCCTCTTTAACACGTAACCTGACGCGCCGGCGGAAAGCACTGACCGCAAATACGCGGGGTCATCGTGCATGGTGAGGACGAGTACCCGGGTTTTCGGGCAATCCCGCACGATCTCCTGAAGCGCGCGCATTCCGCCGGTTCCAGGCATCGTAAGGTCCATCAGCGCCACATCCGGTCTTGTTTCGCGGGCGGCTCGAACAGCATGCTCTCCATCCGGCGCCTCGGAAACCACTTCCATGTCGGCCTGGGCATTGACCAGCAGTTTTAACCCGGAGCGCAGAATAGCATGATCATCCGCGACCATGACTCTGATCCTGGATTTTCGCGCGGGCATTCAGATGGTCCTTCGCCGTGCGAGAGGCTGGACGTCTGGCTGCTCAGTCAGAGGGATTTGAACCAGAATCCGTGTCCCCGTTCGTTTGGATGTGAAAGTAAAAGTTCCACCCAGCATGGCGGCTCTTTCCCGCATGCTCTGAATTCCCAGGCGGTTCGAGGAGGCAGCCACGCCTTTGGTGTCAAAGCCGCGTCCATTGTCGGTCACTTCCACGAGCAAAGCCGTAGCTGGATGCGTGAATCTAATGCTGACCGCCTTGGCTCCGGAATGCCTGGCTACGTTTGTCAGAGCCTCCTGTAGAATACGATACACGCCCATCTGGACTGCCGGCGGAAGGTCGCTGGAATCGAACTCGTTGGGTGTTAGATCCACCGCTATTTTGTAGGTCTTGGCATACTCTGAAACGTAGCGGCTCAAAGCAACGCCCAAACCATGGTCATCCAGGACCGTTGGGTGAAGCCCGCGGGCGAGCCGGCCGATTTCGTCGATTGCCTGAGCAGTGATTTCCCGTAACCGATGTCCGTGGGCTTTAGCATCGGCTATGTTCCGGGAGTCTTCGAGGGTACGCAATCCGACCAGAAGAGACGTCAGCAACTGACCAGCTTCGTCATGCAACTCACGCGCAATCCGGCGGCGTTCTTCCTCCTGAGCCGAAAGCGCGCGTGTCAATAGCAGCCGGTGCATGGTTTCGGCCTGTTTGATTTCCGCGGCCTGCTTGCGCTTGTGCTCGCTCAGATCGGTGACTACCAAGCCCAGAGCGTGGCCGCCGTATTCGGGAAGCCTGTTCAGCGACAAATGGACGGGAACCAGACTCCCATTGCGCAGACGGAGATTGAATTCGCCTTTCCCAATCCCTTTTCGAGCAGTTGCAAGAAGGGTCGTAAACCTGTCCCGCTCCGTTCCGTTGAGCAGCGACGGAACAGAAATCCCTGCGATCTTTCCGGGTGACCGGCGGATCAGTTCGGCAAACCTACGGTTTGAGTAGAGCACGGCGCCATCACTCGACAGGGTCGCCGCGCCTTCGCTCATGGCTTCCACTAACATGCGATAGGCGGGCTCTCCACCTTTGAGAGCGACCACCTGCTTTCCGCGGCGGCCCATGACCATCAAAGCATCCACCTCGCCGGACTGTATGGCGGCTAGGGTTTCCTCCGCGATTTTCAACCGGGTGCGGAGTTTCTGCTCACGACCTGTCGGCGGCCTGGTCGTGCGTTTGGTCCGCCGGACGGAACTCGGTCGATTATAAGACACCTGCTATTCAACCTTGGTTTCAGCGAGCCCGCAGAATATCCAGTCCCACCAACGCTCGCTCGGTCTTGGAGAGGTTCCCCACGATTTTCTTCACGGGGGGCGGTAACCTTCGCACCAGGGTGGGAATGGCGACGATCTGATCGCCCTTTGCCAGTTGCGGTTTCTTGAGCAAGTCGATCACTTCGATACGGTACTTGCCTTTCAACTGATCCTCACAAATCTTCTTCAAGTTGGCGATGGCGGCAATCGAATTGGGCGTTTGGCCCGCTATGTAGAGCCGTAATTCCCAGAAGTTACCACCAGCAGCTTTGGTGGTGCGACGATTCTTTCGAACAGTTGTCTTCATTTCCGCGCTCAGCCTGAGACGGTCGTGGCCAGCCCGCTATCCGTCAACACCTTACCCAATTCCATACCCTTACGGCTCACTACCAGCTCCCGGACCTCCCTTGAATGGGCCATTCCACGAGACTTGACGACATAAAGTTCGCGCGACCGGTGTCCAATTCGTTCGCCGTCCGACAACACGATCCAGGTATCCATCAGAGAGGAGACGCCCTCCTCGGTTTTCTCTTCGCGATCTCTTCCGAAGGTGAGATTCGTGAAAAGAGATGTGATCTGCTGCACCTTCAGAAAATCCACCAGGCGAGTGAGCATCGATTTCACTCCATAAATGCCCGAGGCCGAAACGATGCTCGTAATCGGGTCAACCACGACCACGCTCGGCCGCTTCTGCTTGACCAGTTTTTGCATGCCGAGTAAATGTCCTTCCAGGCCGGTGCTGGTTGGCCGTACCGCATGGAACTGCAATAAGCGCTTCTGGATCCATGGCTCGAGATCAATGCCAACGGAGCGCATATTGCGGACGATCTGGTTGGGAGATTCTTCAAAAGCAAAATACAGGCAGGGTTCGCCGCGGGAGCAGGCCGCGCTTGCGAACTTTGCCGCAATGCTCGATTTCCCGGTTCCAGCCGTGCCGGACACCAGCACGCTGCTTCCACGGAAAAAGCCTTTCCCGCCCAGCATCTCGTCCAAACCGGCGACTCCAGTTGAAACCCGCGAAGTCGAAGCCTTATGAGTCAGCGCCAGTGAGGTAATCGGCAGCACCGAAATGCCCTCATCGTCGATCATGTATGGGTACTCATCGGTACCGTGGGGAGTTCCCCGGTATTTGACGATGCGCAGCCGCCGCGTGGAAATCTGTTCGTTGACCCTATGGTCTAGCAGAATCACGCAATCGGCGATGTATTCTTCGAGTCCGTGGCGGGTTAGCGTTCCGTTTCCGCGCTCCGCTGTGACGATCGCGGTAAGCTTACGGTCATCCAGCCATCGGAACAGCCGGCGGAGTTCGGCACGCAAAACAGCTGCGTCAGTTAATCCGCCAAAAAGTGTCTCGATGCTATCCAGCACAACCCGCTTTGCTTTTATTCCGTCCACCGCGTGGCCCAGACGGATGAATAGGCCCTCCAGGTTATATTCTCCCGTCTCCTCAATTTCGTTTCGCTCAACGCGAACATGGTCCACTGACAGCTTCTTGCGTTTGATAAGGTCACGCAGATTAAGTCCGAGCGATCGAACATTGGCGGTCAGCTTCTCAGGCGCTTCTTCGAATTCCATGCACACCCCGGGCTCACCGTATTGAAGCGAGCCGTGCACCAGAAATTCCATCGCAAGTAACGTCTTGCCGCAACCGGCGCTACCACACACAAGCGTGGTGCGGCCCGTAGGCAGACCACCACCAGTGACTTCATCCAGCCCATCGATTCCGGTCAGGGTCTTTGCTAACGGCGTCCGAGATGTTTTCAATTTGGCCAGAGCCATGGCAACGCAGTTGAAACCGGTGCCCTTCGGTTGCAGTGTCGATTTATATTAGCAAAACGGAATTTATAGGCTGGGCTGATTGTGTGGGGCTTGCTGGTTCACCCGTACGCCGGGCAGTAGGACAGACGCAGGGAGACAAGGAGCGTTCGCAGCGGGAACTGCCCCACGACTAAAGATGCCGGTCAAGTGCCGAGAAGCGCCTTCACCGACGATACCAAGCAAGATTCCGTCGCCGTATGGCATGATACGCAACCAGAAGCAGTACCGCCCCAACCACCGCGACCAAAAGGCTATAGACATTCAAGCCAGTCACTCCAGAAGCTCCGAATCGGTTGAAAACGAAGCCGCCTACTACGGCGCCGACGATGCCTAAGACAACGTCAAGAACAACACCTTCACCAGTTTTGTTGACCAGTTTGCTGCCAATGAAGCCGGCTAGCAGGCCCAGAATGATCCACGCGAGAATTGACATGTGATATTTGTCCCCTTGATCCTCAGTCCCGATCTTTTCGCCGATGCTAAACGGACAAGAGCCGGTCGAAGAAAGACCGGTACCGGCGCAGGGCGACGCGAAGATCTTCCGTCGAAACGGTATCGGTCTTAACCCATTCCGCCTCCAGCTTCTGGCGCTCAGTGGCGAAGACTTCGGCCAGCCGTTTGATCGCGCTGGCCACTAACTCGTCGGCCTGTTGCACCGCTTTTGAGGGTTCATCCACGAAGCCGATTTGAACCTTCTCCCAGCTGGTGCGAAAGTCCTGCGTGTCGTTCGGCGCGAATAACGGTAAGTTAGGTTCTTGCGCGGATTTGGCCGGCGTCTGCGTGGAAGCGCCAGGCGCGCGGTTCGCAGCAACCAAGTCAGCCGTTGACAGTTGATTATCGGGGCGCTCTTCGCGTGTCTCGAGTACTTGTGGTGTCATCTTGTTATCTCCTCAGGTTTATCTACAGTTTGTTCCATTAATTCTTCAAACAAGGCGCGGTAGCTGACCATGGCCTTGCGGAGATCCTCAGTGTCTTCCTTACCCTGGTACTTTCGCAGGGCAATCTCGTGAGCGATGCGGTAGTTTTCCACAACACGAGGATGATCCACCGAGAGATCGGAGGCATTTTGATCGAAGTCCCCTACTGGATAGCCACGCCGTTGCATTACATCCTGGACCAGCGTATCGGCATGATTCACGGCGGCCTGAGGATCGTCTACAAATAGAGACTGCTCACGGCGCCAATCTTCGCTATACCTTGAGCGTTCCTCAGCCTTAAGAGGGTGAATATTAAATTTGGCGACGCGCTCCACGCGTTTCTGGAGTTCCGATTCCGCATTCCCACGACCTCGATGTTCGCCTATGGCTTTGTCGTACTCGGGGCCAAATTTGGATCGTAGATTCTGCGTCCGCTTTTTCAGCATAAACATCCACACCGCAATGCAAATCGCCAGAACGAGGCATACGAAGAGGATTAATATGACCGGATTGACGTTGGTTAGATTCACTGTTCGCGTTTCCTCCAACTGCTTTACTGCACCTGTAGGCCCAAATTCTAGCGGGAGGTAAGACGACCAGACTGACGCGCGGTTAGAGGGAGTTGAGTCCGTCAGAGCCTTCACACTGTCTACCGGGACGGCCACGCCGTAACCATATCGCGTCGCTTGACCGTATACGGTTGCTGTGTTGCCCCTCGTTTCCGCATTCGTCGGCTTGGCGATTGCATTTGGCGCAGCACACGCCCGAACGGCCATTGCGGTGCTTCGTCCGGAATGGCCGTGGGCCCGTTTAGGCGGGAAACTCGGAGGATGGAGGCCAGGACAACACGGAATCCTGGCTTTCAAGACGAGACACGAAAGGACGAATCTTTATGAGAATGAATTTCCAGCACTGCGTCCGAGTTCTGGCCGTAACGGCGGGTATTGGTATCAGTGGAGGCGCGCTGCAGGTTATGGCGTCTCCAGTTTTTCAGGATCAGAACCAGGACTCGACGAAGAACAAAGACCAGGATTACTCGAAGAACAAAAGGTACCAGCAAGGTATGCGTGAAGGCCAGGATGATCATGCGCATAACCGGGACCACTCCAAGAAGAGGCACTTCACAAAAGATGAAGATCAAAAAGCGTACGAAGCAGGCTACCAGAAAGGTCACGGCAATTGAAATAGCCCGGAGGGCGTGACCTGCGGAAGCTTCTTCCAAACCTGCGGCCCGGCGGCTAGCGATAGGAAACGATGGTCTGAGCTAGCTCGGCGGGTCGCCAAAAGTATTGAGAAAAGGGAACGAGCCGCGTGCTCTCAGGACGAGGCAGCAATCTGCGCCATCGCATTCAGCATCCGATTCAAACCTTCCAGACGCAACTGCAACCTGACGACCTCCGTGACAAATTGTAAAATGGCTGCGCGACGTGGCTTCTTAACTAGCTGAAGACGCCTCTAGTTCTGCTCCAACGTCGGCTCAGTCGCCTGTAAATCTTCAGCTCCCTTAGAAGTGAGTGGTAGCGAAAACTCTTGGTGCTTGATGCCATGGTAATCAATGTACTCGCGAAGTTCAGCTGGCATCTGAATGGCCACCCTACTCACGCGTGCAGACGTAGCCAATGCCAAGGCCGTCGTGGATCGCGAAACGGCCACCAGCGTTTTGGCAGCGGCTCGGCGGGCGCGAAGCAGTCGGATACGGACAGCG
>Ga0210388_10002528_pt1 | contig 14209 bp, 14 predicted proteins | sample IncBWC19OmetaG_FD_155485 | JGI IMG/M metagenome (GOLD analysis project Ga0210388, IMG submission 155485) | Forest soil microbial communities from Barre Woods Harvard Forest LTER site, Petersham, Massachusetts, United States - Inc-BW-C-19-O ...
CGTCGATGAATTCGGTGGTGGTGAAGTAAACGCCGGGCATTCCTGACTTTTCGATTTCAATCGTGTCGTGGGAACCCCACCACGTGCAGCTCCCTCAATCACCCACACCGAAAACGAAAAGGTCACCCTGCTGCTTCACCGTGGGATACCACTTGGGAAGATCCGTAATGGTCTGCGCCGAAGGCTTGGGATCGATGACCACCGTCGTGTTGGGATATTTCTGCTTGATGAGCTGCGCTACGACGTAGAGGAAATTGTCGGCGCCAAATTTGCCGTTGTCGACGAGCACGATTTTCTTGCCGTCAAGCGACCCGACGCGCGGCGAGATACCGCGCGTGGGCGGCGGAGGAATTTCGCCGCGCGGATTCATTACTTCGACGGTCACCTGCGCCGTGGCCGTCCCGGCGACAAATAGGCTTGCGCACGCGAAAGCCGCGCCGAGAAGCCAACTGGAATGTCGATTCATGTATCCCCTCCCCACCCGTAACGCACACGATAGTGAGGACCCAGGAGATTGTCAATGAAACGGAGCCGGATCGGAATTCATTTCGACACGGTTTTGCGGCAGAGGTGTGCGATCCCGGGTACCACCAGGGAGTAGACGCCGAGATTCGACAGGGCTCGAGCGACTGGCGCGACCTTCGTCAGCGTTCGGCTTGGGGTTCTCAAAATGCACGATCCACATTTGCATCGCCATCCCGGAAAATAGCGCGAAGAAGTCCTAAGGGAAGAAGCAGAATCGCCGACTCCAGGCCTCATAGCCCGTTTCTATTTCCTGTCGGATTCCCCGAGCAATTCGCCGAGGCGGTCGAAGCGGCGTTCCCAAAGCGAGCGGCGTTCGTTGATCCATCGCTCCGCCACGGAAAAACCTTTCGGCTCGATCCGGCAGGTGCGGACACGTCCGACTTTTTCGGTCTGGACCAGGCCGCTGGCTTCGAGCACTTGCAGGTGCTGGACGACCGCGGCGAGCGTCATGTCCAGCGGCTTCGCCAGACGCGAGACCGAGATCGGCCCGGCGCTCAGCTTTTCGACGATGGCGCGTCGCGTGGGATCGCCGAGGGCGTGAAAGACGCGGTCGACGGCAAGTTGCTGGCTAAGCATGGATCCTCTCCCGATTTCGCGCACAGGCTAGTGCGCGAAGACTTTGTCCAGCTGGCCGATCAACGACTTCCAGCCCTGCTCGCGCATCTCGGGACCGTCCGCGCCTTCGAAGAACGCGCCCTGCTCGGTGAACGCGAGAATCGTTCCCTTCCCGTTCGGCAGGAATTCCACCGTGGCCTGTGACGAGGAGATGCGCTTCTCCCCGAGCGTCATCGTGTAGGCAAAAATGATGCGCTCATGCCCCACGATGTCGAGGTAGACCGAATCGTTGGTCAGCGGCGTGCCTTTAAACGGGCCGGCCGTGATCATGCGGCGCGTTTTCTCGATCCCGCCCACGCGGAAGTCGAGTCTGTGTTCCTCGATCTCGGCATGATCGCCATCCGCGAACCACCGGCGTTTTTGCGCCGGGTCGGCCCAGGCCGCGAAAACCTGCTCGGGCGGAACGGCATAATTGCGCTCGATGATGAACGTGCTGTGAGTGACGGAACTCTGGGCCATCGCTTTTCTCCTTGGATCTCAGTCAGTTTAGCCGAGACTTAAGTATTAAGGTAGGCCTGGCTCCCACCATTGTCAAGCGGATACTTAAGTATTGCGAAAGCCGCCCAAAGGCACGGGCAGGATCGCCGGTGCCTTCGAAATGTTTCTGTTACCAGCCGGAGCTATCGCCGTAGGGCAGGCCGGTCATCACGGCGATGATCGAATCGATCTTGCCGTCTTTGATTTTGAAGATTTCGTCGACTTCTTCACTGAACGGGCGCAGGGCTGCAGCCGATTCGTCCACTTTGCCGACACCGGGCACGTTGACCGATTTCACTTTGCCGGAAGTATTGAACATGAAATCGCCCAAGACGATCCCGCGCTGGCGATCGACCACCGTGTAGCGCCGCGGGCTGATGGGATAGATGTATTCAAAAAGGTGCGAATCAAGGCCAGCGGCGCAGCCCAGGGGCTCTCCGTTGTGGGAAAGCGCTCCGAAAGACGAGGGGCAGGTTTGCGTGCCGTTTTCGACGCGGATTACGTCCCGGGAGAACGGCACGATGCTGCCGCTGCTCTTCTCGATGCCGTCGAAATAAAGATCCGTCTGGGCGATCAGATCCTTGCGCGATTCGCGCTCCGAGTCCGGCACATCCTCGTAAAATCCCGCGAGCTTCGGTGCGACCTTGGGATCAGAGAGACCATCGGGACGCGTGAAGCCGGCGGCGGTTTCCTTGCGGGTAATGAGCGCTTCGACCTCCGTCACTTTCTTGTGCTCGACGCGGATGCGCGTGCATAGCAGTCCCGCCATTCCCGATTCGTCGGTGACGCCGACGAAACCGACCTCGCCCTCTTCGGGATCGTCGATGTAAAGCTTGTAGCTGCCCCAGCCGGTGAGCGTGCCGAAGAGGCCGTCGGTGAATTTCAGGTCCTGCGAGTTTTCGGTGTACCGTGCGTGCGGCGCCAGCGGCAGCAGCGACGCGTTGTGCTCGAGCAGCGCCGCGCGGTATTCGTCCACGATGCCGTTCAGGCACTGCCGATCGCATTCGGCGGCAGCAGCTTCGGATTCATGCGCCGGCGCCGAGGCGGCGTGCGCGGGCGCCGGCCCCCAACCGGACGAAATGCCGTACGGCTCCTGCGTGAGGACCGCCTGAACGGCGTGGATTTTTCCCTTTTCGATTTTAAATAGCTCGCCGATTTCAAAGGTAAGCGGATGGCGCAAGGTGGCCGGAAAGACCTTCCCGTCGGTCAGCTTGATCGTCTTCACCGTGCCGGCATGATCGAAAAACGCGAAGGCGAACGCCAGGCCGCGCTCGCGGTCCACAATCACGAAACGGCGCTCGCGGATCTCGGTGACGATCTTGAAAAATCCGGTCTTGAACTGCGCCTCGCAGCCCAGAGCCAGGATCCCGTTCCCGGGGCTTGCCGGTTCGCCTTTGGCCAGCTCCGGATTGTTCGTGGTCTGCGTTCCGTTTTCCATGCGGTTGCAATCGTCGGCGAAGGGATAGACGCCCTTGCCGTCGTTATTCTGCAGGCCCGAAAAATACATGTTCGCCGTCTGTACGAGCTCTTCGCGCGTCGCACGCTCGGCCGCGGGGACGGTTTCGGAGAAAAGCGGATTCGGCGTTTTCCCTTCAAGAGCCTTTCCGGCGCCTGGGTCGCGCACCACGAAGTCCTCGACCTCGCTGATTTTTCCGGCGCTGACTTTCAGGCGCAGGCAGAAAATGACGGGATTGTCCCACTCACGCATGGTGCCGATGAAGCCCGCCTCGCCGGCCTCGGGCTCGGTAAAGTAGAGCTTGTACGTGCCCACGCCGTTTGCGGTCTGCCAGAACCCCTCGCCGATTTTCAGCTTCGCGGTGTTTTCGGTGAATTTCACATTGTCGGCAAAGGAGACTTTCGACGGGTCGCGCGCAGCGAGCGCTGCGAGGTAATCGTTCACGACGCCTTCAAGACACGCTCGGTCGCATGAGGATGCCGGTGGCGCTGCATTCGCGCGCGGCGTGCACGCAAACGCGGCGCCGGCGAAAACGGCGCTCAGGATCACGAATCGCAGACATTTCTTTGGCATGGTTGGCTCTCCGGGTCTCATTCAAGGCAAATCCATTTAAGTCTACACTCCCGAAACACATACATCCTCGCGTCGAGGCGAGGCGATCCGGGATTTGCGCCAGCGGAATTTTCGCTAAGGCAATCCGAAGACGAAGTACGTCGTGCCCGCCGTCACGAACACGTACTGCTTGCCGTCTACTGCGTATGTCACGGGATTCGAGCGCAGCGACGAGCCAAGATAGATGTTCCACAGCGGCTTGCCGGTGACGGCGTCGAGCGCGAAAAAATTGCCCTCGTCGGTGCCGGAAAAAACCAGTCCTCCGGCCGTCGCCAGCGTGCCCACCCAGGACGGCGAATGGAGCCGGAACTCCCATTTCATTTTTCCCGTAGTGGCTTCGAGCGCGCGGATTGCGCCGTATGCGTCGTCGCCGCTCAGCGCGCGTTCGCCGCCCGCGTTTGTCGGGAATTTGCCCATCTCCCAGTGCGTGTTCGTTCCCTTCACGAAATAGGAGCCCATCTCGCGGGCGTCCACGTAAAAAAGTTTCGTGATCGGGCTGTAGGAATTGCTGGTCCAGTTGATGGCGCCGGTGATGCTGGGGAAAACCAGATTCCCTTCGGGGCTGGGTCCGGTGTCAGGAATCACGATCGGCTCACCGTCCGCGTCGAGGCCTTTCGCCCATGTCTGCTTCGCGTAGGGCTGGCCCGCGACGAATTTTCCGGTTTCGCGGTCGAGCACGTAATAAAACGCATTGCGATTCGCAAACCCGAGCAGCTTGCGCGATTTTCCATCGACCGTGCCGTCGAAAAGAATCGGGGGCTCGGAAGCGTCCCAATCATGCGTCTCGTGCGGTGAAAACTGGAAATACCATTTCACCTTGCCGGCAACAGGATCGATCGCCAGCACAGAGCATGTGTACAGATTCGAGCCCGGTCGATCGTCACCATTCCAATCCGGCGCCGGATTGCCCGTGCCCCAGTACACCAAATTCAATTTCGGATCGTACGCCGCGGCGTTCCAGGTAGTGCCTCCAGCAGGCACGGAATTGCCCCAGGTAGCGGCTTCAGGGTCGCCCGGCGCAGGGACGGTCCAAATGCGCCACAGGCGCTTGCCAGTTTTCGCGTCGAAGCAATCGAGCAGGCCGCGGACCGCGGCTTCGCTGCCTCCGGTGCCGATCAGAATTTTTCCGTCGATCGCGAGCGGGGGCCCGGTGATGGCATAGCCCATTTTGTTGTCGGCTACCACGGTGTTCCAAACGACCGCGCCTGTTTTCGCATCGAGCGCGACCAGATGCGCGTCAATCGTCGCCACGTACACACGATTATCGAGAACCGCGACGCCGCGATTGGTCTGAAACAGCCCTATGGCGACCACGTTTTTCAGAATGGGCGACCACGTCCAGATCTTCGCGCCGGTGTGCGCGTCGAGCGCCGTCACCGTGCTGGGCGGCTCGGTAACGTACATGATGCCATCGACCACCACGGGCGACGTTTCCACATTCCCCGCCGGGCGCGTCGGCTGATACGCCCAGGCCAATTTCAGCCCGGCCACGTTCTCAGGCGTCAGCTGCTTCAGTCCGGAGAATCGCTGGTCGTAATAGTTTCCGCCATAGCTTAGCCAGTTCGCCGGCTCGCCATCGGATTTCACCAGGCGGTCGTAGGAAACCTGTGCCGCGGAAGGAAGAGCCGCGGCGAAAGCAATCAACGCGGCAACAGTGCGAATGGATTTCATTGTGCCGGCGCGCCTTTCAAGCTGGCGAGATAGGCGACCAGATCGTCCAGCTGCGCGGCCGAAAGCGTGTCCTTGAAGCTCGGCATCACGCTCTTGCCCGGCAATTTTTCAAGCTTCGCGAGTTCGAGCTTTTTGAACGAATGAAAATTCCCTGCTGCATCCTTCAGCTCGATCGAAAACGTATCTTCGTAAACGCGCGTACCGTCGTACGACTTGCCGTCTTTCGTCACCACCTGCACGAACAGATACTGCGTCCACCGGCCTCGCTCCATGGCACCGGCTTCTTTCGGGAGAATCGTGCCGGGTGCAATCAGCGTGCCGCGCAGGTAACTCGGCCCGCGCATGGCGCCCACGCGCGAGAGCTCCGGCCCCACGCCACCCCCCTCGCCCTGAATCATGTGGCAGGTCGAGCAGCCGCTCGAGTCATAGACGGACCTTCCGTGGGCCGCATCGCCTTTGGCAACTTCTGCGTCGGCCGTGTGGCCCAGCGTGCGGATGTAGCCAATCACCTGGCCGGTCTCCTCGGCGTTGAGCGAGCTGAAACCGTTCATACCCGTGCCCGGAATTCCGCCGCGGATGATGTCACCCATCGCTTGATCGCCCAGCCGGTCGGGCACGCCCTGAAGGCTCGGGCCGTCGCTGCCGCCGCCATCGAGCCCGTGGCATCGCGAGCAGGTCGCCTCATAGAGATCTTTCCCCGCAGCGATATCCGCGGGTGAAGTCTTGGAGACAATCGGGGTGGGATCGCGAGGGATTTGCGCGTGTGCCGGGGCCGCCAGCAAACAAATCACCGCACCCACGCACACAGCGCCGATCGATTTCATCGAAGCTCCCCCCATTCAAGCGGTCGATGCGACGGGATTATTACACCGAAAATCGCGGTGTCAAGCGTCGTAACCGCGAGGGCACTTGGCTCAGGGCAGGCCCAGGCTGCCGAAGGCACGGGGATACACCACGATGCCCCAGGGCAGGTGGATGCCCTCGATGGTAGCGAGCGATTGGTAGGTCTTTGCGTCGATCACGTAAATATTGTTCGAACGCCCGCAGGCAAGCAGCAGTTTGGAATCATCCGGCGTGAACGTGAAATGCCAGCAGCGTTGGCCGATCGGCGCCTCGCCGAGCAGCTGCAGCGAATCCGCGGAATAAACCTGGAGCTTCCGCGCCGCGGCAGCCGCCACAAAGATGCGGCTTCCCTGCCGGTCGAACGCAACTCCATAAGGCTTGGCGGCGGTTGCAATCGAACGGACCACATTGAAATTCGAGTCGAGCGAGAGCAGCGTGCCCGAGCCTTCCATGGTGACCGCGTAAGAATTCCCCTGCGGCGACACCTTCACCCCGCGCGGCCGCTTGCCGTAGGACCCGACCTTGATTTCGCGCTGAAGCTTGCCGCTCGCAACGTCGTAAATGCCCAGCGAATCCTGCGCTTCGTTCGCCACGATCAGCATTTGTCCGTCGGGCGAAAATTCCAGGCCCTCGGTTTCTTTGCCGGCTACGAAGCTCTGCACGCGCGACCAATCAGCGACGTTGAATTCCATGATCTGCGCAGGCGGCTCATCCGCATCGTCGTCTTCCTCTTCACCGGCTGGACCTTCCACCGGCGGACCGGCAGTGGATCCCGGCTCGTAGGAAATAAAAACGGAGGTCCCGCTCGGATTCAGCTTCACGAACTCGGGATTGTCGCCCACCGGAATTTTTCGCAGCAGACGCAGCCCCCGCGTGTCGATCACACTCGCGTCGGCGGTGTCCTTATTTGCGGTGATCAGATACTTGCCGTCGAAAGTGACGCCGATGCCGCGCGGCGCCGTATCCTTCGGATGCACGCGCTTCAGAATCTTGAGCGAATTCAAATCGATCTCAACGATCCCGCCGTCTTCCTCGCTCACGTAGGCGATGTTTTTCGGAATCCGGACGAACCGCAGGTAAACCACCAGGCCGGCAATCACGATCACGAACAGCGCAAACGCCCACAGGAATTTCCCGCGCAAGCTCATCTCCCCCGCCCTAAATTCCTTTTTCGCGATTCACGGCGTGCGGACTACATCATCGTGCTGATTCGTACGGTCACCCATCCGCTGGGCTTCTTCACTTCGAACTTATCGACGAGGATAGAGCCGTTTCGAAGCTTCCCGTTGATCCGAATTGCCTGCCCGACATACTCCGCGACGTCGGGCGAGGGCGCGAGGAGTACGAAAAATTTCTTGTCGGAAGTCACGATGCCGGCCGGACGCCCCATCTTCAGGCACGCCTGGCCGCACTGCTTCATGCCCATGTGCTCGTCGCCGCTTTGCGTGTTGTCGGTCGCGTAGCAGCTTGCATCCACCAGCGAGCCGGTCCAAACCTGGTTTTCCTCCGCACCCGGGGCCGCGCCCACAATCATCGCCGCCAGAAGGGCCAGCACCGCCACGATTCGCATCGTTTTCATTCGCAAACTCCTCGATCGTCAGGATCATCCGTTCGCTCGCGCATCGGGGCATCCAGCTCGCCAGATTCTACACTGCCGTCTTTCGCTCGATCGATGCAATTTCGCAAACCGCGTTAGCATACCCATGTACCCGCATAGGAGTATCCCCGGTGCGCTCCGCACGTTCACGGTTTTTCCCCGATCGAGGGCTCCTGGAATCGACACGCCCAACACGCCCGGGCGGCGGCAGCTCACTTTCAACGGCCGTTCAGGTATGCGGGCAGTTCGGCCAGATTGTCGAGCATCAGGTCCGGCGGATGCGCCCGCATGCTTTCCAGCCCCAGGCCGTAGCTCACGCCGCAGGCCCACACGCCCGCATTCCGCGCGGTGCGCACATCCACATCGGAATCACCCACCAGCATAGCCCGGCGCGGCTCGATCCGGAATGCGCGCAAGATCGTGTTCATGCCCTCGGGATCAGGTTTCTTCGTTTCAAAGCTGTTGCCGCCGTAGACGTACCGAAAATGGCTCGCGATCCTGAGGCCCTCCAGTATTTTTTCGCTGAACCGCACCGGCTTGTTCGTCAGCACCGCCATCGGATGATGCCCCAATGCTTCGAGCGCCTCGCGCACGCCCGGATAGGTCACCGTGTTGTCGAGCATGTGCTCGCGATAGTAGGCCAGAAAAAATCGGTGCCCTTGTTCCGCTTCCGCGTCCGTGACCGTATCGCCCAGCGCGCGACGAACCAGCACCGCCGCTCCATTGCCCACGTAGCTGTAGATCAGCTCGTGGGGCAGCGACGCGCGGCCCATGTGCTTCAGCGTCGCATCGATCGATAGCGCCAGATCGAGCTTCGAATCAATCAGCGTGCCGTCCAGATCAAACACCAGCGCCCGCACGCCGCCAAACCGGGGGTCGATCTTGGCATTCACTTCGTTCATTTGATCTTCGTCCGTGTGCTACTCATCAATTGTAGGTGGCGCTCGCCGCGATGTCATCCGCGGAGCGGTCTCGGAATCCACTCCCCGTAACCGAAACGAAACGCCGGCCGCGGCAATTTCACGCACCGGGCCCGCTCGAAGCTATTGTTGGCCCACGGGCAACATCATCGTGTTCCTTGGGAGATCGAGTTGAGCCGCATCTGGCGGGCCTTGAAGCAGGCGGAGCGCGACCGGTTGGGCTCGGACGATTCCCTGCCGGCGCCAGGCGGACGTACGGCCGACTCCACGAAGGACGATACGGACCGTCGCGACGGCTTGCGCCACGCCCATCAGGTCCCGCTTCTCATCTACGGTTCAGACGCGGACAAGCAGCCGTTTCACGAAGAAGCCGAAACAATCGACGCGCACGAAAACGGCTGCTCGCTCGCAATGGGAACGGTCGTTGTAAACGGTCAGCGCCTGTTTCTCACCAACATGCGCAATCAGGCCGAGCAGGAATGCCGCGTCGTGCACGTCGGCAAACGCGTCCACGGCAAGTCACGCATAGGCATCGAATTCGTGGCGCCCACACGCCAATTCTGGCGTCCCGCGTAACACCGTTGTTCTCGCACTTCGATTTTTCTCCGGCGAATTCACAGCGGTGAATCGCTCGTCGGGGCTTTTCCAGAAGTGACGATTCGCGCTTCAAGTCTTCATACCCACCGTTCTAAAGCAATCACAGTATTGGTGTTTTCACCCGGCACTGCTTGAATGTCGGTGCGCAGGAATGGCCTGCGAATCATAGGGCTTCGTAATTCGATCTCAGGAGGAGACACACACATGTTGAAGCGTTTTCTGATTCTGGCGACGCTGGGTTTGATGGCGTCGATGACCGCACTCGCATCGTCGGACCGCGAAGACGACGTGGCGCGCACACAGAAATCTACCCAAGTTTTCAACGACATCATGAGCGCGCCCGACAAGGGCATCCCTCACGATCTACTCAACAAGGCAAAATGCGTGGCGATTATTCCCGGCGAGCTGAAGTTCGCCTTCATCTTCGGCGGTAACTATGGCCGCGGCGTCGCGGTGTGCCGCACGGCCAGCGGATGGAGCGCTCCGATGTACGTGGCCGTCGACGGAGGCAGTGTCGGCTACCAGATCGGCGGTTCGTCGACCGACCTCGTGATGCTCTTCATGAATGATCACGCGCTGCAAAGCCTGCTGGGCGATAAGTTTAAACTGGGCGGCGATGCTTCCGTCGCGGCCGGACCGGTCGGACGAAACGCGCAAGCCGACACCGACATCGCGCTGCGAGCCGAGGTTCTCTCCTACTCCCGCACGCACGGCGTGTTTGCCGGGGTAAGCTTGGACGGTGCTGTCGTCCAGGCCGATAAGAGCGGCGACCGTGCCATGTACGGCGACGGCGTGGATCGGCACGAAATTCTGCGCGGCAAAGTTGCCGTGCCCGCGTCGGCTCATGCTCTGATCCGTTCGCTTAATCAATATTCGGCCTAACGGGACCTGCTTTCAGCTGGCCGGACAAACCTAATTCAGCACCTTCGAAGCCGGACGCGCTGAGCGATCAGCCGCCCGGCTTGTTTTTTTTCCGCCGCTCCCGCTGTTACAATGTTGCGTTTGATCGAACGCACCATTTCATTCCGAGGCCCGCATGGCCGAAATCCAAGCGTTCCGCGCATACCGCTACGACACAAAACGCGTCAGCCTGAATGACGTGCTCACGCAGCCCTACGACAAAATCACTCCCGCGATGCAGGATGCCTACCAGGCCGCGAGCCCCTATAACCTGATCCCGGTCGAAAAAGGCCGCACGTGGCCCGACGACACGCCCGCGAACAACGTGTACACACGCGCCGGGGCAAAACTCAATGAATGGATCGCCGAGAAAATCCTGGTGCAGGATGCCGCGCCCGCCATTTACGTCTACTCACAGGAATTCTTGATTCCCGGCACGCAGACGCGGCGCACGCGCATCGGCTTCATCGCGCTCGCCCGTGTCGAAGATTACGTCGCCGAAGTCGTCTTTCGCCACGAGCACACACTCTCTGGGCCCAAAGCCGACCGGATCGAGCTCCTGCGCCAGACGCACGCTCAAACCGGCCAGCTGTTTTTTCTCTACGACGATCGCGCCAGGCAAATCGACACATGGCTCGAACAGACGGCGCGTACCGACGCCCCGAACGAACTCCGCGACGAATTCGGCGTCATCCACCGCCTGTGGCCGGCGAGCGATCCCGGATTCGTGAAGCGAGTCCAGGCGGCGATGCTTGAAAAAAAACTCGTCATCGCCGACGGCCATCATCGCTACGAAACCGCGCTGAATTTCCGCAACGAAAATCGCAAGAATGCGGGCAAGACCGATCCGCTGGCCGCCTCCGAATTCGCCATGGCAACTTTTATCAACACTCATTCCAGGGGCCTGACGATTTTGCCGACGCATCGGTTGGTCTCCCGCCTCTCGAATTTCGATTTCGATCGGTTTCGCAAGAACCTCGCGCCGACCTTCGATTGGTATTCCTATCCGTTCGCCAATGCGGAAGAGAGGGCCGCGGCCTATTCCGAATTCCGCAAGGATCTCGAACGGCCGAATCACGGACGCCGCGCCATCGGGGTATATCCGGGCGCCGTCGCCGATGCCGGCGCGTTCTATCTGTTCGTGCTCAGCCGCGAGGCGGACCTCGAAGCCCTGCTGCCGGGCATTTCCGAAGCGCAGCGCGGTCTCGACGTCGTTCTTCTGCACCGGCTGATTCTCGAGAAGGGTTTGGGAATAAGTCTGGAGGCCGTGGCGGGAGAAAAAAATATTACCTACGAACGTGAAATGGACGTCACGATCGCCGCGGTCGACCGAGGGGAAGCGCAGCTCGCATTGTTGCTGAACGCCGTGCGTGTGGAACAAGTCACGAAGATCGCGCTCGGCGGAGATGTAATGCCGCAAAAATCCACCGACTTCTACCCAAAGCTGCTGAGCGGCATTGCCATCTATCGAGTGGAAGGAAAAATCGGCGCCTGATGCGAAGCGGTTGGGTTGTATCTAGCCCACCGCGTTTCGCACGGTCGAGATTCGGCGCCGCGATTTATCGAAGGCCCCATAAACAAAAAACGCGCGACCCGGACAAATCCAAGCCGCGCGCCCAATTTCCGCCCCGACGGAAACCTACTTCGGGAAGCTGGCAATCGCCGCTGCTTCGTTTTCGTACGTATCGAAGACGGTCATCAGCTTCGTCACCTGCAGCACTTCCTTGAATTTCGAGCCCAGGCTCACCAGCTTCAGGGTGGCGCCCTGCGACTTCGCGCTGTGGAACGTGGAAACCAGCGTGCCGAGACCCGCGCTATCGATGTAGCCGACCTGCGCGAGGTTCAGCACGATCTTCTTCTTGCCCGCCGCCAGCAGGCCCTTCACCTTCTCGCGGAACGCGTTGCTCTCCTCGCCCAGCACAATGCGCCCTTCAATATCCAGCACGTCCACGTCTCCAATTTGCCGATCCGTTATTCGCAGTGCCACGTTCGCGCCTCCTGAAGATCTTCCAGTTCGATGTGGAATTTGATTCTTGAATCTGTCGCTGCCGCGCTGCGGACGCGCCTATCTCAGTAAAAATCCGAACAGGACATATAGTACCCGCAGTCCGGACAGATCAGCTTGCAGCTTCGCGACGCAAGCCGCGCCGAGCAGCGCGGGCAGTAGTTCATCGCCAGCGCCGGCTCTTCGCGCTTCACTTGAGCCGCTTCCCTCCGCTTCGCGGGCAATCCTGCCGCTTTTTCCGATGGTCCGAAAACGAAGTCTGGCTGGGGCATCTCCGGGTTCTCGGCCGGATGTTTATAGCACATCCCGCTCATGGGACAAAGCAATGGACTTCCGGCCTCTCCGGGGCGAATCCGGGCCTCATCCCGCACCAACGCAAGCCCTGTCAGCGCCCTCCATCGATCGAATCTGTGCAACCGCGCTCCCTGGTCGAGCGTCAAATATCTTAGAAGCGAGGCGTCGATGAAAGCAACGATCTCTGTCGGACTAGCCGCCGCGATCGTCTCTGCCGTTGCGGTTATCGCTGCGGCTCCCATAAACGCACAACAAAGAATGTCGCCGTCGGCCGCCCCCCGAGTCGCCGCCTTTCGTTCACGTCCGGCTTCTGCTCATGTCGTTGGCGCCCGCCCGCCGGCCCTCAGGCGAACCGCGTCGGCCGCGCAGGGTTCATCCGTGCACTTCAATGCCGCAACGAACTCGTTCGAATCGAGCAACGGCACTTCCGTGTCGTTAGAACAACTCCTGAATCCGGTTCCAGGGCTCGGTTTCGACGATCACCATCTTTCCGTGATCAATCAGGATCTGGGCATCAAGGCGCTGATCGACCCGGCGACGGAATGGAAAATCGCCGAGGCTCGCCGTGTTCTGCGCGGCTCGCGTTTCTCCGGCCCCGGTTTCTATATCCTGGATGGCGGCTCCTACGAGCCGGTTTCCGATGATTCCTCCGACGCCGCGGCTCAGACCGCCGACGCCGGCCCGTCCGCGCAACAGCAGCCGCAGGTGGTCGTCGTCGAGGCGCCGCAGTCGCAGCAGACCGATGATCGTTCCTCGACCCCGGAACAATCCGAAGAACAGATTCCCGACGTCGGCCAGTTCACTCTCGTTCTCCGAAATGGCCGGCAGCTCGAGGCCGTTGCGTTCAGCCATGTGCATGACGAAATCATCTACATCACGACCGACGGCAGCCGCCGCTCGTTCCCGGCGACCGATCTGAATTCCGATGCGACGGTTCAGATCAACGTCGAGCGCGGCACGCCGCTGCAACTCCCTCTCTAGCGGAGCCTCGCGCCGGATGAATAAACGATAGCCGCCCCCGCAACGGCGAACACCGCCGCGCACAGAAATCCGGCCGCCGGGTTCATGACTGACCAGAGCGTGCCGACCACCACGCTCGAAAACAAGTCTCCGATTCCGTTCGCCGCGGCCAGGACTCCGAAACCGGTGCCCCGCACTTCGCCCGACGTCAGCTCGGCCGCCAGCGATTTCTCGAGCGATTGCTCGAAGGCGTGGTGAATGCCGGCGAGTCCGAACAGCACTGCGAGGGCCGGGATTTTCGGCTGCGCGAAAATGAATCCCACATAGCTCACAGCGCCCACCAGGTATCCCATCGCAAGCAACCCGCGCTTTCCGATCCGATCGCCGAGCGCTCCGGCCGGATACGATGCGGCCGCATCCACGAAATTGTGAAACGTGTAAAGCCCGACCGAAATTGCCGCGGCCCGCGCCATGCCCCACTGCGGGGTGAGGATTTGGCTCGCCCGCAGGATCAGCAGCGTCGGCGCGAAATCGCCGATCCCGTGCGCGAACACTCCCGCGAGATACCGCCAATAATTCCCGGGTAATCGCGCGAATCGCTCGGAAACTTTCGCGGGTGCCGCAAGCCCCTGCTCGGTGAGTTTCCTGCTGGATGGAACCAGGAACGCAAACGCGAGCGCTGCAATCAGCCCGGGCAGGAAACTCCATCCCAACACGCCTCGTAATCCAAGTGTTCC
>Ga0210388_10002529_pt1 | contig 14209 bp, 12 predicted proteins | sample IncBWC19OmetaG_FD_155485 | JGI IMG/M metagenome (GOLD analysis project Ga0210388, IMG submission 155485) | Forest soil microbial communities from Barre Woods Harvard Forest LTER site, Petersham, Massachusetts, United States - Inc-BW-C-19-O ...
ATGCAAATGTTCCGCACGCCCGTTGCGTGATGCATCTACACTCCAAGTATGCGACAGCTCTGGGTTGCCTGGCGGATAGCACGCTGTATCCGATCGATATCAATGCGGCGCGCTTCTTTGGACGGGTTGCCATTGACGCGCAATTCTCGGGCATGGCCCTCTCGAGCGAAGAAGCCACGCGGCAGGCGAAGCTGCTCCTCGACGGTAACAGCGTGTTGCTCATGGCGAACCACGGGGTGCTGGTGGTGGGCGCGACCGTCGCGGATGCTTTCGACGAGCTTTACTACTTCGAGCGCGCCGCCGAGATGTTGTTGACCTGTTATGCCACCGGGAAACCGCTGCGTTTCATGCCACACGCGACGGCCGAGCTGACCAAGCGCCAATGGCTCGAGTACAGCGGCTTCCCCGCGGACCACCTGAACGCGGTGAAAGAGATTCTTGACCGGGAGGAGCCGGAGTACCGGCGCTGAAGCTGATGACGTCCAGACCCAACATTGTCGTATTGATGTGCGACCAGCTCGGGGCGCGGGCCCTGCCCGCTTACGGGCACCCGAGCGTCAAGTCCCCCCACATCGACTCCATCGCCTCGCGGGGCACCGTGTTCGAGAACTGCTACTCCAGTTTTCCACTGTGTGTTCCCGCGCGCCTCGCCTTCATGAGCGGGCAACGCTGCTCCACCATCGGCGCGTGGGACAACGCGGCGCAACTGCCGCCCGACATCCCCACGTTCGCGCACTACCTGCGCCTGCTCGGTTATCGGACCTGTCTGTCCGGCAAGATGCACTTCATCGGTCCCGATCAGCTCCACGGCTTCGAGGAGCGGCTCACCACCGACATCTGTCCTTCGGACTTCAACTGGACAGCCGACTGGGACGATCCCTGGCGCACCATGGATTGGTTCCACAACATGAAGAACGTGAAGACCGCGGGCATCGCGGAGCGCTCGCTGCAACAGGATTTTGACGAGGAAGTCTCCTTTCACGCCGCACGGAAAATCTTCGACTGGGCGCGCCAACCGGACCAACGCCCGTTCCTGCTCGTCTCGTCGTTCACACACCCACACGATCCGTATGTCACGCCCAAGCGCTTCTGGGATCTCTATCGGGATGACGAGATCGATATGCCGCGCGTGCCATTCATAGAGCCGCGGCTTCGCGACCCGCACAGCCGCCGGCTCTACGACCAATACGACCGGGGTGAGTTGGGTGTGACCGACGAGGACGTGCGCCGCGCCCGGCACGCCTACTATGGCAGCATCTCGTATGTCGATGAGCGGATCGGCGAAGTGCTCGATGCGCTGAAGCGCACCCGCTTGATGGATAACACGGTAGTCATTTTCTGCAGCGACCACGGCGACATGATTGGTGAGCGGGGCCTGTGGTACAAGATGAGTTTCTATGACTGGTCCGCGCGGGTGCCGTTCATCATGGCAGGCCCGGGAATACCGGCGGGTCACCGGGTTCGATCCAACTGCGCGCACGTGGATCTCCTGCCGACGCTCGTGGAGTTGGCGGCGGGGAGGGATTGGGACGGGTACCCTGAGCCCATTGACGGCAAGAGCCTGCTGCCCCTGCTGTCGGCCGAGGAGCCGGGCCGGATCGCGGTCAGCGAGATCTTCTCCGAAGGCGTCGCCGCGCCATATGTCATGTTGCGGCAAGGGAAATACAAGATCAATTTCGTCGCGCATGACCCGCCGCAGGTGTTCGACATGGAAGCCGATCCCGACGAATTGCACGACCTCGCGAGCGACCCCGCGCACCAGGCGGTGACCGCCGGGCTGCTCGCCGAAGTGGGCCGGCAATGGGATCTCGAGCGCCTGAAGACAGAAGTCCTGCGGAGCCAGCGTCGCCGCCGCTTCGTCTACCAGGCCCTCACGACCGGGCAAGTGACGCCCTGGGACTTCCAACCCTGGGAGGACGCCTCGAAGCGCTATTACCGGGGAACTAACTCCTATCACGAGGCGGAGGAGCGGGACCTGCTCGGTCCGTGAATGCGTCGCCTGCGCAGACTCTGGCTGGTTGCTGTGCGGCTTGCGATGCTCCTGGCCGCGATGCCAGATGTCGGCGCAGCCGCGGAGCCTGCGGAGTGTCGCAATGTTCGCTTCGGCGTAGTCGGTTTCTCGGATGTGGCGGCAGTTACCGCCATCACATCCGAGGTGCTCGCGCGGCTCGGCTATGCGCCGGCGACCGTGAACCTGCCGGTCCCGATCATCTTTGCCTCGCTCCAGAACCGTAACATCGATGTGTTTCTGGGCAACTGGATGCCGGCCCAGGAGGCCGACAGCAAGCCCTACCTGGCCAACCGCTCCGTCGAGGTCGTAGGTCCCAACCTCGAAAAGGCCAAATTCACCCTGGCCGTGCCGCAGTACCTTTATGACGCCGGCCTGAAGGACTTTGCCTCCATCAGGAGGTTCGCCGGGCCCCTGGACTCCGCCATTTATGGCATCGAGCCGGGCGCGGCGGCCAACCGGCTGGTGTTGGGCATGATCCGGGCCAACGCCTTCGGCCTCGGGCACTTCCGGCTCATCGAGTCCAGCGAGCAAGGCATGCTCGCCGAGCTCGAGCGTGCGTATCGCACCCACAAGCCGTTCGTGTTCGTTGCGTGGGACCCGCACCCGATGAATCTGCGCTTCCAGATCCAGTATCTCGCCGGCGGCGATGCCACTTTCGGGCCCGATTTCGGCGGGGCAGTCATCAACACGGTCACGCGCTCCGGGTTGAGCCAGGAGTGTCCCAACCTCGGACGGCTGCTGCACAACCTGAAATTCACGCTCAAGGGTGAAAGCGAAATCATGGCGGCGATCCTGGATCGTCACGAGCAACCGGACGTCGCTGCCAAGGAGTGGTTGAGCTCACATCCGGAGTTGGTCGGAGCCTGGTTGACCGGAGTGTCGAGTTACGATGGCCTGCCGCCACGGCGGACTCAGAGTGCACCGGCCGCCGGCGACGGCGCGGCGAACGGGTTGGAACGTTGGATGCTGGGGCACAAGATTCCTCTCGGCGATGCGACGTCCCGTGCGCTCGAGTATCTGAAGACCCGTGGGAGTGGCCTCTTCGACGCTGTGGCGCTCGTTGCGCGCGGAATGGTCGATGCGGTGACCTTGGGTTTACGCTCGATTCCAGCGTTCATTTTTATTGTGGGTGCCGGCTTCCTGGCCGGGTTGGTCAAGAGGTCATGGCCGCTCGCCGTGTTCGTGTCGCTGGCGCTGTTGTTCATGTTGAACCAGGGCTACTGGACGCCGATGCTGGAGACCTTGTCGCTGGTACTGGTGGCGACACTCGCCTCCGTGGCGATCGGGATTCCCGTCGGCATCGCCGGAGCGCATCACCCCCGTTTCTATGCAACGCTGCGGCCGGTTCTCGACCTGATGCAGACGCTGCCTACGTTCGTGTACCTGATCCCGACCCTGGTGCTGTTTGGCTTGGGGCCGGTCCCCGGACTGATTTCAACAGTGATCTTCGCGATGCCGGCGCCGATCCGGCTGACGCAGGCGGGCGTCTCGGGCGTGCCCGCCGCGCTCAAGGAGGTCGCGCACGCCTTCGGGGCGACCCGGTTCCAGCTCCTCTGGAAAGTCGAGTTGCCCAGTGCCGCCCCACTGATCCGCGCCGGGATCACCCAGTGCATCATGCTCAGCCTTTCCATGGTCGTCGTCGCCGCACTGGTCGGCGCGGGAGGGCTCGGCGTGCCGGTCGTCCGCGCACTCAACTCCGTTCAGGTCGGGCCGGGATTCGACGCAGGGTTGGTCATCGTGTTGCTGGCCGTGCTCCTGGATCGGATTTTCAGGCCGCGCTGATCCGAGCCAGTGCTCATCCGGGTCAGTGGGCGGTAGGACCGACTGGCGCGACCGTGGCTTCGGAAGCCTCTTTCTCGGCGCGTAGCTTTACCGACACGCGCTCGGCTGCCGCCATCACTCGCAACACGTTTTCACCGGCAAGTTTGGCCACATCGGTGTCACTCCAGCCGCGACGCATGAGCTCCACCAGGAGGGCGGGATAGCGATCCACACCCTCCAGACCGCGAGGCGCATCGGGAATGCCGTCGAAGTCAGATCCCAGGCCGACGTGATCGATACCGGCGACCTTACTGATGTGCTCCACGTGATCGGCCACCTGCTCGAGGGTCGTCACAGGCCTCGGGTGCGCACTCTCCCACTGCTTCAGAGCCGCCGCGGCTCTATCGGGCTGGCCGATGTAGAGACCTCCATAGGGCGGTGTGTTGTAGCGCGCCTGCTCGGCGGCACGATCGGCTTCCCATTGGTTGCGGGCCGCCGAGACGTAGATCGGCGCGAAATTCACCATCACCACTCCGTCATTCCTGGCGACGAGCGCCAGGATATCGTCGGGGACATCGCGAGGATGATCGACCAGGGCACGCGCCGAGGAGTGGGAAAAGATCACCGGGGCCGCGCTGGCCGACAAGGCCGCCTTCATCGTGTCCGGCGATACGTGGCTCAAGTCGATGAGCATTCCCAGGCGATTCATCTCCCGGATCACCTCCACTCCGAAGGGTGTCAGTCCGTGATGTAGAGGAGCATCCGTGGCCGCATCCGCCCACTCAGTATTCAGAACATGAGTCAACGTCATGTAGCGGGCGCCGAGATCGTACATCTGGCGTAGCACGGGCAACGAATTGTTGATCTGGTTACCCCCCTCGATGCCGATCAGGCAGGCGATCTTGCCGGCGTGGTGGATCCGGCGCACGTCAGCGGCGGTCAAAGCCATCTCGAAATCCGCCGGGTAGTGCGCGGCGAGCCGCTTCACCAGGTCGATCTGCTCGATGGTGGTCTGCACCGCCTCGAAACCCTTGAGCGACACGGGCACCCAGACAGACCAGAACTGGCCGCCGACGTGACCGACACGCAGGCGCAGGATGTCCGTCATGAGGGGCGCCGCGTCCGGTGGCGGGGGTAGTTTCGAGGTATCGGACTTCAGGTCGAACGTCGTCAGGCGGCTTTGGAAGCGATCCCGGATTTCCCACGGCAGATCGTTGTGCCCATCGATCAGGGGCGTTTGTTTGAGGACCCGCTCGACTCTTGCCTCATAGTCGGTGCTCGCGGCGGACGCCACCAGGGGCAGACCCAGGAGAGAGACCAGTGCGAGCGACACAGCCCACGCACTAACACCGCGCGTGCTCGAGGAAAACATCGTCATAGCAGGCAGCTCCTTACACCGTGCGAAACGGCGCACGATTCTACCCGGCTGCGCCCTGGCCCGAGGCACGATATGGCCGGGGGTTATGCGCTCATGACCCTTTCGACTAAGGGATCGGGCGATTGCCAAGGTAGGATCCATGGATCTTGGGAGGCGTCCGAGCGGCGAGTGCGAACGTGGGTTTAAAAGCGAAGCTAGTCCATTGGTTTGCGGCAGACCCCGCAAAGCACGATCGCGCGGGGCTCGCGGCCATCAACCAGTCTTTCGAGCATCTATCGGCGCCGCAGCGGGTCGAGCGGGCGCTCGAGCTGTTGCCCGGGGCTCACGTGCTGTCCTCGAGCTTCGGAGCCCAGTCGGCGGTCATGCTCCACCTCGTGAACAGCGTGGCGCCGGGGATACCCGTAGTGCTGATCGACACGGGCTACCTCTTCCCCGAGACCTACCGTTTCATCGACCAACTCACCGAAAAGCTCGGTCTGAATCTGAAGATCTTCCGCTCCGATTCCTCGCCGGCCTGGCAGGAGTCGCGCTTCGGCAAGCTCTGGGACCAGGGCCTGGACGGGATCGAGCGGTACAACCGGATCAACAAAAAGGAGCCGATGGAGCGCGCCCTGCGCGAGCTCGGCGCCGGAACGTGGTTCTCGGGCCTGCGCCGCGCGCAGGCGAAAACGCGCGCCGAGACCGCACCCATCGAGTTCAAGCGCGGCCGCTTCAAGGTTCATCCGATCTTCGACTGGACCGACCGGGACGTCGGCATGTACCTCAAGGCGAACGGCCTCCCCTATCACCCGCTGTGGGACAAGGGCTACCTCTCGATCGGCGACTGGCACACTACCCGCTCGCTTGCCGAGGTGAGTAACGTCGAGGAGTTGCGTTTCTTCGGCCTCAAGCGCGAGTGCGGCCTGCACGAAGAATGATTACTCGATGATTACCTGGCGAGCAGCATCCGCTCGCTGACGATCCCCAGCATGATGGCGATCAGGGTGTTGGTGAGCGCCGGGGGCAGCCGGATGGCTGCCCGGGAAGCGAGCAGGACACCGGGTATCGAGCCAATCAACAACAGCACCAGGATGTTCGAATCCACATGTCCTAACATCGCGTGACCGGCCGCCGCGATGACGGTTACGGGTAACGCGTGAGCGATGTCCGTAGCGACCAGCCGATCGCCCGTCAGTCGCAGTGGATAGAGAGCCAGGAGCGCTACGACACCCAGGGCTCCGGCACCTACCGATGTCAGAGTAACCCCAATGCCAAGCATGACCCCCGTGATGACGGTCAGGGGCAGCGTGAAGCGCTCGGCTCGTTGCAGCCACGTGGAGGTCAGCTTCAGTCCCAACAGACGCAGCGGATTCTGGAGTAGTAACGCGACAGCGGCCACAGCGAGAATCACCGCGAGACTGTGGGAAATCGCCGCATCGACGACGCCCGGGGTCTGGCGTGTCAGCCAGAACCAAAGGACGATCGCCCCGGCTCCCGGGATGCTGCCGAGCGCGAGCCGGCTCACGATGCGCCAGTCGACTCTGCGGCTGTAGCCAAAGGACGCGGTGGCGACGAGCTTGGTCGTCGCCGAAAACACCAGGTCCGTACCGACGGCCACCACGGGCGATTGCCCGAACAGCAGCACCAGGATGGGGGTCATGAGCGAGCCGCCGCCCACGCCGGTCAAACCGACCATGGCGCCCACAAACAGGCCGGCAGCGATGTAGAGGAGAGATTCAGACACGTGCGGTAGTTTACGTGTCCGCGGACAACACTTGCGGTGCCCTATATCGTTTGGCTTAGATCAAAATTCCATATTGTTATACCCGGTGCTACGGGGATTGCACCGAGTGCGGCTCGTGGCAATCGACGTCCTGGTCGGCGTCGACACACTCCCCATACTCGATTTGCACCGTGACGTGCTCGACTCCGAATCGACGGCGCAGGGTTCGAGTCACCGTCTCGAGCACCACCTGCCTGTCGGCCTCGTCATCGCAATCCGCATGCAGGGTCACGATCGGAGTTTCACCGGTAAGGGACCAGGCGTGGATGTGGTGAACGCTTCTAACGTTCGGTAATCCAGCGAGCTCGCGCTCCACCGCCGCGGCGTCAAATCCCGGCGGAGTGCCTTCCAACAACACCTGCGCCGAGTCGCGCGTCAACTGCCAGCCGGACCGCAGGATCAACACGGACACCGCCAGCGAAAGCAGCGGGTCGGCTGGATACCAATGGAAATACAAGATGATGCCGGCGCCGATCACAGCGGCCACCGAGCCCAGCAGGTCACTCAGAACGTGCGCGCGCGCGCCCCGCTCGTTCAAAGAGCTGCCGCCCGACAAAATCAGGAATGCCACGAGGTTCGCGATGCCGCCGGCGAAAGCGACACCCATCATCACCGCACCGTCGACCTCGGGTACGGACATGAGTCGTCTCGTGGCCTCTACGACGACGCCAACGGTAATCCCCAGCAGGAGAAGCCCGTTCGTATACGCCGCGAGGGGCTGGTAGCGGCGATGCCCGTAAGTGCGGTCAGGGCGCGCGGGACGGCGGCTCACCCGGATCGCGAGCACCGCGAGAATCAGAGAGCCGCAATCCGCCAGCATGTGCGCCGCTTCGGCCAGCAGAGCGATGGAGTGGGACCAGAGGCCGCCGATGGCTTCGAACGCGGTGAAAACAGCCAGTACGGTCAGTGACCACCAAAGGCGGCGCTCGCTGGCGTTCTGGCCGTGGGAGTGGCTGTGGAACAGGCCGTGGCTGTGGCCACTGTCGGAGTGACCGTGGTCATCCCCGTGGTCGGAACTGCCGCGGTCGTGACCGGCGTGATCATGGTCAGAGTGATCGTGGGCAGCGTGGGTGTCGCCGGAATGACCCTGGTCCCCGTGATCGTGCCCCCCTTCGTGGCCATGGTCATGGCCGGAATGGTCGTGGTCATGGGCGTGGCCAGATTGGCCGCCGTGACCGTGCTTGGGGTCCGTATAGCGTGTCATCAGGAGCCATTATAGCCCCTTAAGGCGCGACCGCCTTTGAACTCGCCCCTGACCCCGCGGCTGACGCGGACGGCGCAGACGTCGGGTCGAAATCAGCCTCCAGGCCCACGACAGTCGGCATTCCGGTCGCCGCCTGCAACGCCTCGCGAGCGAAATCCCAATGGATGGCGGCCGTGCTCTTGCCCAGGGCCTGGTCGAGTTGCTTTGAGAGCAGTTCCAGGTTGGGCGCCACGGTTTGCCCCTCACCGTCCACCGGCGGATGCACCTCGACGAGCAGGTCGCCATCGACGTAGGCCACCTTTACCGGATCGTTGATCAGCCACACCTTCGTTCCGACCGGAATAGCTTTGAAAAGAGCGGCCACATCCTCCGGATACATGCGAACGCATCCGTGAGTAATCGCCATGCCGACCGCCAGGGGATTGTTGGTCCCGTGAATCTCGTAGGTGCCATCGCCCACGGCGAGTCGCATCTTGTAATCACCGAGCGGATTCTTGGGTCCCGGCGGAACGACCTTCGGGAGCGGATCGCCGTTGGCCGCGTGCTCCTTCAAGATCGATGCGGTGGGATACCAGTTGGGATGCTTTTCCTTGGCGACCACCCAGGTCTGCCCGAGCGGAGAGTGCCAATCCATTCGGCCGATACTGACTGGATAGGTGACCACCGTCGCCTTGTGACCCTTGCGCGGCTTCGGATAGTAGTAAAGCCGGTGCTCCGGAAGGTTGATCACAATGCCTTCGCGCGCTCCGGGCGGCAAAATCCGCCGGCCAGGCAGGAGAACCTCGGTGCCCTCACCCGGCAACCAGAGATCGACTCCAGGATTGGCGCGGATGATCTCCTCGTAGCCGAGACTGTAGCGGCGAGCGATGTCGAGTAGCGTGTCCTTGTAGGTCGCCTTGATGCGCTGGTCGGTGCCAAAGACGGCGGAGCCGTCCGCGGGTAACTCGAAGACCGTAGCCCAGGCGCTGGCCTGCAAGCCCAGCACACCAACGAACGCAAGCAGCAGCCACTTTTTCACCGCAGCACCAGGTCCTGTAAACAGCCGCCTCGAACTCTATACGTTCGGGCACTCCCGGCTCCAGCCGGACCTGTGCCATTTTTGCCTGCCGCACGCGGAATTCGCTATTTCCAGGGGTGATCAGCTAATAATGCCGGCGGTTGCCACCGGAGGTGCCCCCGCAATGCACGATTCCATTGCAACGATCGACCAGGCCAAGAGCACCCTGGTGGACCTGGCCATCCGCTTCGGCCCGCGCCTGCTGGCCGCCCTCCTGATCATTATCGCCGGTGTCATCGTGAGCCGTTGGCTGTCGCGCTGGCTGGCCCGCGGCCTGAATCGCATCGAGCTCGAGCCGCCGGTCCGCCAACTCCTGGGACGCATCGCATGGCTGCTGTCGATGACCCTGTTCGTCATCATGGCGTTGCAGAATCTCGGCGTGGAGTTGCTGCCGCTGATCGCCGGCCTGGGAGTCGTGGGAGCCGGCCTCGCGCTCGCGACCCAGGGCGTTCTGGGCAACATGGTCGCGGGGCTCTCGATCATTTTCGCGAAGCCCTTCCGGGTGGGGGAATACATCTCGATCGTGGGCGAAGAAGGCACCGTCGAAGCGATCACCCTTTTCAACACCACGCTGGGGCACGTCGATCACTCGCGGGTCGTGATCCCGAACCGCAAAATCACCGGCGAGATCCTCCACAACTTCGGACAGCTCAGGCAGCTCGACGTCTCGGTCGGGGTGGCTTACGACTCGGACCTGAGCGGCGCGCTCGCCCTGATCGACGAAATACTCCGAAACAACTCGAGGATACTCACCGAGCCGGCACCGGTAGTGCGGACGATGCAGTTGGGCGACTGGTCGGTGACGATCGGCGTCAAACCCTGGGTGAAGGTGCCGGACTACGGCCCGGCGACCGGTGAGATCAACCGCGCTATCCTCGAAGTCTTCCGGAGCCGAGGCGTGATCATGCCGGTCCCACAACGGGAAGTGCGGATGCTCGGCAACGATGGCGCGAGCACCCTTTAGCTTCTTACAGGCGTTCCCAATACCGCGGCGCCTTGTAGTAATCATAGGTGCGGTCGCGGAGCGCCATTCCGTCGTCACGCGTGAGCTCATCGATAGAGCCTGACGGCGCAGCTTCCAGTTGTTCCTTGGTGAAGCTCACCACGTACGCCCCGTCGTCCGGGTCGTAATCCAGGGACGCCCAAGGAACGGGGTGATACTTCTCCGCCATCCCGAGAAAGCCACCGAAACCGACGACGGCGAACAGGATGCTGTTGGATTGCTTGTCGAGGATCACATCCTCGATGGTGCCGATCTTGTGCCCTGCAGTGTCGTTGACGTTGGTGCCGAGCACCTGCTTGGCACGGATGGCGGTTGTGTGTCCGCTGACGGTTGGCATATTCATCTCCTGATGCAGTGGGTTACTGTCCGGCAAGAGCGTAGTCGCCTGCGTCACGAGGGAATATCGCCGGCACACGGGTTCGCGTGTAGGACTTAACCGATAACGGGGAATCGAAAGTCAGCACATTGGTATAATGGTCCGCAAGTCCCGCGCTCGTTCGCGCGCGCGTCCGGTTAGTGACCAAGCGAGGCTCTACGCGAATTACTCCGCAAATGGCCCAGGAGACGATCGACTCACGGGTGACGCCGTTGCCGGCCGAATCACGCCCGTTGGAAGAGTGTATCGGGCAGGTTCTGCGACAGGATGTCTACGCCGAGCGCGACAACCCTCCTTTCGATCGCGTGTGCATGGACGGCATCGCGGTTAACAGCGCCGCTTTAGCCCGTGGACTGCGACGCTTCACCATCGAGGCGATGCAGGCAGCGGGCTCCCCAGTCCTGACGCTTTCTCACAGCGAGAATGCAGTTGAGGTGACGACGGGCGCGATGTTGCCGAAGGGCACCGATTGCATCGTCCCCATGGAGGAATACGAGCTGGCGGGGGGCATCGTGTCCCTGAAAGCGGACGTCGTTGGGGCCCCCTACCGCAACGTGCAGCGGCGCGGCGCGGACAGCCAGCCCGGCGTGCCCATGCTTTTGAGCGGCACTGTGCTGGGCGCACCGGAAATTGCCGTCGTAGCCTCCGCGGGTTTGGCGGAAGCGCAAGTCAGTCGGCAGCCGCGGTTCATGGTGGTCTCCACGGGCAATGAGCTCATCGAGCCGGGACGACCCATCCAGGAGCACCAGGTGCGCCGCTCGAACGCCTACGCCATCGTCGCCGCCCTGCGCAGACGTGGTTTCACCAACGTCAACAACGACCACATTCTCGACGACGAGCGGATGACGCACGATCGCCTGAAGCGACACCTCGAGGAGCGGGATGTCGTGATCCTGAGCGGCGGGGTCTCACAGGGAAAGTTCGACCTGGTGCCCCAGGCGTTGAAGGGTCTCGGTGTCGAAGAAGTGTTCTACCAGGTCGCGCAGCGCCCCGGCATGCCGATGTGGTTCGGCATAGGCCCCGCAGGCCAGGCCGTGTTTGGCTTGCCCGGCAATCCCGTCGCCACACTGGTGTGTCTGATCCGTTATGTTGCTCCGGCGATGCTCGCGGCGATGGGAGCCCGGCGGACGCCTGCCGAGCCTATCGCCCTGGCAAAGCCCGTTACCTACCATCGTAACGTGACCTATTTCCTGCCGGTCAAAGCGCAGTTTGACGGCCTCGGCCGTGCCGTGGCCCTGCCTCGTCCCCCGAACGGCCCGGGTGATTTCCTGGCCCTGACCGAAGCGGATGGGTTCGTGGAGCTACCACCGCGAGTGGAAGGATTTCCGGAAGGCTTCGTCGCGAGTCTCTATCGCTGGTAGGCCCGGCGCTGCTAGCCTCGCCGACACCTTACGCATTTTGGTAAACCCCACTATGAACGACGCGCGCGTACTCGGAATCGCCGGATGGAGCGGCTCCGGCAAGACGACCCTGATCACGAAGCTGATCCCCTTACTGGCGGGGCGCGGGGTTCGCGTCGCGACACTCAAGCATGCTCATCACGCGTTCGATGTCGACACACCGGGTAAGGATTCGTACGAGCACCGCAAAGCGGGCGCGTGTGAGGTTATCGTGTCGTCGGCACGGCGTTGGGTACAAATGCACGAAGTCGGCGACGGCGCCGAGGCCACGCTCGCCCAGTTACTGGCGCGGCTGTCGCCCTGCGACCTGGTGTTGGTGGAGGGCTTCAAGACAGGGCAACACCCGAAAATCGAGGTCTTTCGGCGCGCCGTCGGTAAGACGCCACTGCATCCCGAAGACAAACGCATCGTCGCCATCGCCAGCGACGAGAGCTTCCCGGGCGCAGCCATTCCTACTGTCGACATAAACGACATCGCGGCCGTGGCGGAAGTCATTCTCGCGCGCGCAGAGCCGCTGGAAAAGGTGATCGCCGCTTTAGGAGGATAACTCGCGCAGGCGCCTAACTGCCGTGCGTCACCGTAGCTACGATGACACCGAAAACCACGTACAGCAGTGCCAACGGCACCAAACTCCAACTGCTCACGCGGCCTCGATAGAAGAGTGTCCACAGAATGACGACCGCAACCATGGTCACTGCGCCGGCGGTCAGCAGCGAGTGATCGAGTAGCCAGGGCGTGAAGAACAGGCCCAGCGCGCTGGGCACTGTGGCCTGAATCATCATGGCGCCGGAGATATTCGCGAGCGCGAGACGCTCCCTCCCCTGCCGCACCCAGATAACGGCATTCATGGTCTCGGGCAGCTCGGTAGCGATCGGGCTTAGCAGGAGCGCGACGAACTGCGGCGCCCAACCGAGGCCCGTGGCGATGGTCTCCAACCGCCCGACGAACGCGTGTGAAGCCACTCCGATGACCGCCAACGCAATCAACGTCTGGAGGGCGGCCCATCCGAGGGACGGTGAGGAATCGCGAGGCCGTAGCTTCAACGGTTCCAACTCGTGATCTTCAGCGGCCGGCTCATCGTTACGCATTTCGCGCCAGAGATAGGCGGCGTAGGCGGCAAGGAAGAGCACTCCCAGCGCGGGCTTGTAGGCGAATGCGACCAGGCCCACTGCGACCTTCACCACGAAGATCGCCAGGAACCAGGCCTGGTCGTGGCTCAGTCTGCGATGATTGACCTCGACGCAGGCGTCCTTTCTGCCAAGCCTCTTTTGCTCGAGCAGCAGGGCAAGGCCTACGACGGGATACGCGATGGTGGCCAACACCAACGGACCCCCGAGGGCCGAGCCGACGCCGATATCCTTCTGCGCGGCGTCCTTGCCAAAGACCACCGCAACGAAGGTCACTGCGGATTCAGGCAGCGCCGTGCCGAACGCCGCGAGCACCGTACCCGTGGTCGTCGCGCCCAGGTGAAAGCGGCGGCCAACCCATTCCACGCCATTCACGAAATATTCGCAGGCGTAATAGATCGCGGCCGCTAACAGCACCGACAGGGCGAACGCCAGGGTCACGCAGATTCCATACGCCAGGCGAGCAAGACACCAATGGCTCTACGACATCGCTCGCCCGGCGGGGTGAGAACGTCGCAAGGCCAAAGGTCTCGCCAGGTCGCCGCGAGCCGGAAGGGCTTGCGGCAGGCTGCTCACGCCACGGAGGTCGCGGGACCCCCAAGTCTGTTGACGTGAGCTCCTCGGGGACGAGGACGGCTACTCCCCAATGACAGCTTCGGGCCGCAGACTAAGGTTGCAGGCGGAATTCCGCAAGTCCATCCGAGCGTCCACCGGGCCCGCCCTAGTCCGTGCGATTATCGTAATCAGAGCAATTGCACGTTGACCCCGTCCGGGTCCTTCACATAAAAGCCGTACTGCCAATTCTCAGCCGGGTTCAGGCCGCGCCGGGTGAGGGTTTGCGCCACGGCCGCCTTGTTGAAATTCTCGACGCCGACGCCGAAGTGATCGACCGTCCCGTACGGCTGCTCCTTGCGGATCGACACCATGACCCGCTTGGCGCCCAGCCTCAGGATGCCGTGCTCCTTGTCCTCACTCAACACCGACAGGCCGAACAGACTCTTGTAGAAGGTCGCGGACCTTTCCAGGTCGCTCACGAGCACCGAGACGTGGTCGATGCCGGTCGCGGCAATGCCGGCAGGCTGACTCGCCTCGGCGGCTAACGCGCCTTGCGCCTGGCTCGCCGCCACCAA
>Ga0210388_10002531_pt1 | contig 14204 bp, 15 predicted proteins | sample IncBWC19OmetaG_FD_155485 | JGI IMG/M metagenome (GOLD analysis project Ga0210388, IMG submission 155485) | Forest soil microbial communities from Barre Woods Harvard Forest LTER site, Petersham, Massachusetts, United States - Inc-BW-C-19-O ...
GAAAAATCGCGCCGCAGTGGCTCCGCGATCCAAAATCAAAGCAAAGCAGGGGATCAGCTATACGAAGCAGGGAAGTAAGTCGTGGTAGCACAGGCACTCCTGCCTGTGCGCTTTTTGCCGAAACGGCAGCACACAGTACAAAAGAAAAAGGGCGGCTCCGAAGAACCGCCCTGAGGTTCCCAATTTTCTGGGCGCGCCTGAGAAGCAAAACAACAATAGCACACTATGAGTTGGTCAAAAAGCGCACCGAGGGTCAGAGCAGAGAGTGGGAGACTCAAACACCAGGGGCTGCAAAGCAGCCCTCGGTGCTTCTCAGACACGCCCAGTACCCCCACTGGGAGCACTCTCCGAAGCATGTTTGAGGCCGCAATGTATACTACACGTGTAGTTATAACTACAAGAATATGACCACTGCCGGATCACTCGACGCACCCATAGAAATCTTCGGCGGCCTGGTGACAGACATGTCTCCCGCCGATCTGCCGCACGGCGTCTCGCCAGATTGCCAGGACGTGGTCTTCGGCAACGGCGGAGTGTTGACGCGGCCCGGCCTACAAGCGCTCTTCGGCCCGCTCGCCGGCAATCCCACCATCAACTACATCAAGACTTACGAAACGCTGAACGCCACGATCCGTACCATGGTCCTCGACTCCAACGGCGTGCTCTACAAAGAAACCACGCCCGGCACACTCGCCAGCATTGCCACCGGACTCGCCGCAAGCTCCTACGGAAACTCCACGACCATCTTCGGCCGCGAGTATCTCGCGATCAGCGACGGCAAAACCGGCAACGATCTGCCTCGCCAATACGACGACACGAATTTCGATCGCGTCAGCCAAGGCGGCCCGGGCGTGGGCCCATCGGTCGTCGACGAAAATATTCTCGTCACCGTCGCCGCAAGCCCCGCGGGCGCAACGCAGCCCGCAGCTGTCACGATTGCCGCCAGCCCCACTGGCGCCATCGAAAACGGATTTCTCGTCACCATCACGACGACTTCGCCGCACGGCCTCTCCACCGGGCAATCCGCAACGATCGCAAGCGTGGCCGTCACTGGCTACAACGGTACATTCCCGGTAGTCGCGACGCCCAGCAACACGCAATTCACTTACATCGCCGGCGCATCCGGACTCGCGGCTTCCGGCGGCGGCACGTCCTCTTCCGCTACGGCCACGATTCAAACAACGACAGCGCATGGATTTGTAGTCGGCCAGCTCGTAACTACCACAGGAATCGGCGTAGCAGGGTACAACGGCACATTCCCCATCGCCACGGTTCCGGATGCCACGCACTTCACATTTACGGCGAATAACGGCGGCCTCGCCGCATCCGGCGGCGGCACTGCTTCCGCCGCGGGCAGCGTCGACACCGGCGTGCACCAGGTCTGCGTGATTTTCAAAACGCGCCAGGGATACCTCACTGCGCCCGGTCCTGCCACGACATGGACCGCGAGCGGCGGCTTGCGCGCCGTCATCACCAACATCCCAGCCGGCCCATCGAACATCGTCGCGCGCATCCTGTGCTTCACCGGCGCAGGCGGCGCGAGCTTCTTCTACGTGGGCAGCGGCGCATCGCTCTTCAGCGGAAACATGGTCATCAACGACAACACCACGACTTCCGTGACCATCGATTTCTCCGACGCGATTCTTCTCGCCGGCACTAACGTCGACAATCTCTTCAATCTCATCGAACTCGGCGATTGCGCCGGCGTCACCGATTACTCCGAGCGCCTTTTCTGGTGGGGCGAACGCAACAAAATGAACAATTGGCTGAACCTAGGTTTCGATGGCGGGTTCACCGGTCCCTTGCTTCCGCATTATCCTTTGGGCTGGACGCCAGACGCCGTTTTTGCTCCCGGCGGCACCGACGAAGAGGGTTTCGTGGTGTGGGGGGCCGCGTATTCGATTGTTGGCAACGGTTCCACACCCACGCGCGGCTTGATGACGCAAAGCGCCGTTCAGGACTCGCTAGGCGCGCAGCGCATCGTGGCGAACACGGACTACACCGTCCGCGCGCACTGTGCGGTGAATTCCACGCTTTCGCAGGGCACGCTGCATGTGCATCTCTTCAGCCAAAGCGCCGGAATCAATACCACGGGCCTGGAACTAACCGTCGCGCAGCTCACCACAAGCTATGTTGAGTATTCCGCTGAGTTGACGGCGCCGCTCGCCACAATTCCCAGCGATCTCGTTCTGCGAATTTATGCGGACGGCTCTCCGAATACCGGCGGCCAGTTCTACATCGACAGCATCGAGATTTTTCCCACGTCCGTACCCACAAACTCTTCCATCGTTCGCGCCAGCCGCGTCGAGGATCCCGAAAGCTACGATGGCATCGACGGCTTCATGAGCGTCGCCGAAAATAACGGCCAGGCCATCCGCGCCGCCTTCAAGCTTCGCGAGCGGCTCTACTTTGTGAAAGAACATTCACTCCACGTCACGCAGGATGACGGCACGAACGAGCCGTCGTTGTGGGCCATTTCCGAGGTCTCGCGGCGTTTGGGCACGCCGTCTGTCCGCGGCGTAGGCGTGGGCGAAGACTGGGTCGTTATCGCGCACCGCACTGGCCTGTACATTTTCAGCGGCGGCGAACCCATCAAAATCTCGCAAGAAATTCAGCCTACCTGGAACGAAATCAACTGGCAGTACGGCCACCTGCTCTGGGTCACCGTGGATATAACTCAGCGCCGCATTCTGGTCGGCGCGCCGATGGGTACGGCCACAACTCCCAACACGATTCTCATGCTCGACTACCACGACCTCGACGACGCCGACGACATCGCCACTCGTCCGCCGGTCAACGTCACCTACACCGGCCGCAAAGCCGCCACCGACATGGCACGGAAATGGTCGCCGTGGAGCATCGCTGCCAATTCCTGCGCGCAGATCGAACGCATCAACGGCACGTCGATCGTCGCCATCGGCGGCGGATTGCCCGGAGTGGGCGGAAGCGGCGCCACGGGCAAAATTTATCAGCTCAGCGATACCCAGTATTCTGACGACGGCAGCGCCATCTCCAGCTACTACACCACACACTTTTTCCCCGAGCGCGCCGTCGAGCAATCGCTTCAGCTCGGCGCGCACCGCAAACTTTTCAGCTACCTTACGATGTTTGTCGAGGGGGCAGGGAACTTGTCACTCACCACCTTTGTCGATTCGCAGAGCGCATCGCAAGCCCAGCAGCCGTTACCGCTCAGCTCGCCATCTCTCGAAGATCTCGAGCTACCCATCAACGTCCTCGGCGAGCGCGTAGCGTTCCAGGTAAGCACCAATCAACCCGGCGCGTGGTTCAAACTTCAAAAGTTCACGCCCTCAGTCCGCGTCGATCCCTGGGCCCCCGTCCGCGGCATGAACTAAATGTTGCTCGTGCAGGGGCACGATATATCGTGCCCCTACGGTTGCTGCATCAAGGGAATTGCAAATACTCGAATGCTGACCGTAGCCCAACTCGCACCGATCAAAGATCGCGATCCGTATCTCTACGAAACGCTCACGAAAATTGTCGCCTCGGTGAATGCCACGAGCCAGGCGGCCGGAGTCGATCCCAGCACGCCTTCTCCAGCGCCGACCGCGGTCGCGTCCATCAAGGTGCAAGCCTCCAACGGCTGGTTCGATCTTTCGGTCACCGATCCATCGAATGCGCGCCCAGGGCTTTTTTACTTTGCGGAATCGGACACTACGCCGGCATTTAATTCTCCGCGCGTCTATTTTATGGGCGCGTCGCGCAATTTGTACTTACAGCTCGGCAATCAAACGCTCTACTGGCGCGCCTATTCGCAGTACGTCGGGTCGCTACCGTCCTCACCCATCACGTTCGGTTCGCCTCCAACGGCAGTTGCGGGCGGAGGCTCGACAGGCCCAGCGCCGTTGCCCTCCAGCGGCAGTGGTGTGCTCCCAAACGGCCAGGTTCGCGGCGGAAACGGCTTCGGCATCAACCCTGGCTCGCGCGTCACGCGTCAAACCATCCTGTAGCACAGGCACTCTTGCCTGTGCGGATTTCTTGATGGATCAAGATCGAAGCAGCCACACTGCCCTACAAAGCGCACAGGCAAGAGTGCCTGTGCTACAAAAACGCGCGCTACGACGATGCAAGTCCGCGAATATCGAGAATCAGATCTGGCTGCGTTGCGAGCCATCCACGCAGCGCAAGGTTTCGAGTACCCGCTGCCGAATCTAAGTAATCCGCTATTCGTAACAAAACTGATTGTCTCGGAAGACGGCGAAGCTTCGGAAGCTTCTGAAGGTGCAGTACGACCAGAAAAAATAGTCGGCGCGGCACTCTTACGCCTGACGGCTGAAGCGTACCTGCTCCTCGATCCAAACGCCGGCACTCCGCGCGAGCGTTGGCAATGGCTCCTCCAACTGCACGCCGCCACCGAGCGCGACGCCTGGCAGCGTGGCCTCGAAGACGTCCACGCGTGGTTGCCGCCGCCCATCGCGCAAAGATTCGGCAAACGCATCACCAAAATCGGGTGGAACCGCGATGACGCATGGACGCCGTACTGCAAAAGACTAGCCTGCAAGCTTGTGAATTCCGATCCATAACGGAATGTGTTTACGCAAGAAATGAAGCCATCAAACTAACCCAAGTGGAACAGGCTTCAGCCTGTTTGTTTTTCCCGTGATCACAATCAATACCGTGCACCGGCTGAAGCCTGTGCCACCTAGAAGAATCGGAGGCCCCATGAGCCGCGCCCAAACACAAACACTAAATATGACCAACGAGCAGCTCGCCAGCATCAACGCGCAGAACCAGCAATTCCTGAATCAGCAGCAGCAACTCGGCAACAACATCAGCTCACAGTATCAAAGCATTCTGAACAATCCTGGCCTCAGCCCCGCGCAGCAAGCCGCCGTCACGAGCCAATCGCAAGGCTCCATCGCCAGCGCCTTCGATTCGCTCCAACAATCGGCGGCCAATCGCGTCGCCGCCACCAATAACTCAGCTGGCTTCAGCGAACTGACCGACGATTTGGCCCGCCAGAAGGCAGTCGCGGAAGGGAACCAGGCTCAGCAAAACCAGCTCTCCTTCGCCAACACCGCCTATCAGCAGCAAATGTCCGCGCTCCAGGGACTCTCTGGCCTCTACGGCGTCGACTCCAACCTGCTTGGCAAAACGCTCGGCATTCCCTCTCAGCTGTTGAACGTGCGCGCCAATGCCGGCCGCAGCGGCCAGGGTTTCTTCACCTCGCTGGGCTCCGGACTCGGCTCCACGCTAGGCGCTCTGCCCAGCACGCTCTTCTAGGTATGGACTACGGCAGATCTGTTGCCGCTTTTTCCACCGACTCGCAATTCGACCAGACAGAGAAAGGAGGACACCAATGCCGAACACCTACACCGTGTCACTAAGCGATGGAACGCACAACGTAAGCCAGAGCGGAATCCCCGCCAGCTCCCATGAAGAAGCGGTGCGCAACGTACTGCAAAGCGCGCCCGCAGACTGGGCGATCATCAACGACGCAGTCACGCTGACCATCACGTGCACGCAGCCTTGATGAGTCACTGAAGCAAAGGAAGTAAGGGACGTAAAGGAAGTGGAGGAGTCGGAATCGCCTCCGCGAATCGCGCCAAGTTCTCTTTGTCCTCAAGAGATCGCTTTTCTCCCTTACCTCCTTTACTTCGTGAATCTCCTTTGCCTCACACTCCGAGAGATCTCACATGCCTATCCATTGGTCCATGATCGTGGCCGCCCTCGTTCCGGTAGGAGTACAGTTCGTCCTCTTCCTGCGCTGGCTCCACCGCCGCATGCGCAACGACGAAATCGTGCGCGCCTTCGTGCGCGACATCGCCACAAATCATCTGCCGCACATCTACGCGGCGTTGCACGCCATCGCCCGCAAACAGGGAATTGAGCCGTCGGAGACGCCCCTGGTCCGCTTCGTCGAGCTTAATGGACGCCGCCACCGCGACTGACTTCCCTGCGCATCCTCGAAACTAGGGCCACTTCAATATGAGGAAGAAAAAAAATAGAAGGCCGATCAAGATTAGGGCAAATCCCATGACACGAATCACCCAGATTGGAGCGTGGGCCATAGGCCGCTCCAGTCGTGCGGCAAAAGCTTGGTATTGCCGCGGCGCAAAGCTAAGAGACAGACCGAAGTAAGAAAACATAAGGCTCATTATGAGCAGAATGATCTCGTCGAAGAGTTTCTTTTCCATCTCGCAGGCAAATTAACAGGGTCGTGAACTGAAACGCAACCGGTTCGTGGATCACCGAACATGAATCACGGAAAATGCCCGTCCCATCCCAACTCGTCGCGCTGGCACGCAAAGCTGCCGCCGCGCAATCGCTCGACCCAGCGCTGGTCTGCGCGGTCGTCGAACAAGAATCGGCGTGGAACCCTTGGGCCATGCGCTACGAACCGGCCTTCTTCGCCAAATACGTCGCGCATCTCTACACAAACAACAAGATCACCGCATCCGAAGCCTACGCGCGCGGCTTCTCCTGGGGATTAATGCAAGTAATGGGTCAAGTGGCCCGAGAAATGGGCTTCGACGGAACGTTTCTCTCGGCCACTTGCGATCCCGAAGAGAGTCTGACTATCGGCTGCAAACTCCTGCGCAAGAAAATAGACGCCATGGACGGCGACACCACGCGCGGCCTCCTGGCTTGGAACGGCGGAGGAAATCCCGCTTACCCAGCACAAGTCCTGGCCCGCCGCGCCCACTATTTATGACTTTGTAGGGGCACGGCACGCCGTGCCCGTCTTAGCGTCCTTGGTCGTGCTCGTGGTTGTATCCATTAGAGCGACTTTGCCGCATCGCCGAACGGTATCTCCTCATGCTCACCCGCATCTGTCTAAAACTCGCAGAGATTCTCGTCCCAATCATTCTGGCCACAACCATCTTCGTGGCCTGGCAAGCAGACCGTCGAGACCGAGCCCAGCTCGCCACCCAACTTGCCGCCGCCCAGCAAACCATCTCCCAAGCCGCCGCCAGCCAGCACGACCGCGACACACTGCTCAACCAGACGCTCGCACAGATAACCGCGCAGAAACAGTCAGCCGCAACTCCAGCTCAAATCCTGCAGAATCTTCCCCGTGCGATCGAACTACCGCAGCCCATCACTCTACAACCCAGCAACACCGAAAATGTAGGGGCGCGATTCATCGCGCCCTCAGCTGAAGCCACATCGACCAACGCGCAGCAAAGCGCTAACGCCCAGCCCGGTGCCAACCAAACGCATCTCCCAAACAATCCAACCCCAAAACCGGTACAGCCCGCGGACGCCATCCTCCCCGCGGCCGATCTAAAGCCCCTCTATGACTTCGCCCTGGACTGCAAAGCCTGCCAAGCCAAACTGGCCGCCTCCCAAGCCGACCTGACGGACGAGAAGACCAAGACCGCCGCGCTCACCAAAGAACGCGACGCGGCAGTAACTGCCGCCAAAGGGGGAAGTGCCCTGCGCCGAGTTATCCGCGCCGCAAAGTGGTTCGCCATAGGCGCCGCCGCCGGAGCCGTTGCAGCCAAAGTCGCCCGCTGAATTCCGGGACGAAGAAAGGCGCAAAGCGCCGACCACGCGGAGCGCGAATTCTCTCGAATGTCGTGATGGAGCGATCATGAAAAATCGCCGAAGTCTTACGGTTTCAATCTTCTACATCAACCGCGGCAGCATCACAGCGAATCCTGCTGGCGCACCCCCCGCGCCAGCAGGATTCCTCCTAAGAAGGAGCTCTTGGATAGAGAGGTATCGGGCGCCTTAAGACGGTGGAAAACCTTGAAATAGCCAAAGATTTCTCTTGACACTGCGTCTGATAAGTAATATTATGTTAACTACAAAATCGGTCTGACTTCTGCATCTAACGCCCCGTAAAACCGCTCTTCCGAGCAGGCGTCTCCCTTCCCGTCACTCACAGTAGTTAATTTTTGCCAGCGGCTTGTTGCGCTTTGCGTTGGTTTAACTCGTACTGAATGTATTGTTCGAGAGTGTGCGGATCCGCGCCGACAATGCGCCGGCCGTTTACAAACATCGTCGGCGTGCTGCCGACTTCCAGCAAAAGGCCGTTAGCGCGACTTGCATCAACCGCAGCTCCAGCTTCCGGGCTGGCCATGCAAGCCTTGAACGCATCGGCGTTCAAGCCGGACTGGCTGGCGAAGTCCGTCATCTTACCCCAGGCGTTTTCGGCCGAGATAAGGTCCTGGCCGTCGTAAATGAAGTCATACATTTTCCAGAAAGCCTTTGGGTCCTGCTGGTAAGCGCACCGACCGGCGAGGGCCGCCGTCCGAGCCCAAGGATGAATCTGCTGCAACGGGAAATCCTTAAAGACCACACGCACCTGGGGGTAGTTCGCAAGCATCCCGCGCAGCGCGTCGTGCAGAGCGCGGCAGACAGGGCACTCGAAGTCCGAGAACTCCACCAGTGTGACAGGAGCATTGGCAGGTCCCAGCGAGGGGCTGTCCTTTGTCTCCAGCTTGGCCCGCGTTTCCACTATTGGATCTTTCGATAGGTCCGACAACTCTCCCCGAAACATATATTTCCCGTCTTTCGTTACGTAGACCTGGCCAGTTTGCGTGTTCTCTCCGACCTTCACTTCGACATCGACCTCCAGCAGTCCTTCGATTCCGATATCTTTCGGAGGACTAACTTTGACAATAATGTCGGGCCCAAACGCATAGAGATTTCGCAGGTAAGCCTCGACAGTCTTTTGCGTAGACGATTGCACGGCAGATGCGGGTGCAACGGCTGCCTTGGTCTGAGGCTGCTGCGCCCGTGCCGTTGGGAGGGTAAAACTCAAGGCAAGAATTGGCAGTATCGACAGTAATTTCTTCACGTGGGACCTCAATTCTCTAAGGAATGAACCGTTGGGCAATCGGAAAAGGTCTGCCAAAACCAAAGGCTCGCGACGTGATCTTAAGCCCCGGCGCTGCCTGCTTGCGCTTGTACTCGGTCCGGTCGACGTGCAGGGCAATGTCGCGCACGAGCTGAAGGTCAAAGCCGTAATGGTCCGCTATTTCCTGGGGGCTGTGTAGATCCTCGATATAAGCCTTCAGGATGCGGTCCAGGACGTCGTAAGGCGGCAGGCTGTCCTCGTCTTTCTGGTTGGGACGCAACTCTGCGGAAGGTACCTTGTCGATGGACGAGCGGGGAATTAATTCCCTTTCGCGGTTGATCCAATTTGCCAGTTCGTAGACCATTAGTTTCGGCACGTCGGAAATCACTGCCAGACCTCCGGCCATATCGCCGTAAAGCGTGCAGTACCCTACAGCCAGTTCGGATTTATTGCCAGTGCTCAGAACCATAGAGCCGAACTTGTTGGAAATCGCCATCAGATAATTGCCGCGAATACGTGCCTGGATATTTTCTTCCGTGACGTCGGCCGGCATCGATGCAAATGCGGGCGCCAGCGTCTTCTGATACGAGTCAAACACATCGCCGATGGGGAGCGTGATGAGCTCGATGCCCAGGTTACGAGCCAGTGCTTGAGCGTCAGACTTGCTGCCCTCCGAAGAGTACGGCCCTGGCATGGACACGCCCAAAACATTGGAGGCGCCGAGAGCGTCGACGGCGATACTCGCCACAACGGACGAATCGATGCCCCCGCTGAGGCCGACCAGCACTTTCTTAAATCCACATTTGCGGACGTAGTCTTGAGTGCCGGTGACGAGCGCCTGGTAGGCATACGCAATTTCTTCATGCGGCTGTTTGTGAATCTCGCCTTCACCCGTCACCGTATCAAAGAGGACCAGATCTTCTTCAAACGCCAGAGCTTGCGCCGCGACCTTTCCTTCCGCTGTCAACGCCATGCTTGCGCCGTCGAAAATCAAGCTATCGTCGCCGCCCACCTGATTGACGTAGACAATGGGACGGTGCTGGTTTACGGCGATCGACTGAAGCATTTCCAGACGCAGAGCGCGCTTGTCGATGGTGTAGGGAGAAGCGGAAATATTGAGCAGCACGGTAATTCCCTGCCCAATGAGTTCGGTTACCGGATCGCGGTCATACCTGCACTCGGCCCAGAAGTTTTTGTCGTTCCAGACGTCCTCGCAGATCGTGATGCCCAGCTGCTCTTTGCCAAATCCGTAGGCGAATTGTTTGCCTGCCGGCTGAAAATAGCGGGACTCGTCGAACACATCGTACGTTGGCAGAAGCATTTTGCTCTGCTCAAACACCACGCGCCCGCTGCAAATCAGCGCCGCCTTATTGGCAATGGACTTCCCTTTGCCATTTTGCACTCGTCCCGCATAGCCAATGATGGCGGGCAAAGGCAGCTTGGCTGCTAGTTGCTTCAATTCTTGGTGGTTACGATCGATAAAGGCAGGTCGCTCGAGAAGGTCTTGTGGAAGGTAGCCGCACAAACAAAGTTCAGAAAAAACAGCAAGGTCGGCCCCTCGCTGTCTGGCTTTCTCCGCCAGACTCAGGATGCGAGCCGAATTTCCTGCAAAATCGCCTACCGTGGGATTAAATTGCGCGAGCGCTATCTTCATGCCGGCACTTTAGAATACGGATGCCAAAGCGAGATTGCAAACACCTGCGAAAGGCCTTGTGTCCGGTTTATTGGCACCGTGCGCTACCCATTTTTCGGCGGTTTCTGGGCAACTAAACTGGCGATTCCCTGCCCGGCGTTCAGCTCTCGATAGAACAATGTGTGCAGTCCCGGAAACGCGGTTCGCAGCTCTCCCGATTCGAGCAGATGGTCAGGGTTACGTGGACCGCCCGAGTGATTGAGCTGTGCCCGCGTGAATGTTTCAAATACCAGCACACCGCCGGGCCGGAGCGCAGTAGCGATTTGCGGGAAAAAAGATCTTTGCAAATACTGCAGGCAAAGGATCAAAGAAAACAAAGCATCTGGAAGGTGGATGTCCTCTAAATTTGCTTGAATCAGCCGTATGCCCTGCGCCCGTGACCTTGTATAGGAAGCGTCATCTGCCCGGCTAACAGGAAGCTTCGCCGTCAGCGCCCGGCTTTCAAGAATATCGAGAGCCGATCCCGACCAATCGACGGCATTCACAAATTGTCCGCGCGCCGCCAGCATCAATGCGTGCCTGCCGGTCCCACAGGCGAGATCCAGAGCAGCTCCAACCGGCAGCAACGGCAGCCATTCCGAAACTATGCTGGCGGGTTCCGCAGGCGAGTTTTGCGCGGCCTCGCGGTGACGTGCGTCCCATTCCATTACGTTAGCGGCCATAGAAAAAGGCTCTTGAACGTTGCGTTCAAGAGCCTCGAATTCTGGACAGAAATCGCACGAAACAACCGGGTGTGCTTCATTCACTCTGTCATTTCATGAATGACAGAACAGAATGATTAAACGCTAAAGGAGCTACCGCAGCCGCACGTGCTCTTCACGTTCGGGTTATTGAACTTGAAGCCAGCACCCTCGATGGTCTCGATGTAGTCGATTTCAACGCCATCCAGATACATCGAACTCATCTGATCGACCGCGACCTTGAGCCCGTTAAAATCGACTACTTCATCAGTCTCATTGGTCTGGTTTTCAAAAGCCATGTGGTACTGAAAACCGGAGCAGCCTCCGCCGACGACGGCAACGCGCAACGCCACCGGTACAGGATTCTGCATGCCCATGATTTCCTTGACCTTGACACTGGCAGTAGGAGTCAGACTAATCATAAGTTCCTTTGGCCTCCGCATCGCAGGTAAGCCCGCGACGCAACTCGCAAATTAAGTATAGCAAACCTTTTCCACAACTGCACATTACTCCTGAACATGGAATTTCTTGTCTGGAAACTCCCCGCTTGAGCGGGTTTCGACAACCCTATAACCTTCGCATACAATAAGATGCAGCCATGAGACACAAAGTCACGTTGATCCCCGGAGAAGGCATTGGTCCCGAAGTAGCGTCAGCCGCGCGGCGCATACTGGAAGCCGCTGGCGTGCAAATCGATTGGGAAGAGGTCGAAGCGCGTTCTGAAAAGGCGTCGGCTACGGGGCAATTTGTGACGGAAGGCGCCGTTGAATCCGTCCGTCGCAATCGCGTTGCATTGAAAGGCCCAATGGGGACTGCCGTTGCCGGCGGAGCGCCTAGCATCAACGTCGCGTTGCGAAAAACGCTCGATCTTTACGCCAACGTCCGACCGGTCAAGAACCTCCCTGGAGTAAAGTCCCGTTTTGAGAACGTGGATGTAGTTCTGATTCGCGAAAACACAGAAGATCTCTATTCTGGCTTGGAACACGAAGTCGTCCCAGGGGTCGTGGAGAGCTTGAAGATCATCACGGAAAAAGCATCGACGCAAATCGCGCAGTTCGCTTTCAAATATGCCAAGCGCGAAGGCCGCAAGAAAATTCACGCCATCCACAAGGCGAATATCATGAAGCTCTCGGACGGGCTCTTCCTGAAATCCATCCGCGTCGTGGCGCCGCAATATCCCGACATCGAGTACAAGGAAATGATCGTCGACAACGCCTGCATGCAAATGGTCCTGAACCCGCAGCAATTCGACATGTTGCTGCTCCCGAATCTCTATGGCGACGTGATGAGCGATCTCGCGGCAGGTCTCGTCGGAGGACTTGGCGTGGTCGGCAGCGCCAACATTGGCAACGAGGCGGCCATGTTCGAGGCCGTTCACGGGACCGCCCCCGACATCGCCGGAAAAGGTCTGGCGAACCCGACAGCGATCTTGCTGAGCAGCATAATGATGCTTGACCATCTTGGCGAAAGATCGGCCGCTCGCCGCATCGAAAATGCCCTTGAAAAAGTGCACCGCGATGGCAAGCACATCACCCAAGACGTAGGTGGCAAGGCCGGAACCGAAGAATTTACCGAAGCGGTTATCTCCTCGCTTCGCCCAAGCTAGTTCCCTGCTTGCACATTTTCAGCTCGTCAAGCGCCCAAGTGGCCCTAAACCCTTGTTATTCTTCTTTAAACGTGGCATTCTCTGACCGTAGGTGGTCCCCTTCCAAGGCGGGTGAATGCATCGGTCGAGGTATCCAGAAAGACGTCGCACAGTTCGGATGACGCTTCAAATTCCCTTAAAAGTACGCTGCCAGATGCCTGAAGGCGAAGCCATTGATTTAAAAGCCCTTACTCAGTTTGTGAGCGCACACGGCGCGCTGATCGTGATGGATGCGCCCCTTTTGCCGGGCCAAACGGTCCGGCTTTTCAACGAAATGACATCAGAGTCCGTCGAGTGTTTTGTGACTTCCGTGCGCGAAAAGCAGGACCGGCGATTCATAGGGCTCGGCTTTGCTACGCCCAGGCATGATTTCTGGCACGTGGTCTTCCCCAAGGCGGGTACGCGGCAAGCGGTGCGCTCTTCGCAAACCGGGTCACTCGTCGAACCGGGAAAAACGCCGAACATTCCTTCTCAAAGCTAACAAAGATAATTTTTTTCTGGAATATTGGAATTTTGCTGGCACTCGCTTTGCTAGCAGGCTATTAGTGCGTCGATGGCGAGGAGCTGGCGCTACCCCACGCGCGGCGCGTAAACCTGATACAGCAAAATGTAGACGATCACCCCGGTGACCGAGACATAGAACCACAGCGGCAACGTCCAGCGGGCAATCGCGCGATGCTTATCAAATTTCTCGACCCATGCGCGGCGTAAGGTTATCAAAATCAAGGGTACGATGACGATGGCCAACACGGTGTGCGAAAGTAGCAGCGCAAAATAAACTGGGCGAATCCAGCCCTGGCCTTGGAAAACAACGTGTCCGACGCGGATGTGGTAGATAACATACGAAATCAGGAACACAGTCGAGACGGAAAATGCGGAGATCATGAAGGCTTTGTGAACTTTCATTTTGCCGTTTCGGATGGCTGCGTAACCGCAGGCAAGCAAGATGGCGCTGGTGCCATTTAGAGAGGCGTTGAGCGCGGCTTGCGAAAACATAAATTGGTTGAAAGTCCTTCTCGTCAGAAGTTGCTCAGCGCGGAATTTTGTCGTAGATCATTAAACCCAGAAGAATCGGGATGTGCAGCACAGTGGCATGCATGAGCCACTTGGCGCGCACGTTGGTCCTCGAAGCGGCAGCCCACAAGCAAACCTGGACGAGCGCCGTGCTAACGACCAGCGCGCCGAAGAAATAACGTACTCCGGCCAACCCCATTACGGCCGGCAACAGGCTCACTCCCACGAGTGCTATGGCCGTAAGAATAATCTGTCGAAACGTACGCGTGCCTTCGCGGTCCACGACAGGCAGCATCAGAATGCCCGCGCGAGCGTAATCTTCCCGGTACATCCAGGCAATCGCGTAAAAATGCGGAAATTGCCAGAAAAATAGAATGGCGAAGAGCAGCCATGCCCCGCGATCCA
>Ga0210388_10002533_pt1 | contig 14192 bp, 21 predicted proteins | sample IncBWC19OmetaG_FD_155485 | JGI IMG/M metagenome (GOLD analysis project Ga0210388, IMG submission 155485) | Forest soil microbial communities from Barre Woods Harvard Forest LTER site, Petersham, Massachusetts, United States - Inc-BW-C-19-O ...
GGCGAGAATTTCAGTCCCCTGACCCCCCCCGATAACTTTAGACCACAATGGGGGACCGGGGTACCGGGGGAGCACCCCGCGCGCACAAGACCATGTTTTAATGGACAACAAAGACAACACAGACAACAGGCACTTCTCTATAATTTATTTACTTTTTATAAGTTATTTAAAATAAATAAATAATAAAAGGAATGGCCGATTGGGTTTGCATGGTTTTGCTGTTGTCCTGGCTGTTGTCCTCGGTTTGTCAGGACAACAGGCCTTTAACCCGCGCCCGGTGGCTTGTGCGGCCCAAATTTATTGGTGATTATGGTGGTCCAGCCCGCGCCCGCGCCCAAACCTGCCAGTAAGCCCCCGACGCGCCGGTTTTTTGTAAAATCGGGGGGCCTCGGCGTCCCCCGATTGTGTCCCCCGATTGTCTGAGTGCCCCCCGACCGTGTTCAGGTGCGGATCTCGATTTCAAATTTTGACGGAATCTCCAGGTTTCCCCGCAGGAGCCAAAAAGTGTGCGTGCTTTCAGGCCCTCCCCACTGTTTTTAAAAACGCCCCGGCGTTTCCTAAAAATCTTACCCCCCATTTGGCGGGTATAGCCTCAATTTTGATTTCCTACAACGGGCAAGATTTTAACCAATAACCACGGGCGTTTTGCCCGGTCTTTGCCAGAAAAAAACGCGCGTGCAAAGGTGGTTCTCACCGGCTTTATGCCTCTATTTAGACAACGCAGCGCAAGTGCCGAACATTTGCTGGCAAACGTCCGGCAACGGCCAAGCGCACAACTAAAAGCGAACATGAAAATAATGACTGATGACAACGGGGGCGGACGTTTTTCGTTCACCCAAATTGAGATAAAACCTGACCACGGGCACGGGCGCGGGTTGAATAACCTAGCGGACGCGTTCCCCGCGATGGATGCCGCGACACTGGCGCGGACAAGTTGGGGGGACAATCGCCCGCTGTCGCGGGTTGAATTAGTCGCCGCGTGGTATCGTGGCGAGCGCGACGAGTTTGGACTTGTCGAGGCGGCGGCGGACGAGCAAACCGCCGATGATCTGCGGCTAGTCGCAAATTGCGTGCGTGCGTGCGTGCGGGCAATCGTGGACGGCGGGCGCGTCGTCACGCCAACTATGCGCGACGAGGCCACGGGCGCGGGTCTGGCGGCGGTTGTCGCATGGCGCAACGGCGCGAGCCTCGCGCCGCCAGTCACGAGCGAGCGAATAGTGGAGGCGGTCGCGTGCGTTGCGTGGCGTGCGGTATCCGATGAACTGTCACGGGACGACAAAGGCCGCACGGTTGCGCTGTCCACCGTTTCGGACGAGTGGCTTGCCGGTGCTGTCGAGCCGCTGGCGGTCGCGTGCGTTGCGGGTCTGGAGTCGAGGAGCGACAAGGCCGCACGTTGGGTGCGCGAGCGTGGACAGGCAAACCGCCGCGCGGCGCTGCCGGTCAAAGTCGAGACATTCCGCCACGGCCACGCGCGGCGGCGCAACCTGGTGGACAGGATAGAGGCGGCGGCGGCGCGTCTCATTGACGGCGACAGCGTGGATACGGCGGCGGCGGCGGTTGGATTCAAAGCCCGGATGCACGGCGGCAAAGTGAAGGAGCAAGCGGGCGTCCAACTTGCACGCGCCGCGCGTGCGGTTGGATTAAACTTTTCACTCGTGCAACCGAGCAACGGCGCAACCGAGCAAGACGAGTTTAACCCGTACCGCCGTACGCTCGCGCTAGAGCAAGGCACGGCGGTTGCGCCCTGCAAAGTCTTTCCGACCGCCACGCCGCAACCGCCGCGTGTGCGGGCGGTCGTCGTCTTGCGTGCTGGCGGGCATTGCGGCGCAGCTTGCATCGCGGCGGCGGCGGTTCGTTCCGTCGTCGTGCGCGGCGCGTCACGCGCACGGCTAGTGCGGCAAAACATCCACGGCGGATTGCGTTACGATTGGCGACAGCTTGCGCCCGCCGCCAGACTCGCGGCGTTGCCCGCCGGTCAACGGGTCGCCTTGCTCGCGGTCGCCGCTGGTCGTCTCGCTCGCGGCACGGTCGTCCGTCGCGGTTTGCTGGCGGTCTAATCACGAGCGCACGCGCAACGCGCGGCGGGCATTGCCCGCCGCGTTTTTTTGTGGCCGCGTGCGGTCACGCTCGCGGCGGCGGTCGTCTCGCCGCTGGCGGGCACGGGCGCACGCGTACGGGCACGGCGGCGCGGTCGCGTGCTTTCGTACGGGACGATTCCTTGTCTATGGTGCGCGGCATCGCCGCGCGCTCGTCTCGTCTCGCCGCGTTGCGGCGGGCGGGCGCGGGTTACAATCCGCCGCGCGGCGTTGCCACGCGCGGATTGCGCCCGCGTCTGTCCGCCGTCCGCCGATGTTGTTTTTCGTGCGGGCGAGTTCCTTATTTATGGCGCGGGTTGAACCGCGCCGCGAAAATTTCCGGCGCGTTGCCGGAGTCTTGCCGTTGGCGTCTCGCCAACCCGCCGTGGCACGTTGCCACTGTCTCGCCGACCATCCCACGCCGCGCACAAGTGAAACTCTTGTGTGCGGAAGGAATGGCCGGTTGAAACGCCTGTAAAGTCGTTCAACCTGGTCATCGCTTTACTCCGAATCGGAGTGAAGCGGATTTAAAATTTTGCGTCCGGTCAAATAGTGGCCGTGACGCAGTCACTTTGTCAGAGTTTAGTGGTTGTTTCCCCACGCCAAATTTGCGTGCGAACATCGGCATTCCGCCGGTGCCCGCCCGTGAAACCAACGAAAAGGAAACATGAAAAACAACAAAACACTGACGATTGCGGAAATCCTTGCCATGCCGCTCGCGGAGCGTTACGCGCTCGCTGCGGACGGCGTGAAGCTGGGAAAGAAAGTGAGTGAAACGCGCGACAATTTCAACACTGTCACGCCGTTTTACGCGAAGGTGACGGCCGCGCTGAAACGCGACCACGCCCGCCTGCTCGCTGACAAAAACAGCGGACTGGCGCCGGACACGTCGTTCAAGAAATTCTTCGCCGATAATTGCGGCGGGGCATTGCCGGGACGACTGGAAACGCTCGCCGCTTTCTTCAACACCATGTGCATGGTCGAGGACGGCAGGGGAAACCCCATGCTGGCCGAGGACTGTTACGACGCCGCGAGTGTGAACTCGCTGGAAATCGCCAACAAGGTCATCAACCATGTCAAGGAACAGGCTCAAGCGCAGAAACGCGACTGGCGTGCCGACAATGACACTCTGGACGTCGTGAACGCGCTGTCCAAGCCTGGCGACGCCACGAAGAAACTCAAGGCGATCCGCGAACGTCAGAAACCGGAAACCACCGTTTCCGTGGACGGCGATGCCGTCCTCACCGTCGAATCGGCGATTGCATTTTTGCTCGCCACGGTGAAAAAGGCCGGCGATATGCCGGTGGAAAAGGCGGCGGCTCTTTACGAGACGACCGTCAAGTTCAACGACGCGCTCGGCGATGCGTGGTCCGAAAGCGGTGTCAGCGAAGAAACGCTCGACCGCTGGACGACCAACATCGACAAGGGCGTGGCCGTGGACATGGAAATCAAGACCGGCGCACCCGCTGCGACCGTGCCGGCGAAAAAGGAACTTGCCTCCGCCGGCAAGTAACCTGCGAACAGAAAGGCCGGACACGGCAACGTGTCCGGCCTTTTTTCGTGACTGCATTAAACCGAAACCGCCATGAGATAAAAGAAAACGCAAAAACGCGCAAGCCCACCTGAACCCCGGGTGGACCGCGAGCCCGGACACCGTAAAGGTGTCCGGGCTTTTTCCGTTTTCATTTTTTTGCTTTGAAAACTCACTCTATGGAACGCCCGCACCAGGTCTTGCGCGCACCTGCGCCGCACTCCGAATCGGAGTAGAAACGGATTCCCGGAATTTCATTTTTAACTGCAAAAATTGGTTTTTTATGTCACGCCGACTCATCCCGGCCATCCGCCGATGGATTCGCTTCCATCGCCATAAAGATTCGCTCGCCGTCCAGAAATTTGTCCTATGAACCTGCGGTTGCCTTGTCACATGAAAACTGGAGGGTATTACTTCTGCAATCATTGCGAAGAAAACGCCTTTGGCGAATTGTGCCAGACCTGTCACCGCCCTTCCCAATTTCATCCCGACCCGATGCCCATCCCGGCGCTGCCCACCGAAAAGGAAAAGCCGGCGGAACCCGTTTTAGCACGCGTTGCCGATGAACGCGGACACGCTTTGTTCGCCGAGATGCGCCAGAAACTTTTCCTGTAAAGCGCGCGCTTATCATCATCGGCCTGTTCGCCGCCCTGAAATCAAAAGGCGCGTCCGAAGCCGTGGCACCCCTTTATGAAAATCACCACCACCATCGAAATTCCAGAACCGTTCATTGAAAAAATCGTGCGCGGCATCATGGACAATTTCCCCGAAGCCTCGCGCGGCTGCACGCTGGTGTGCGCGTCTTACAAATATGAGGCCATGGCCTTTCTGTTCAAGGATGAGGAGTCCGGCACCAGTTATTATCTAGACCGCCAAAAATTACTCGCGGCTTTTCCGTTGCTGTTCACCGAAAAGTGGCCGAAGGGCTGCACCCCGCCGCCGATCAGTGCCAGCTGGGACGATTGGGAAAACTGGCTTTGCCAGTCGGATGCCACGGACGATGACGCCTTCGTTCAATTGGCCTGCCTCGGTGAAGTGATTTACGGATAACAATTTTATGAGAAACTTCGGCCACCAACGCCCCGTCCGCGATGAACAAAAGCAAGTCGTGGAAATGTATGACAGTCCCGTCGCCGCGATCACTCGCGACGAGCTGGGCGGCCAATTCGGACGCGACAAGCGCCGCCGGGTCATCTTCACCCTTGAACGCAACGACCTGGTTGCCATGCGTCCCGCCGGCACCACGCGCACACTCCGCGTTCAAGCCCGCGACATTTATCGCTGGGCGCTCCAGTGCGCCGCCCTCAATTTCTCCCGCAAGGTTCAGGAATATAAAAAGACCATGACCCTCAAGCAGGCGCGCAAACGCGCCCGGAAAGAATTCGGCCTGTGAAAAATAAATTTTCTTCTTCCTTGCGGCATGGCATGCGCCATTGGGCTTTGATGTGGCGGAATGAGATCAGCCGCAACGGCACGAGCCAGATTTCCAAGCTGTGTTTGCGCCGCGCCCGTGACTGGCGCGACGGCGCATTGGAGATGGAAAAACTTTGGAATAATCGCGCCTACGCGCCGGACAACCTATGAATCAAAAAATTCGCTACACTGTCTGCGTGCCGTACACCACGGTCAAAGGCGTGGAAATGTTCAATCGGATTTTCGATGCCTGTTCCCAAAACGAGACGCACGTTGAATTGTTCGTCGTCTCCACTGGCGAGCGCGTCGTGTTCACCCGCAAGGAACTGCTATGAATTTCCCGAAGGAACCCCGCACAATCATCTATAGCACCGTGTACGGCGGCCGCACCCGCAGCATCCGCGCCAGCGACCAGTACAACGCCGCCGCCAACCGCATCACCAAAGACACCGGCCAACGCTGGCACTGCTCCGAATTCACCCAGGTCAACGGCAAATCCCTTTTGCTCGTCGTCGCCGGGACCGGATCCGCCGCGTGGACGTCCTGTAATTTTATGAAATACGTCCACGATACCGCGCAGGAAATTATCGCGTGTTCACAGGTGTGAACAGGCGCGCCGGCAGGTGGACAAATCAGGCCAGCACCAGTTCCTTGACCTCGTGTTGCAACCGCCGGCCAAGTCGTTCCTCGACAATTTCAAGGTCGTGGTGCGACTGGAGGTTCAACCAGAACTGGGCCGACATCTTAAAATACCGCCCCAGACGCAGGGCCGTGTCCGCCGTGATGGCGCGTTCGCCCTTCACAATCTCATTGATGCGGCGCGGGGGCACGCCGATGTCCTGGGCCAGACGGTATTGGCTCAAGCCCATCGGCTTCAGGAAATCTTCCGCCAGAATTTCACCGGGGGTGATGTTTGCCAGCAGCTTGCTTTTCATAATTTTTTCAATGGTAATCCACAATTTTGACCGCATGCGCGCCTGACTTCCAACGAAAACAGATCATTTCTATTTCCGCCGGTTCGAGCAGGCAGAGGCGACCGCCGATCACCGCATAGGCACCGCCTTCGCCAGGTTTCGGTGGTTCCACCACAACGTCAAACTTGGCCAGGAAACTCACAATCGGCGGAAACCGGAGCCGTTCGGAATTTTCGTAAAGCCGGCCAAATTCGGAGGGATTAAACCGGGTGTGCCGGATGAGGATGACCTCGGCGTCCTCGCCCCGCTTGATTTGGATCGTCTGGCCGTGGGCGTTCTGGAGGGTGACAGACTGCACCCCCTGACAATGCCCGATGCCAAACGGCTGTAAAGTTCAAACCTTTCACCAGAAATTTATGATCGACCTCAACACATGACTGACCTGAACGACATCCTGTCCGCCTTCGCCAGCGGCAACACGCTCCGGCGCAAACACGACCGGCTCCGCGAACTCCATACGCGGATCCAGAACCAGCTCTATTGCGAGGCCAACCGCCCGCACCGCGAGGCCATCCAGAAATTTGCCCGCGAACTGCTGGCCGCCATCCAGTGCGAACGCCCGGACGCCCGCTTTGAAATGCCGCTCGATTACTGTTCCGGCTGCCTCACCATCAAGTTTGACGCCGCCGGAAGACCGGGTGACATCTTGCGGCGCGAAGGCGAACTCACTGTCTGGCTTTACGGCGACCGCTTCCATCTCGGCGGCACGATGAATAATTTCCCGTCGCAGAAACGGCCGCGCACCCCGCGCACGCTCTGGTTCTCCGCACGGCCCGACACCAGGTCCACCGAAATGCGGAAGTGGCCGCTGACGCTGCGCACCACGCCGGCGTCCATCTGGGCGCGGGCAAGTCGCTTCTTTATCAAGTCTGCACCGTTGCTGCCACCGCTGCCGATCGTGCGCGAACTGGCCACTAAATAATTTTGGACGGGTGGGCGTGCTTTTGGCTCCCGTGGCTCTGTGAGCGAAGGTTTACCTTCGCCTCATCCCTGACGACTGCGGCGCGGCCCGAATGTGGAACGCGGAAACGTATCGCGGCCCGTCCATTTCTTTCTATGAACCAGATCATTCCCCATTTCGATGCCGAGGAACATTTCCGCCGGCGCTGCGTCTTTTGGAACTCCCACGAGGATTGGTTTATCCAGCGCGACCAGGTGAAGCTTCACCGCTACGCCGGCAGCCTGCAAATCGTGGACATCACCGATGCCATGAAGCCGGGCAAGAAGTGCGACGTGTTTAGCTTCAACTGGTGGCCGCACGATCGGCCGACCAAAGGTCTCTACCGGTTGTTTGAACGCCATGGCTACGACATGCGCGCCCTCATCAACGAACTGCGGTTGCTGCCTTGGCAAAAACGTGTCAGCGAGCGCACCGGCGAAGTCTTCCACGACTGGAAGGAATTTCAACAAGCCGACCTCGCCGCCAATTTGCCGCTCGATGGCTTTAATGAACGTTACGACAGTGAACCGATCGCCGGCGAAAGCGCCAGCCTGTTCCGGTCGCAACAATCTGCGATCCGCATCTGGTCCCCGTTCGTGACCGTCAACCCGCTGCCCAAGCGGCCGGCGAAGTGGACCGTCTCCCACGTCGTCCGCGCTTTGCTGTCCGGGCAATACTCCCATCTCCGCTGCAATGGTGTTTACACCGACGACTACGCCTACGACGCGGCGGTAAATTTTCAGCAGGGCGAATTCGGCGACGACCGCAATGCCGCCGTCGCCTTTGCGCGGCGTATCCTCGAAAGCCCGTCCGGCTGGTGGACGCACGGCGGCGAGCATGACCAGGTTTCCATCTGCTGCCATCACTTTGATTCCAACTCCTTTAAATTCGAACTTATGAAACGATTCAACGCCGCTGCCGCTGCTGCGGTCGCCAACCAAACCGAACCGACCGACACGGTGGTTCATGCCGAAGCCATCCACTCGATGAAGGCAGAACCGGACGTGGAGGAGATTGAGGACATCGGCGAGGTCAAGCTGATCGAAACCCAGCACACCAAGACCCGGGCAAACATCTTTGTGGTCCAGTTGGCCGAACGCCTGTCCCGCAAGGAATACGAGCGCGTGCTGGACATCGCCAAGTCATTCGGCGGCTATTATTCCAGCTACCGCCGCGACGGTGCCGTGCCCGGTTTCATCTTCAAGCAGAAATCGCTCGCCAATCACTTCATCACCAAACTTTCACCGGAGCCAACCAACATTGAGACGATAGGTGCCACTCCGGAAGGAGCGCAAGCTGAACCGGCGTCCGAAATTTCGGCTTCGGTGCCTCCTCCTTCCAACCCGGTGGTCGTACCGCAAATCGCGCCGATGCCCGGCTTCACCCCGCTGGGCATCCCGGCTTGGCGCTTGCGCTTCCGCGCATGAAAGCCTTCGTCCATTTTTCCCGCCTCATCCGCGGTCGTGGCGACATCGCCGATGCGTACAGCGCCGACGTGTTGTCCGGCGACAGCGATGCCAAGCGCACAATCAGCGTCTTCCAACACGAAGGGAAACTGTGGACGACGGGCGGCACCACCAGCAGCTTTTTCCGGTGGGAAGCTGACGGCTACGAACTCATCGCTCCCGAAGACTTTACCCACGCCGACAGCGCGCCTTACAGTTATCAAGGCCGGACGGTCAAGTACAAGGGCCGCACCTACCGGCTCGGTCCCCGGGTCGAATTCCACAGCGTGGATTCATCCGTGTCGGAATGGTGCGATTATCTGCGGCGCACCTACCGCGACGGCGGCTACTTCACCAGCGGGAAAACCTATCACGAATTGTTGCGCGAAATCTCGGACAAAACCATCTGGGACATCCCCAGCCGTTCCTACGTCCCGCCGTCCGGCAATGTCGTCCTCGCCATCCAGAGCGAGCTGGAGTGCCCTGACTTCGACAAATGGAAAGCCGCGACTGAACCCGAACCCGAACCCGAACCGTCCGCCCAACTCTGCCTCTCGTCGCTCCCGCCGCTGCCATACAAACCGGCGTCAGTGCCCGCGTGGCGGAAAGCTTTTTCCCGCTAAAATTTATGGACTCACAATTGCCCCTCCTGTCACTGCCGCCGCTGCCGGATGAACCGGCACCGGTGGACAGCAAGATGAAAAGCTGGCTCACCACGCTGCACGGCTCGGAATTCAAGCTCATGCGGCTCCATGACTCCGTTGCGCTCGCGCAGGAAACCATGGAGTGCCCGGAAAATGTCTGCAACTTTCTCCGCCCCCGGCTCGAAATCAGCCTGGCCTACCGGCGCGACGTGGAAAACTTCATCGTCGTCCACCTGTCCACCCGCAAAAAGGCCATTGGCTTCGAGGTCGTGAGCAATGGCACGCTGGACACGCTCCTCGTCCATCCGCGCGAAGTCTTTAAATCCGCCATCGTCACCAATGCCGCCGGCATCGTCCTCGCCCACAACCATCCCAGCGGCGATCCCACGCCGAGCGAGGCGGATATCAAGGTGACGCGGGATTTGATACGCGCCGGCCAGCTTTTGAAGATTGAAGTGATTGACCACATCATCCTCGGCCGCACCGGTCCCGGCCAGTGCAAGGGCTGGGCCTCGCTTCGCGAACTCGGCTATTTCTATACGTCTTGATACCCGGCGGCAGGTTGCCGCTCGTGCGGGACGTTTCCTTATCTTTGTTATGAATGATACCCAACGGCAGGTTGCCGCCCGCATTACGCTCGGCTATGTCCGCACTTCCACCAACAGGCAGGACTTGTCCATCGAGGCGCAGACCGAGCGCGTCCGGCGCGCCGCCGAATATCACAAGACCGGCGACCTGCGGATTTTTTCCGCCGCCGATACTTCCGGCCGTCTCGAATTTCTCAAACGGAGTGATGAAACCGCCGAACTGATGGAGACGGCGCGCGAAGCCCGCGCCAGCGGCGTGGAAGTCACCCTCATCGTGCCGAAGGTGGACCGGCTGGGGCGCGATTCCATCGATGTCAGCCAGACCGTGCGCCTGTTCGACGAGCTGGGCGTCCGGGTCATCTTCCTCGATATCAACGTGGACACGCGCACCGCCATGGGCCGCGCCTTCATGCAGATTGCCGCCGTCTTTGCCGAACTAGAAGTCGCCACCATCCGCGAGCGCATCAAGACCGCGCTCGACCAGAAACGCAGTCACGGCCAGCTTACCGGCAGCGTCACTTTCGGCTGGAACGCCGAACCGACCGGCGAAACCACATCTGGCGGCAAGGCCGTCCGCCGTCTCTTGGACAACCTGGCGGAACAGAAATGGATCTTGCACATGGTCAGACGCCGCGAAGCGGGGTGGATGGATTGTCAGATTGCCCGCGAGTTGAACCAGTTGGGTGTAAAGTCCAAACGTGCTGGAGAACTGATCAAGGTGAAGTGCGACCCGGACACCCCCGGCGCGCAACTCTCGCAGCGCGGTCACTGGTTCATCATCAGGCCGGCGTCCGGCCTGTGGCAGGCGGAACAGGTAACCACGCTGCTCGGCAGCACCACCGTCACCGAATGGCTGGAGGCGCGCGCTTCAAACTAACCGTTGACATCTACCAGAACGAAACCATGAATGAACTCATCTCCCGCAACGCCGGTACGTTCGTCCCTCAATCGGCGGACGACTTCATCGGCAAAAACATCATCGAACGCAATTCCGGCGACCTGACCGGCGCACACCTCGCGGCGCTCCAGATCGAAAAGGCCGTCCGCTTGGCGGAACAGAACGGGCGCACCCCGCTCAAGTTCCTGTTCAACGGCAAGCCCGGCACCGGCAAGAGCGACCTCGTGAAATATCTCTGCCATCTGCTCCAGACTAACAAATGGAGCTACACCAAGCTCAACGGCACGCAATGCACCAAGGAGCGCATGGAGGAAATCGCCTCCGGCTTCCGTTATAAAAGCCTGTTCAGTGAATGGCGGCTGCTGTGGATTGACGAGGCGGATTTCATCCCGCGCGTGGCGCAGGTCTGCTCCCTCACCGTGTTTGACGACCTGCCGGCCGGGGTCGTCGTCGCCTGCACCAGCAATTGCTCGCTCTCTGATTTCGAGAACCGTTTTCAGACCCGCTTCCAAGCCTTTGAAATCGCGCCGCCCCCGCCGACCGAGATCGAATCCTTCCTCAAGCGCATCGCCCCGGACATAAATGCCACTGCGTGCAAACAAATCGCCAACTTCGCCTGCGGCAACGTCCGGCAAGCAATCCTCGATGCACTCGGCGTAATGCAACAAGCGTCATGAAACATCACTCCACCTATTTCGGCATCTTTATCTATCGCAAGATGACCTTCGGGCCGCAACTGCGCTGGACCACAGTCGAAGGTGGCCTCGCCGCCGACACCCTTGCCGGCATCCGCCAACTCATCCACAACTCCAAAAAATCATGTCCTCCCATCCGTGGTTGAAAATGTTTCCGTTCTTCGGTAAACATAGCTTCGTGTCCGATTCAAAACCAGACAAGACCGAATTGGAAATGATCACCGATTGCGGCCCCACTCCGGCGCCGCGTACCGCTGCCCAGGGCGTCCTGGACATGCGCGCCCGTATCGAGAAACTGACTTCTCAGCGCCCCGGCATCCTGCGCACCCTCGAAAAATATCCCGACGCCGACGTGGAGGTCCTGCGCAAACTCGACGAGGACCTGCAGACCGCCCGCGAGCGCCTGATCGAATACGAAACCCAATTGAAGGGGCTGAATTGATATGAACAAAAAGTACGAAATTCTCTGAGCCCATGCCCAAGATCAAAAACATCTCGTTTTTTAAGGCGGTTTCATCGCTGTCGCAACCGATTGCCGACAGCACGCATCAGATACCGGAAATCGCCTTCATCGTCACGCGCATCGAGCTTGATAATGGCATGACTGGCGACGGGCATCTACTGGCGTTTCATTATTCTCCAAAGGCGATTCTCGGTGCTCTTGCGGATGTCGCGCCAATGGCCGTGGGCCGTGAAGTCAGCGCGATGGGTGAATTCCTGGCGCACCACGAGAAAGAGAGTGAATATTTTGGCAACGTCGGTTTGCATCGCTGGGCCGCAGGCTCGGTGAACATCGCCATGTGGGACGCGTGGGCAAAGACGCTCGGCGTGCCGGTCTGGAAAATGTTTGGCACCTTTCGCCAGCGCGTGCCGCTCTACGGCAGCGGCGGCTGGTTGTCGTATTCCAATAAGGAATTGCTGGATGAAGTGAAGCGCTATGTCAAACGTGGCTTTAGCTCAGTGAAGGTGAAAGTCGGCTCCCCAGAAATCCAGCGCGACATCGAGCGTCTTACGAAAATTCGCGAAGCGGTCGGCCACCACATCAACATCATGATGGATGCAAATCAGGGAATGATTTTGCCGGCTGCGCTCGCACTGGCCCGGGCCGCACAGCCGCTGCGCATCACTTGGTTTGAGGAACCATTGGCGCGCACGGACTATGATGGATACGCGCAGCTGCGTCGTCAGGCCGGCATGTCCATTGCCACCGGCGAACGTGAGTTTGACACCGTGACGCTCCGTGAATTGATTCGCCGCGAGGCGATTGACCTCTGGCAGCCCGACCTCCTGCGACTAGGGAGCGTTGAGGCATGGCGGGCTTCGGCAGCCTTGGCGCAGGCGCATCACATTCCCGTGTTGCCGCATTACTATAAGGAATACGATGTGCCGTTGCTGATGACCGTGCCGAATGCCTATGGCGCGGAGTCGTTTGACTGGGTGGATGACCTGATCACGCATCCAATCCGTATGAAGGACGGATTCGCGTATCCGAACGAGGGCAATGGCTGGGGATTCAGTTTCAAAGACAACAAACTCACCGAGTTCAGGAAATAATTTCCCGATGAAAATCACCAAATTCGAAACGTGGCGCTGTCAGCGGAAGGAATCCCTGTTTGATTCCTCCCGCACCGGCCGTAGCCCGATGAACTGGGACGTGGTGGTTCTCCGGCTGCATACGGACGCCGGCATCAGCGGGCATGCCACTGCGCTGGCCGCGCGTTCGAGCATTTCACACAGGCGTATCTGCACGAGACCATTGAAAGAAAACTGCTACGCCTATGGCGACGTCAGACGGCATCGTAAACCGTAAATAATTTCCCCCTCGTGGGGGGTTCCCCGCTGGTACCCACCAGCACGTTGGCGCGGCGCAGAGTTTACTCTGCGCCGCGTTTCTCTTTCCCCGACGGTCAACCCCAAAAATAGAAAGGTACACATGCGCCGATATAGCGCGGTCAGTAACGGCTCTACAGCGGTCCTCGAACCGCCACCATTCAATGCCACGCCCGAAGTTAAGGCGGCGGCAGCGGATGTATTGCAGCAACTCAACCAGGCTGCTGCCACCAACACACCGCCCCCAGCGGGCGGCCTTAAGAAAGTCTCCTTCGGCAAGATTGCCACCAAGAAGGAGGAAACCAAAACCGCCTACCCCGTCCTCCCCGACCCCGATGGACGCGCGGCGGAAATCGCCGCCCGCATTCGCGAACGAACCGAGCAATTCGAGGCGTTGAAGGGCGCGCTCGAAACGGATAAGGCCGAGTTGAAGTTCATCGCCGCCCCGCATTACTTCGCGGTGAACCATGGCCGTCAGGAAATCCCCTCCAGCATCAGCGTCAAGACCGTGGCCGTCTCCACCCGGAACGGCCTGCTTTATCTTGGCGACCGCGAACTGGATGTCACCGAGGCCGATGCCCTCGCCGCGAAGTACAACCTGCAAAGCGCTGAACAGCTCGTCCGCGCGCTGCAGTCCGGGGAGATCAAATCGGAGGAAGTCCTCGTCACGTTCGCCAACCGCTATTCGCAGTTGAAGGACGAATCCGGGCTGCTGCCCATCCTGGGCGACACCACGTCGGAATTCTTCCGGCAGGCCTTTGAACTCAAAATCAACGGCGACAAGCTGCCGGCGGACAAGACGCAGGAGCTGCTCAACAAACTCCAGAACCTGTTCGCGGAATATGCCGCGACCGATGCGCTGGAAGTCAAGGAGGGCATCAAGCCCGTGGACACCTTCCACACCCAGCGCCATCTCAAGCTCTCCGTGGAGCAAAACCTCGCGCTGGAACAGGTCGCCCCGATCATCGCCACGATCAAGACCAAGGGCCGCAAGTAATCTGGCGAGACAACACCGTCGGTCGTTTGCTCATCACTGTCCGGTTATGACTTCGCGCGCTGGCCGGAGATACCCGGAACATATCCGAATTCAAATAGGGCTTTGGTGACAAACGACCGGCGGTCCTCATGCCGAGATTCGGCTTTTCCTATGTGGCCGCAAC
>Ga0210388_10002534_pt1 | contig 14191 bp, 10 predicted proteins | sample IncBWC19OmetaG_FD_155485 | JGI IMG/M metagenome (GOLD analysis project Ga0210388, IMG submission 155485) | Forest soil microbial communities from Barre Woods Harvard Forest LTER site, Petersham, Massachusetts, United States - Inc-BW-C-19-O ...
ACCAGGATCTCACCATCACCCGGCGTGAGGCCATGCCGCTCCAAGGCCATGACACACAACATGGCCGTATACCCGGCGGTGCCCACGGCCATCGCCTGCCGCGCCGTCAGCGCGCCCGGCAGCGGAATCAGCCACTCGCCCTTGACCCGCGCGATCTGCGAAAGGCCGCCCCAATGACTCTCGCCCACACCCCAACCATTTAGCAGGACTTTGTCGCCGCGCTTAAAGCCCGGATTGCTCGACTCTTCGACCGTACCCGCAAAATCGATGCCGGGCACCAGGGGAAATTGACGCACCACCGGTCCTTTGCCGGTAATGGCCAGCGCGTCCTTGTAATTGAGGGTCGAATACTCGACGCGCACCGTCACATCGCCCGCCGGCAATTGCGACTCATTCAGTTTTTTTAAGCTCGCTCGGTATGGCGGAGGCTCGCGCTCGACTAAAATTGCTTGAAACATGAAGGCTTGTAGCAAGAGCCGTGGCTTGACGTCAATCTATAACAGGGAGCGAGAACATGAGTATGAAAGACCGGTACACCATCGAGGAAAGTCCGCGTTGGGGCGCGATTTTGCGCGACGGCCTGATTCTGCTGGCGGCGTTGATTTTTCTCGCCAAAATGTGGCCGTTCTATTCTGTGCCCACGGGCAGCCGCGGCGTCGTCACTCAGTTCGGAAAAATTGTGGGAATCGAGCAGGAAGGTCTGGCCGTGTTGCCGCCCTGGCAGAATCTCACTTTGTTTTCGATCCGCGCCGAAGAGGCGAACATCGACAATGCTTCTGGTTCAACCTCCGACACCCAACCGGTGAGCGTCAGTCTCACGGTCCGATACAGCATCAGTCCTGACAAGGTTTCCGAGGTGTATGAGAAATACAGTCATAACGGCGATTTATCGAGCTACGTCCAAACCGCCACGCATGAAATTTTCAAGGCGGTAACCGCCAAATACTCGGCGCCGGATCTCATCGCCGAGCGCGCCAAAGTGTCCACCGACATTTACGCCGCGCTGGGAAGCAAGCTGGCGGTTTACGGTGCGCAAGTCATCAACATCGATATGCGCAATTTTTCGTTCCAAGAATCGTACATGCGGGCGATCAACAGTAAAGTCGAGCAAGAGCAGCTGCGCCTCGCCGCGGAGAACAAACTGCGCACCGTTGAGGCTGAGCAAAAACAAAAAGTCGCGATTGCTCAAGCCGAGGCCGATGCCGTCAAGGCCACCGCGGACGGCAATGCCTATGCCAACCTCAAGATCGCCACGGCGCAGGCCGAAGCGCTGCGCGTACAGAACAGCGCGCTGGCGCAAAGCAAAGAGGTGCTCGAACTGCGGCGCATCGAAGTGGAACAAACCAAGGCAGACCGATGGAACGGACAGCTGCCGCAGAATGTCTATGCCGGAGCCCCTATTCCGTTTCTAAATGTGAGTAAACCATGAACCTTGCGCGTTTCCCGAGAATTCGCTTCGCCCATCTGCCGACACCCCTGGAATACCTGCCGAATTTGAGCAAAGCGCTCAACGGCCCGGAGATTTGGATCAAGCGCGACGATTGCACCGGAATGTCCACCGGCGGCAACAAGACGCGCAAGCTCGAGTTCCTGCTCGCCGAGGCGCGCGAACTCGGCGCCGACATTGTGCTGACGCAAGGCGCCACACAATCCAATCATGCGCGCCAAACCGCGGCCTGCGCCGCGAAAATGCGCCTCGATTGCCACATTTTGCTCGAGGATCGAACCGGCAAGACCGACCACGACTACACGGAAAGCGGCAATGTACTGCTGGACCAGTTGCACGGTGCCAGCGTCGAGCGTTGCGCGGCCAATCCGGATATGAATGGCGAACTCGCCAAAGTCGGCGCCAGGCTCAAGAGCGAGGGACGCAAACCTTATCTCATTCCCGGCGGCGGATCGAATCCGACCGGCGCGCTCGGCTATGTGAATGCGGCCATGGAACTCATCGGGCAGGCCAATGATTTAGGATTGCGCATCGATCACGTCGTGCACGCGACGGGCAGCGCGGGAACCCAGGCGGGACTAGTCACCGGACTGGCCGGCATCCGCTCCGGCGTGCCGCTGCTTGGCATCGGCGTGCGTGCGCCGCGCGATCGCCAGGAAGAAAACGTGTTCAAACTCGCCTGCGCCACCGCCGAGCTCTGCGCGACACCGGGCGCGGTCCGGCGCGAGGATGTGGTCGCGAACTGCGACTACGTCGGCAAGGGCTACGGCTTCTCCACGCCCGGTTCCCTCGATGCCATCCAAATGCTCGCGCGGCTCGAAGGCATCTTGCTCGATCCGGTTTATACCGGCAAAGGCATGGCCGGGTTTATCGATCTCATCCGCTTAGGGATGTTCAAGAAAGGCCAAAACATCGTGTTCATCCATACCGGCGGCAGCGCGGGGCTGTTTGGATACGTCGATGACTTCGGATTCGGCCGCGCGCGCCAGTCCAAGGCTGCCTGAATTGGCAACGATGCCTCGCGTCGTCGGAATCATTGGCGGGATGGGCCCGGAGGCCACCTTGGATCTCATGCGTCGCGTGTTGGTAAAGACGCCGGCGCAGGATGATCAGGACCACATTCATCTGATTGTGGAGAGCAATCCGAAAATCCCCTCGCGCATCGCGCACTTGATCGAAAAAACGGGCGCCGACCCGACACCCGAACTGGTGCGCATCGCCCGGAACCTCGAGCGCGCCGGTGCCGAGGCGCTGGCAATCCCCTGCAACACCGCACACGCCTATGCACCTTCGATTCGACGCGCGGTCGGTATTCCGCTGCTCGATATGGTGCAGCTGACCGTCGATCAAATTGCGAGTTCGCCAAGCCCGAGTGCGCACATTGCAAGTTCGCCGGCCGGCGCGCAGCGCGTCGCGCGCGTCGGCTTGCTCGCATCCTCCGCGGTACTCGCGACGGAACTCTACGCGAAGGCATTCGCCGACCACGGTATCGCGGTCGTTCATCCGGCACGGCAAGACGACGTCATGGCGTTGATCAGGGCGGTGAAACGCGGCGAAACGGGCTTGGACATCCAAGCCGCGCTCGGACGCACCGCGCTGGATCTGGCGAATCACGTCGATGTGCTGCTGGTCGGCTGCAGCGAGCTGTCGGTGATCTCGGCTGGAATTACCGCGCCGTTCGTCGACTCATTGGACGTTCAGGCCCAAGCCATCGTGAATTTCGCGGGGAAAACCAGCGTCGCCCAGTCGCCGGTAGCCCCGTCGTAGTGATATTGACCGGCCCGAGCATTCGTCAGTGGAGCGTGAGAAGACTCGAGGCCCTGTCGCCCTCGGGCCTAGAGTCTTCTCACCCTCCCTGACTAGCGCTAAACCAACCGGTCAATATCACGAGGCCGACGCGAGTACCCGCACTTTTTCCTGCAAGATGCCCGGACCAAAATTGCGGGCGCGTTCGAGGAAAGTCTCGGTCACTTCAAACCCCTTCGGTACCAGCAGCGTACCGATCTGCGTATACAGATCGTCCATGAACACCATGCCCGGCGTGAGCCGACCGACCAGCACTTCCTTGACCTCGGGTGCGCTCCCGGCGAGCCCGACCAGCGATTCGAGATTCTCGACCAGCTTGCTATCGAACCGCCCCGATTGGGCGCGAATAGACGCCAGCGCGACGTCGGCGCTGTGGCCCCGGGCAATCTGGGCATCATAGTCGAGCACCAAACGCAAAATGTGGGCGCCCAGTTTGACCAAGCCGTCCGGCATCTCGAGTTTGGCTTGGCGGCTCGCCGTCAGGATTTCCATGACCGGCTCGAGCCGCGGAATCCGGCCTAGCAGTTTCTGCGCCACCGACGGCGCCCCATCGGCGAGCACCCGCTCTTCGGGCGTCAAACGCTTGCCGTAGTAGAGCTTTTCCACCAGTTCGATCGGCAGTGAGATATAGCCGATTTGCGAGAGCATGGCCGCTGCCTCGAGCTGCCAAAAACCGGCGCTGCCGATGGAGGCGGCCAATTCTGTCGCCAGGCGCTTGACGCGGGTGGCGCGGCCGAAGGCGACCGGATTGGTAATGGCGAGGATGTCGATCAGTGCTCTGATGCAACCGATCACGGTTTCCTGCAGCAGCACTTTTTCCGCGATCAGCAGCCGGTGATGAGCCACGCCCGCTTCAATGGCACTGCGCAATTGATCCGGCGGACAGGGCTTGGTCAAAAACCGGAAGACCTGGCCTTCGTTGACCGCTGAGATGGCGGCGTCGCGGCCCGGCTCTCCCGTCAGCAGAATGCGTGTCGTCTCGGGATACAGCTGCTTGACGTGCTTGAGCAGCGTCGCACCGTCCATTCCCGGCATGCGCATATCCGAGACGACGACGGCGGGCGCGCCCTTGTCCTTGAGAATCTGCAGGGCGCTGGTGCCGCCGTTGGCGGCGAGCACCTGGTAATCGCGGCGCAGATGCACCGCCAAGCTGTCCACCACACGGGGCTCATCGTCCACACAGAGAATGCTGGGTAGTTCGTCGCGGTTCATGTTGTGCCGTTGCTCATAGGTTCACGTTGGCCGCAGTGCGCTCGCCACGCGCGCCTCAGCTGCTTGCCAGTCGAAGGGCGCGTTCAGACTCGCGAGATAATTAGCGTTGACGACCATATCAGGCTGCGTGGGCACAACGAAAGCAAAGCCGTTGGCAGCTTCGATCAGCGCATGCGAAACCGCAAGGGCCCCCACCAGATCGTAGGCATGCGGGGTGACGGCCGTGGGCGTGTGATGCAGAGCAACCGCTTCAACGATGGCGTGAGGCAGACCCCATAACCCCAGCAAGTAGGCGCCGATCTCGGCATGCGTCGCGCCGGTGATTCGCCGTTCGCACTCTAACAGCGGCAGGCCTTCGGTGCGCGCCAGCTTCAGGGCGCTTGCCAGTTCCTTCGGGCATTCCTGGATCAGTATCCAATAACCGATATCATGCAGCAGGCCGGCAAGCCAGGCATCATCCGGCGACGCTCGCCCTCCGGCGAGTGCCTTGCAGGCCGCCGCCGCACATTGTGCATGGATTTGTAGCCGCTCCGGATCGACGTCCGAGAGGCCCTGCGGAGCCTGCCATTGCGAAAAGATTTCGGCCGACAGGACCAAATTGCGCACGGTCGCGAAACCCAAGTACGTCACCGCATCTTTGATTCGCACCATCGGCTTGCGCAATCGAAAGAAGGCCGAATTGGTAATCTGCAGCACTTTGCTCGCAATGGCTGCGTCCGCATTGACGATGTCGCCGATTTCCGCGGCGGTCACACTCGGCTGCGCGAGGGCCGTCTGCAGTAACCCGTAGGTCTTGGGCATCGCCGGCAGCTTGCCGATGCTGCCGACCACCTTGCGCAGCGATTCCTGGCCGAGCAATTCCTGTAGGTAGAAACAGCGCTCGATGATGTTTTCCAATTCGCGCCCGTCGCAGGGCTTGGAGACGTATTGATGGGCCAGCGAGGTCAGCCGCACCGCTTGCACAGGATCCGAATAGCCCGAGATGATGATCCGCATGGAAGTGGGCCAGCGCTGTTTCACCACGGTGAGCAACTGGCCGCCATCCATTCCCGGCATGCGCACGTCCGAGACAACCAGGTCGAATCGCTGCTGTTCGAGCGCGGCGATCGCTTGATCGCCGCTCACGACGAACTTCATGTTCCATTCGTGCCGATGCTTGTAGAGCCGCGCTCTTAGGCTCTCGAGTAAATCGCGGTCATCGTCGACGAATAGGATGTCTCTCATGAGGCCGCTCTGGCGTTGCGGCCCGCGATCGGCAGCCTCACCGTGAATTGCGTCCCCACGCCCACTTCGCTGCTCACGCTGATCTCGCCGCCGTGCTTGTCCACGACGATGGAGTGGCTGATGGCGAGTCCCTGCCCGGTACCCCGCCCGACCTCCTTGGTGGTAAAGAAGGGATCGTAGAGCTTGGAGAGGTTTTCAGGCGGAACGCCGCAGCCGTTGTCGCTGACGCTAATGACGGCCTCATCGCCCTCCGCGGCAGCGCACACCAGGATTTCGCCGCTGTCGATGTCCTTGCCCGAGTCCTTGATGGCATGTGCCGCATTGACGATGAGATTCAAAAATACCTGGTTGAGCTCACCCACGTTGCAAACCACTTGCGGCAACTCGCCAAACTCGGTGCGCACTTTGGCCACGTACTTGTACTCGTTGGATGCAACCAGGAGCGTGGTCTGCAGCGCGTGCACGAGATCCGCGGGGTTTTGCTCGTTCTCGTCCGGGTGCGCGAACTCCTTCATCGCTTTGACGATATTGGTCACTCTCTCGACGCCGTCGAAGGTCCGGGTGAACGCTTTCGGAACCTCAGCGCGCAGGTACTCCAGATCATGCTTTTTTTCCAGCGCGGCGATTTCGAGTTTGTAGGCGTTGCGCTCCGCGCCGTCCGGCAACACGGCCGCGGCGCCATTGATGCACTCGAACAGCTTGTCGAAGTCTTCGAACGCGCTGCGCAAAAAATACACGCTGTCCCCCACGTATTGAATCGGCGTGTTGATCTCATGGGCGATACCCGCCGCGAGGCGCCCGACCGACTCCAATTTCTGCGCCAATTGAAGTTCGATCACCATGCGCTCGCGTTCTTTCATTTCGGCCAGCAGTTTGTCCTGAAGTTCTTGCTTCTTGTGCGATTCGATCCGCTTCGCCGTGATGTCGGCGCCCACGGCCACCGAATGCGTAATGTGCCCTTCCCCGTCGTACAGCGGCCGGATGGAGACTCCGAGCCAAAAGGTGCTGCCATCCGGTCGAGTCACTTCCTCTTCAAACTGCACCGTCTGACCGGCACGCAACGCGTTCTGGACGTCCGCCATCGAACTCGGATTGCGTCCGACCCATTGGGTCAGCAGGGTGACCGGCTTTCCGATCAACTCCTCCCGCACGTAGCCGTGTGCGTCCGCCACGATCTTGTTGCAATAGACGATGATGGGCGCCGGGTGCTCTTGCCGGGTAATGACAAAAAAAGACGGTGTGGCGTCCAGCGCATGGTCGCGCAGCGCAAGCTGGGCGCGCAGCGCCTCGTTGTCGGCGCGCAAGGCCAGCGCGGTCGATTTCAGTTCCGCGACTGAGTGGTCCTCACGGGGTAGCGCGTCGAGTCTCTGCCCATCTGCCCTTTGGCCCGCGGTCATCATGTGTCCTTGCTTGGATGAGGCGCCGGCCGCCAGCCGCGGGCCTTGCGACCCTGTAAATGTGCTGCGGGCGTGCGGCTCCCTTGTCGGCACTTATCGACCCGAAAGGGCAAAACCTTAGCGTGATTGTCAGCTTCGCCGCGGGTGATCGCCGAAGTGTGAAATGCATATCGATACGCGGCAAAAATTTCAAAAAACTAAGTAGCATCGCCGATAAAAACAATCTGAGAACGTACTCACAAGTCTCATCTTTTAGGGTTTGCCCCAATTCCGAACGGGGGCAATCTTGGCGCAATGTAAAGCGGTCGCACGAACGTGATTCAAAGGATGGATGGAATCGTGGCAGGAATGATCAGACGGAGTTGGTTCGTCAGCGCATTGCTTATGTACGGCGGCGCCCTCTCGCCCGCGCACGCCGACAACACTCCATCGAGCATCGGCGAGCTCAAGCAGCTCAATGTCGAGGACTTGATGAACGTCGAGGTGACCTCCGTTACCCGCCATCCCGAGAAACTCATCGAGGCGGCATCGGCAATCCAAGTCATTACCCAGGAAGATATCCGTCGCTCCGGCGCGACCAGTATTCCTGAGGCACTGCGGTTGGCGGACAACCTGCAAGTCGCCCAGAAAAATTCGCATGATTGGGCGATCAGCGCACGGGGTTTCAACACCGCGTTGGCGAACAAGCTGCTGGTGATGATCGACGGACGCACTGTGTACACGCCGCTGTATTCCGGTGTGTTCTGGGATGTCCAGGACTATGTGCTCGCGGACATCGACCGCATCGAAGTCATCAGCGGACCAGGCGGCACGCTTTGGGGCGCCAACGCAGTCAATGGCGTCATCAATATCATCACGAAAAGCGCCAAGGACACCCAGGGCCTGTACGTACAGGCCGGCGGCGGTTCGCGGCCTGAAGATCTTGCGGATGTTCGCTATGGGGGTGCGCTCAACCCCGATACCCAATTTCGTTTCTACGGCAAGTACTTCGAGCGCGGCCCCGAAGTGCTGGCAAACGGAGATTCCTCGTCCGACGCTTGGCGGCAGGGCCGTGGCGGGTTCCGCGTGGATTCGGATGCTTCCGCGATCGACAAACTGACTGTGCAGGGCGATGTCTACGAGGGACACGAAAACGAGCAAACCGGCGGCACCTCAGACACGAGCGGCGAGAATGTTTTGGGCCGATGGTCGCGCCGCATTTCCGATACGTCGGACTTGGGTCTTCAAACCTACGTCGACCGCACCTACACATCGAATCCAGCGGCACCGCTCATCGTCAATGGACTGGAGTTTGCAGGACCCGGGATCTTTCAGGACGAGCTGACCACCTACGACGTCGATTTCCAGCATCGGCTGAGAATCGGCACAGCCAACAGCGTTGTCTGGGGCCTGGGATTTCGCTATTCGCACGATGTGGTCAGCAATGCGCCGTCGCTCGCGTTCCTTCCGCCCACCTTGGATCGCGACTTGTACAGCTTGTTTGCGCAAGATGAGATTGCGCTGCGGCCCGATCTGTCGCTCACGGTCGGCTCGAAGCTGGAGCGCAATGACTACACCGGATTTGAAGTCGAGCCCAACGTGCGCCTGAGCTGGCTGCTGAATTCAAATCAAGCGCTTTGGAGCGCCATCTCGCGCGCGGTGCGCACGCCGTCACGCATCGATCAGGACTTTTCGGAGGCCGCGCCGCCGCACTTTGTGATACTGGAGGGCGGCTCCGACTTCAAGTCCGAGTCCGTGGTGGCCTACGAACTTGGCTATCGTGTGCAGTTCGACCAGCAACTGTCGGCCTCGGTGTCGAGCTTTTTCAACCACTACAACGATATCCGCAGCACGACCATAACGCCCGCCACCCTTCTGCCTTTTTTCTTCGCCAACGGCCTGGAAGGGGATACTTATGGACTCGAGTTCACGAGCAACTATCAGGCGACGGATACCTGGTCGTTGCATGCCGGTTACACCCTTTTAAAGGAGCACCTGCATGTCAAGCCGGGCCAGATCGACATCAACGATGCGCTCAATGAAACCGCCGACCCGCAGCATCAGTTTTCGTTGCGCTCGTCGCTCAATTTGCCGCGGCATACGGAGTTCGACACGGCGCTGCGTTGGGTCGACACGCTGCACACCAACAATGGCCCGGTGGTGGGAACCGTGCCGAGTTATTTTGAGCTGGACACCCACCTCGCCTGGCACGCCAGCGACCGGCTCGAGTTTGCGCTGGTCGGCCAAAACCTGCTTCACAACCGCCATCCCGAATACGGCTTTCCGGAGCCATCGCGTCCCGAGATTGAACGCAGCGCCTATGGAAAGTTTACATGGCGTTATTGAGGGAGAAACGCTGGCTTACCCTGCTGGTCATCGCGGGGCTCATGGCCACGCGCGCCTTGGGTGCCGCGGATGCTCCGACGGAAAATCAGGTTCAGGCTGTTTTTCTCTACAACTTCTCGCGCTTCGTTGAATGGCCGCCCCAGGCGTTCGCCGCGCCCGGTGATCCCTTTGTCATCGGCATCGTCGGAAGCGACCCGTTCGGTGCACGGCTGGATGAGGCGGTCCACAACGAACAGATCAACGGCCACGCCCTCACGGTGCGACGGTACCGCAACCTTTCCGACGTCGACAATTGCCAAATTCTTTTCATCGACCGCTCTGAGATCGGCCGCCTAGGACAAATCCTGACCGCCCTCGATCACCACAGCACCTTGACGGTATCTCAGGCCGACGGCGCCGCGCAGCGCGGCGTCATGATTCAGTTCGCCACCGAGAACAGTCGTATTCGCCTGCGCATCAATGTGGATGCAGCGCGCGCCGCCGGCTTGACCATCAGCTCCAAGCTGCTTCGCCCGGCCGAGATCATCGGTACGGACGCCAAGGAGGAAAGATGAGCAGGTCATCTACGCCGATCCGCCGCACCTTGATGAACATGATTTTTCTCGCGAGCGGCGTCGTCTTGCTGGTGACCTCGGCGGCGTTTTGCGCCTATGAGTTTTTGACCTTCCGCTCCTCCAGCATTCAGCAATTGCAGATATTGAGCCGAGCCATCGCGAGTAACAGCACGGCGGCCCTGGCGTTCGAGAATGCGGAGGATGCGGTGGGCGTACTGAGCGCCTTCAAGTCGGATCCGCATATCGAGGCGGCGGCGCTCTACGATGTGAACGGAAAAGTTTTCGCCACCTACCCTCAGGGGCTGGGTCCGGACCGGTTGCCGGCGCGGGTCGGCACCGGCTTTAGCTTTGGCCGCTCGGCGCTGATCGGGTTTGAACCCGTGGTGGAAGGCTCCAAACGGCTCGGCGTCTTGTACGTGGAGTCGAATCTCGACGCCATGTATTCACGTATGCGGCTGTACGGGCTCATCGGCGCCCTGGTCGCCGCGCTGTCTTTGTCGCTCGCCTATCTGATCTCCCGCCGGCTGCAATACCGCCTGCTGCAGCCCATTCTGGCGCTGGCCGACACGGCCCGGGCGGTCGCGGAGCGGCACGACTATACCGTGCGCGCGGCTCCCACCGGCACCTACGAATTCGACCTGTACACAGACACCTTCAATCAGATGCTCACGCAGATCCAGGAGTCCGAGGGCAAGCTGCAGGCACAAGTCGGCCGCTTAAATCTTTTGCAGCACATCACTCGCGCCACCGGGGAGAGGCAGGATCTGCCCAGCATCTTTCAGGTGGTGCTGGGAAGCCTGGAGGGAGATCTGCCGATCGACTTTGGCTGCTTCCTGTTGCACGACCCGGGCGCCAAAACGCTAAAGGTCGCGGCGCTGGGCAAAAAGGGTAGCCGCTTTGCCGAGAGCTTGAGCTTGTTGCCGCAAGGGTCGGTGCCGATCGATCAAAATGGTTTGTCGCGCTGCGTCGGCGGAGAGTTGGTGTACGAGCCTGACGTCTCGCAGGTGACGTTTCCGTTTCCGCAACGCTTGAGCGCCGCGGGTCTGCGCTCCGTGGTCTTCGCACCGTTGATTGTCGAGAATCAAGTATTCGGCGTGCTGGTGTGTGCGCGCGCCGAGGGTCAGGCGTTCAGCAGCCGCGAATGCGAGTTCCTGAAACAGCTGAGTGAACATGTTGCCCTCGCCAGTCATCAGGCACGTCTCTACGGCGATCTGCAGCAAGCTTATGACGACTTGCGCCAAAGCCAGCACACCGTGATGCAGCAGGAGCGGCTGCGCGCGCTGGGTCAGATGGCCAGCGGCATCGCGCATGACATCAACAATGCCATTTCTCCGGTCTCGCTGTATACGGAATCGCTGCTCGAGCGCGAACCGAATTTGAGCGAGCGTACGCGTAACTATCTGACCACCATTCAGCGCGCGATCGAAGATGTCGCAAGAACTGTGGCGCGCATGCGTGAGTTCTACCGGGAGCGCGACGCGCAACTCACGCTCGAGCGCGTCGAGATCAATCGCGCCGTGCAACAAGTGGTCGAGCTGACCAAGCCTCGCTGGAGCGACCTGCCCCAGGCGCGCGGCGCGATGGTGGACCTGCAGACCTATCTGGCGGAACCGCTGCCGAACATCATGGGCGCGGAACACGAAATCCGGGACGCGCTCACCAATCTCATCTTCAACGCGGTGGACGCCATGCCCACCGGCGGCACGCTGGCGGTGCGCACGCGACGAGCGACGGTCGCGGATGGCGAGACGCGCGTGTTGATCGAGGTGACCGATACCGGCGTGGGCATGGATGAGGACACGCGCCGCCGCTGCCTGGAGCCGTTTTATACCACCAAGGGGGAGCGCGGTACCGGGCTCGGCCTGGCGATGGTATACGGCATGATCCAGCGGCATAGCGCCGAACTAGAGATTGACAGCGCGCCCGGCAGAGGCACCACAGTGCGCTTGAATTTTCCGGCGGTTACCTCGTCGGTTGTTTCGACCATCAAAACCAAGAGTACTGCAGTGGTGCAACGGCCGCTGCGCATTCTCTTGGTCGACGATGACCCCTTGTTGATCAAGTCGCTGCAAGACACCTTGCAAGAGGACGGCCATCTGGTCACGGCGACGCATGGCGGCCACGAAGGCATCGAGGCGTTCGCCGCCGCGGCGCAACGCGGCGAGTGTTTCGACATTGTGGTCACGGATCTCGGAATGCCGCATGTCGACGGACGCAAAGTCGCGACCTCGGTGAAGGGCGTCTCCCCGACGACGCCGGTGGTGCTGCTGACGGGTTGGGGACAGCGCCTCATTGCCACGAACGATGCGCCGGCGCATGTCGACAAGGTACTGGCCAAACCGCCGCGCCTGCACGAATTGCGCGCGGCCCTGGCGGAGTTGGTCGCGTGAGCGCCGCCCCCCGCTTGCTGATCGTCGATGATGAAGCCGCACAATTGCGCGCGCTGTGCGACACGCTGCAGCTCGAGGGCTATGTCACGCAAGGCTTCGGCTCCGGGCGAGAGGCGCTGGCAACTTTGAGTCCCGGCGAATTCGACCTGCTGCTGACCGACCTGATGATGCCTGAGATGGACGGCATTACCTTGATCGATGCCGCCAAGAAAATCGATCCCGCCATCGGCGCGTTGGTCATGACCGGGCATGGCACCATCGATACGGCGGTGCGCGCCATGCAGGGGGGCGCGCTCGACTACATTCTCAAGCCCTTCAAACTCAATGTCATTTTGCCCATCATCGCGCGCTCGCTGGACGTGCAGCGACTGCGGCGGGAAAACGCCGAACTGCACCTGCGCGAAAAGCAGCAATCGGCCGAATTGGCGGCCGCCTATCACGACTTGGAATCCTTTTCGTACTCGATCTCGCACGACCTGCGCGCGCCGCTGCGCTCGATGGACGGATTCGCTGCCATCCTCGAGAGCGAGTTCGCCGAACAACTCGGCGATGAGGGCCGCCGCATCTTGGGCATCATTCGAGGCGGCAGCCAGAAGATGGACGAACTCATCGTCAGTCTGCTGGAATTTTCGCGAGCGGGACGATCGGCATTGCAATTCGATCAGGTCGACATGACCCTGCTAGCGGATGCGGCCGCCAGCGAAGTCCGAGCGCTATACACGGGGCCCGCGCCGCAGATCGAGATCGCTGACCTGCCGTCCGTCCAGGCGGACCCGGTCGTCATCCGTCAAGTTTGGAGCAACCTGATCGGCAACGCGCTCAAATACAGCGCTAAGCGCGCCACGCCGAAAATCTCCGTCAGCGGTCGCATCGATAACGGAGAAGCCATCTACCAGGTGGAAGACAACGGCGCCGGCTTCGACATGCGCTACGCGGACAAGCTCTTTGGCGTGTTTCAGCGTCTGCACCGAAGCGAGGAGTTTTCCGGGACCGGTGTCGGACTCGCGATTGTGCATCGCATCATTGCCCGGCACGGCGGTCGCATTTGGGCTAAGGGTTCCCCTGATGCGGGCGCCTGTTTCCAGTTTGCACTGCCCATCAGGTCGGCCTCATGATCACTCAGTTGTTGCCGATTTACTCACGATGAAGACGCAATTGAAGCTGGTTGTCGTCGAAGACAGCGTGGCGGACGCCGAGCTGCTGCAGCGGCATTTGGCCAAAGCGGGCCTCAATTGCGCCATCAACCGGGTCCAGACAGAACCTGAATTCATCGCGGCCCTGCATCTGGATAAACCCGATCTAATTCTGTCCGATTTCTCCTTGCCCAACTTCAGCGGCCTGCGGGCCCTCGATCTCGCGGTGATTCACGCCCCCGACACACCGTTCATCTATGTGTCGGGAACCATCGGTGAGGAACGGGCCATTGACGCGCTGCGCCGCGGCGCGACGGACTATGTGTTGAAGAGCAATCTGTCGCGGCTCTCCTCGGCGATTGAACGCGCGCTGCGCGAGGCCAAGCTCAAGGCTGACCGGCGCCACTCGGAGCAAGTGCGCACGGAACAAGAAGAACGCTTGCGCCGCCTAACCCGAACTTACCGCATGCTGAGCAGCACCAGTTCCGCCATTCTGCGTCTGCAGAATCGCACCGAGTTGCTGGACGAGGTCTGCCGCATTGCCGTTCAGCAGGGAGGCTATCAGCGCAGCGCGATCAGCCTGTTGGATTCCGTCACCAAGGTCTTGAGCCAGCTGGCGTGCGCGGATCTTGATTCGCAACCGCACAATGGGACCGACCAGGTCATGGATCCCTTCGGTTCGCAATCGGACGTGATGAAGCAG
>Ga0210388_10002535_pt1 | contig 14191 bp, 6 predicted proteins | sample IncBWC19OmetaG_FD_155485 | JGI IMG/M metagenome (GOLD analysis project Ga0210388, IMG submission 155485) | Forest soil microbial communities from Barre Woods Harvard Forest LTER site, Petersham, Massachusetts, United States - Inc-BW-C-19-O ...
GAACTTTCTTGAGCAGGCCGTCCTTGATGAAATTCGGGAAGCGCTGCGAAAGCTGATAGAGGTAGATCATGAAGCCCACGTTTTTCCAGCGGCTGAGCCGGTAGGCCCACATGGCGGGCAGCACGCTGCGAAGCCAATTGGCCTTCGTGTCCTGCTCCGGCATCGAAATAATATAGGTGGGGGAACGCTGCAGCATGGTGACGTGGCCGGCGGTTTTGGCCAGCGCCGGAACCAGCGTCACGGCAGTGGCGCCGCTGCCGATGATGACCATGCGCTTGCCACTGTAGTCCAAATCCTGGGGCCAGGCTTGCGGGTGAACCACGCGGCCCTGGAAAACGTCGATGTCTGGAAACTCCGGCGTGTAACCACCGGAATAGCGGTAGTAGCCCGCGCACGAGAACAAAAAGTTGCAAGTCAGCGCTACCGGTTCCTCGCGTCCGTCCGGCAATTTGCGCAGCGCTTGCACCGTCCACCGCGCCTCTGCGGAGGACCACGCGGCGCGTTTTATCTGATGGCGGAAGCGGATGTTGCGATCGAGACCCTCATCGCGCGCGGTGGCGCTGATGTAATCGCGGATGTCATCGCCGGGTGAAATCGCTTTTGGGCTGGTCCAGGGACGGAAGGAGTAACCCATGGTCAACATGTCTGAGTCCGAACGGACGCCCGGATAGCGGAACAGGTCCCAGGTTCCACCCATGCGGTCACGCTGCTCGAGAATGACGTAGCTCTTGTTCGGGCAGAGTTTCTGCAAGTGATGCGCGGCATCGATGCCGGACAGGCCCGCACCCATAATCAGTACATCGAAATGTTCAGGCGCCATCGTCTGCTCCAAAACTGATCGGTTGGCAGGCGAAAGCGCCTGCCCCACTTCATTCCAATTCGATCTTATACACAAATGCGAACTCACCGGATTTCTCGGGAGATTCGACGGTGAGCGCATCCCGGGTCTGCTTCCATTTCAGCTTAGCGTCGCTCGCCAGCATGCGAACGCTGCGGATCTTGCGAGCCTTAAGCGGTCCGTCAGACCCCAGCGCTTTGGCTGTGAATACGGCGCCGGGCCAGTCCAGGGCAATAGCGTAGAGCGTGTTGCCCTTCGCCGTATAACGGATGTCCTGTCCGGTAAACGGCTTGCTCTTGTCGTCGGTAAAGCCTCCGGCCAGCACCTCGGTGGGGCCTTCGCCATAAATCTGAAAAGGGCGTGTTCCATAGATCGCCTCGCCGTTCACGGCGAGCCAGCGCCCCATGGCCAGCAGGATGTTCTGCACCTGCTCCGGAATCGTGCCATCCGGCCGGGGTCCGATATTTAACAGCAGCGTGCCGTTCTTGCTCACGATGTCCACCAGATCATCCACCAGCGAGCCGGCCGTCCGAAACTTCTCACCTTCGATGTAGCCCCAGGATTTCAAGCCGACGGAGGTGTCGGTCTGCCAGAACTGGCCGCGAACTTTGTCCAGCTTGCCGCGCTCGATATCCAGTACGGCTGCCTGCGCCGGGAACGACTGGTGTTTGTAATTGATAGCCACGCCTTTGTTCCATTCGGCGCCCCGATTGTAGTAGAAGGCGGCGAACCGCTTGAGATAAGGCTGGAAGACGGGTTGTTCGATCCACCAATCGAACCAAACCAACTGCGGATGATACTTATCAACCAGCTCCGAGGTGCGCGCCAGCCAGTCGTTCAGGAACGCTTCATCCGGCTGAGATTCGCTCTTGCCGTCGGGGGTTTTCTCAGGATGCGCGGGAGCGTACAGCCCGGCGTTTTTGGGATTCTGGACATCGGAATCGAACTTCCGGCCGCCGTCGTAAAACCACCAGTGCTCGGCGCGGTGCGACGAAACACCCAGCACCAGGCCCTCAGCCCGCACCGCTTGGGCCAGCTCTCCAACCACATCCCGGCGCGGGCCCATCTTGGCCGCGCTCCACTCCGTGAAGCTCGAATCGTACATCGGAAACCCGTCGTGATGTTCGGCCACGGGCACCACGTATTTAGCTCCCGCTTTTCGGAACAGGGTCGCCCACTCCGCCGGCTTGAAATTCTCCGCTTTGAAGCGCGGGATGAAATCCTTATACCCAAAATCGAGTTGCGGTCCAAATGTTTGAATGTGATGTTTGAATTCCGGCTGGTCCGCCTGATACATGTTGCGGGGATACCACTCCGAGCCGAACGCCGGTACTGAGTACACGCCCCAATGGATGAAAATTCCGAATTTTGCGTCCCGATACCAGGAAGCTACGTTATAGCGGCTTAGCGACTCCCAGCTAGCGGTGAAGGGGCCTTTGGCAACCGTTTGATCTACGGTTGTTAAAGCGGCTGCGACACGTTGTTGGTAAGTTTGCCCCGCGCATACCAACGCGCCCACGGCTGCGGCCATTGCCAGTTTCCGCACAACTTGCTCCCCATGTAAGTTATCACGGACCGGCAGCTCACGCTCGCGGTTGGGAAAGCCGAGTCACCGTTTATCGAGGCTCCAATTCCACGGTCCTGGCCATCCGGTAATTGGATCGATTGGCGGCTGCTCCGTTGCCCGCCAGCACGGCGAGGCACTGTTTGCCGCTCAGTTTCTGGGCCTGATCGAGGCTGTTTTTCAACGTATTTCCCAAGGCGGCGACGTATGGTTCTTTGAACATTCCGTCGTGACCTCCGACGATATCGTGGCTCTCTAATGGCCCGCGGATCAGGTCATGCCAGACCTGCCCCAGATCCCAATGCCGTCCGGAAGGTCTTTCAACGGCCTGGAAGATTGCCACCGGGCTGGGATAAGGTTGAGGCTCATAGCTGGAAGCGGCAAAAATAACCGGGTCCAGATTCATCTCCAGACCGCCATCGGCATTTTGAATCGCGCGAAGGTATTCCAGCCTTTGCCAGAATGTCATTACTCTGCCGCGTAACAGTCTAATCCGCTGCGATAGATACGCCGGGATCTCCGCTACTTTCGATTTGGCCACCAACGTCGCATGATAGGCCGACTTTTGAACGGCAGCCCCAATCAGCGCGAAGTAGGACAGTTTCGCCCTATGGGTCGGGTAGATGGTGTCGATCATAACCAGCAAAGCCACTTCGTCGCCCGCGGCAATGATTTGCTGCGCGACTTCATACATCAGGAGGCCCCACATGCACCAACCACCCAGGTAGTAAGGGCCATGCGGCTGGAACTCGCGGATTGCCTTTACAACGCAAGCGGCGAGATCCTGCATCTGTAGGGGAGCGGGCAGCGTATCGGTATCCAGTTGAGTAACATCCACCCCCATCACCGGTTGATCGCTTCCCAGGCGGTGAGCCAGGGGAACAAAATACGGTCCCGCTCCCAGGCAAATGAAGGGGGGCCGTGACCCTTGCGCCCTGATCGGGAATATCCGGCAAGGTTGGAGCAAAACTTTTTCGTTGCGAAGAAGATCGGCCAATTCGGCGATGGTTGGCCTCTGAAATACCGTGGCCATCGACAACCTCTTGCCGAAGGCTCGCTCCAACTGAAAAAGCAGTCTTGCCACCAGCATGGAGTGCCCGCCCAACTCGAAAAAGTTGTGATTCACTCCGATGGGATGCATACCCAGCAGCGTCTCCCACATGTCCACCAACTGCAGTTCGACGGAGTCCCTAGGCGCGGCGTATTGCTCCTGCCGCGCTGTTGTCCACTGCTGAGGAACGGGGAGTCCGGCTCGATTCACCTTGCCGTTGGACAACAGGGGCAAGGATTCCAAAAATACGAAATGCGCTGGAATCATATGATCGGGCAAACGATCCTTCAAAAAGGTCCGGATTGCTTCCGGATCCAATCCAGGTTTCGCAGGAACGATGTAACCGATAAGGCATTTACCGACAGGACTGGTTTCCACCAGTGCGGCCACGGCGGACTGGATTTGGTTGAAGCCCAACAACGCGCTCTCGATTTCGCCCAGTTCGATACGGAAACCGCGCAGCTTCACCTGATTGTCCAGCCGGCCTAAATACTCAATATTCCCGTCGGCTAGAAAACGGGTCCGATCGCCGGTCTTGTAAAGGCGCGCGTGTGGATTATGGTCAAACGGATCTGGAATGAATCGCGCGGCGGAGAGCTCCGGCCGGTTCAGATATCCGCGAGCGATGGCGATACCTCCCAGGTGCAGTTCGCCCGCGACGCCGACCGGCACCGGCGCCAGATAGCGATCCAGTATGTACGCTTTGACGTTCGCGATGGGCCGCCCGATCGGGACAGTGGCACAAGAAGTTGGAGTGGCGCAGTCCCAATAGGTAACATCGACGGCAGCTTCGGTGGGCCCGTACAGGTTGTGCAACTCCGCGCTCAGGCGTCGATAGAATTTTTGCGCAAGTTCACGGGGCAGCGCTTCACCGCTCGAGAACACCCGCTTCAGGGCGCCGCAACCCGTCAGGTCAGGCACCTCCAGAAACTCCCGAAGCATGGAGGGAACGAAATGCAACGTCGTGATGCGCTCGGCGCCGATCGTGTTAGCTAGATAAGCCGGATCTTTGTGGCTACCGGGCGTGGCGATGACCAGCGTAGCGCCGCAAGCTATGGGCCAGAAGAACTCCCAAACCGAAACGTCAAAGCTGTAAGGAGTTTTCTGCAAGATGCGATCGCCGGCTTCGAGCGGGTACTGATCCTGCATCCATAGAATGCGATTTGCCACAGCTTCGTGCGTGTTGATTGCAGCTTTGGGCACGCCGGTTGATCCGGAAGTGTAAATGGCATAAATGGCGTCCTGGGGCGCCACGGGAATTCTTGGATTCGAGTCCGGTTGAGCGTCCATGAATTTCCCGCCGGAATCCAGGACGATCGTCTTTCCGGCGTAGCCTGCCAGCTCACCACTTAACGCTCGCTGGGTGATCACGCATACGGGACGGGAATCCTCCAGCATCATCTTGAGACGCGAGGCCGGAAGCTCCGGGTCGTAGGGGACGTAGGCGGCGCCGGATTTCAATACCGCAAGCAGCGCTACCACCATCTCGAACGAGCGCTCCATGAACAGGCCTACCAGAGATCCGTTGGCTGCTCCATTCTGGCGAAGGTAGTGCGCCAGCTTGTTGGAGCGGGCATTGAGTTCGGCGTACGATAACTGCCGGCCCCGAAAAACCAGCGCCGGATGAGCGGGGTTCCGTTCTACCTGGGCCTCAAAAAGCTCGTGAATGCGAACATTGGGAAAGCTCTTATCGGTGTGGTTCCAATCCGCCAGCAACTGCTGCCGTTCCTGGACGGTGAGCAAATTAACTCGCGCGACGGCCCGATCGGGCTGAGCGGCCAACTCCCGCAGCAGAACCTGAAAATGTCCCAGCAAACGCTGGATCGTGGCGCGGTCAAAAAGGTCGGCGCTATACACGAATCGTCCAGCCAAGCCTTCCGGGTGCTCGGAGAACTCCACGAAAAGGTCGAAACTGGAAGCGCCGCTCGATACCTCCATATCGGTGACGTCCCAGCCCTCCGGGAAATCGACAAAGGGCGGCCGCATCGAGAATAGAACCTGGAACAGGGGGTGACGGCTTGGGTCACGCTGGGGCGCCAATTCGCGGACGATTGCGTCGAAGGGAATGTCACTGTTGGCCAGCGCGCCGAGTACGGTGGTTTTGACGCGACCCAGGAACTCCCGGAACGAAACATCCGCATCCAGCCGGCTGCGGAGAACCACCGGATTGAGGAAATACCCAATTAACGGTTCGAACTCGGGCCGGGAGCGCGTATTCGTCGCGCCGCCCACGATGATTTCGTCCTGTCCGGAATAGCGATACAACAGGACCTGGAAAACCGCCAGAAGCATCATGTAGGGCGTCAGCCCTTCGCTTCGTCCCAATTCTTTGAGGGCCTCCAGCAACTGGGCGGGTATGGTGCATGTTTCCATGCCACCGCGGAATGATGGCTGGGCCGGGCGCGGCCGGTCGGTAGGCAACTGCAACGCCGGCGGGTCTCCTGACAGAGTTTCGCGCCAGTATTTCATTTCGGCGGCGTAGCTGCCATTGGCCAGTTGCTCCAGCTGCCACGCGGCGTAATCGCCATACTGTACCGCCAGTTCGGAGAGCGGCGACGGTTCGCCTATCGAGTACGCATTGTAAAGAGCGGCTAGCTCTCGAACCATCACGCGATAGACGGATACGCCGTCAAACACCAGATGGTGCATGGTGAGATACACGCGATGGTAATCTTCAGCGTATCGAACCAGGTGCACGCGAAATAGAGGCGCCACGTTTAGATCGAAGGGGCGCTGCGCGTCCGCAGTCCCGATGCGAACCGCTTCCAGTTCACGTTCTTCAAGAGGAAGATCGCTGAGGTCGGTGAACGGCAAGGGGACCCGAACATCGGAATCGATTCGCTGAACCACTCTCCCCTCGTTCGCGGGAAAGGCGGATCGCCAGCTCTCATGCCGCCGCGCGATCTCATTAAAGCAGTGCTCCAGCACCACCCGATCCAGCGGTCCCCGTTTATGAATCGTCACCGACTCGTTATATATGGGAATGCTTCCGGCCATTTCGGAGTGGAACCAAACCTGCTCCTGCCCGGGTGAAGCGGGCGCCTGGCCACCCCGTGGCCTTGGAACGAGCGGTGGCAGCGTTCCGTTCGAAACTGGAAATTCGTTTCGCCGGATTTTTTCGAGCAGTTGCCGCCGGGCTTCGGATCTGGGGTCGGGGTCGGTCATCGTTTACCTGCCGTCACTCATGCACCGCAGCCAGGCGGGAGGCCGCCGGCTCTTCATCCGGCAGGTCGAAACGTACCGGCAGGCCACTGAGTCCGCGCAAGCCCAGATTCTCGCGCCAAACAAAATCGTCAGAAGCCAATGTTAAGTTCTTCAGTCGCCGCAAGAGCGTGCTGAAGGCGATCTGCCCTTCCATGCGCGCCAGCGGGGCACCGAAGCAAAAATGAGCCGCCCAACCGAACGCCAGGTGCCCTTTGTCTCCCCGCTTCAAATCCAGCACGTCCGGATTTGGAAATCGTGCGGGATCGCGATTTCCCGCAGCCAGAACCGCCAGAACGGACTGGCCGCGGCGGATTAGCCTTCCACCCAACACAAAGTCTTCCTGCGCCACGCGCGCAGTATGCTGGATGGGGCTTTCATAGCGCAGCAATTCTTCTACCGCCATTGGAATCAGGGATGGATCGTCGTGCAGCATACGCAGTTGTTCAGGGTGCTGCAGCAGCGTCAGCAAACCGCTGCCTATCAGATTGGTGGCCGTCTCCTGTCCGCCGATCATGGTGAGAATGGAGTTGGCGATGATCTCTTCTTCCGTCAGCCGGACTCCATCCACTTCGGCGTTCACCAGCGAGTTCACCAGACCCTCGTGCGGATTGATCTCCTGCTCTTTGATAGCGGCCCGGAAATATTCGGTCATATCGCGGACGCTGGATGCCACGCGCGAAACACGATCGGGTTTGTGTTGAAAATTTCCCAGGATCTCGGCGAAATCGATGGACCATTGCTTCAGCTTTTCGTGATCGCTCACCGGAACGCCCAGCATCTCGGCGGTAACGATGGCCGGCATCGGCGCAGCCAGGTCAGCCACGATATCCGCTGTTCCCCGGCCGATGAAGCGGTCAATCAAGCTGTCGGCAATGTCCTGAATATGCCCGCGTAAGACCGCTACCCGCGCCGGCGTGAACGCCGCGGCGCAAAGATTTCTCAGGCGCGTGTGCGCCGGCGGATCGCGGAACAACATTTGCCGGGACATGACCTGAATGATCGGGTTCAAGGCCGCCAGGCCCATGTCTTCCAACTTTTCGGGCGTAAGCGTCCGGTCAGCCGAGTAGCGGGAAAGTACGGTTACGATATCCGCGTACCGCGTTACCACCCAGGCATGCAGGAACGCATCCCAATGCACGGGATCGGCTTCGCGCAGCTCCCGGTAGAGCGGGTACGGGGAAGCCATGACATCTGGCTCCATCAGCTGACACAGACTGAGGCCGGCATCCATTGATTCTTTTCCGAACTAACCGGCCAGGTGACGAGCGACTTCTTCATCACTCATCAAGTTGACCTTCTCCAGCAACTGGCGATCTACTTCCGCGGCCAGGCGCGCCACGGTTTTGGCCTCGAAAAGATGTCGCAGCCCGAGTTGAATCCCATAGCGCTCGTACACCCGCGCGGCAACCTGAGTGGCCAGCAGTGAGTGAAATCCCAAGAGGAAGAAATTGTCGTCGGCGCCGACGCGCTCCACACCCAGCAGCCTTTTCAAAATCTGGACCAGCTGCGCCTCGGTGGGGGTGCCTGGCTCGCGATAATCAGCGTCCTCGATGCGATTGTTCGAGTCCGGGTCGGGGAGAGCGCTGCGATCCAGCTTGCCGTTTGAATTCGAGGGGAGTGCCGAAATTTGAATGAACGCGCCGGGAACCATGTAATGAGGCAGGCTGGCGGCCAGGAACTCGCGCAAGCTGGACGCCGATGGAGTGGCCGTTCCGCGCGGCACCAGGTACGCTACCAGGCTCTTGGAACAGGCTTGGCCACGCGCTACCACCGCGCTGGCGGCAACGCCGGGATGGCGGTTCAGCGCGCACACGATCTCGTCGGTTTCCACCCGGTGTCCGTGGATTTGCTCCTGGCTGTCCAGGCGCCCGCGAAACGCAATTTGTCCGTCCGGGAGAAAACAACCCAGATCGCCGGTTCGATACATGCGCGCTGCCATGGGATCCAATGGATCTTGTAAAAAGCGCTCCGCCGTTGCTTCAGGGTGGTTGCGGTACCCGCGCGCGACGCTGGTGCCGGCGATGTAGATTTCGCCTACTTGCCCTGGCGCCACCGGACCGCCGTCGCCATCCAGAATGCGGATTTGCGTATTTGCGATCGGCCTGCCGATGGATGGCGGCAATTCCGCCGATCCCGCGGCAGAGACCGCCTCCGAGGTGGCTACTACGGTACACTCCGTCGGCCCGTAGTTGTTTACTACCGTAAAGGGCAGCCCCGCCGCGGGATGGCGATGCAACGCTTCCCCGCCCGTCAGCAAATATCGCAATGCCACGCTCTTGGGCCACTGTTTGGCCAGCATGGGTTCGGCCAGAATGGTAGGGACAAAAGCCACAGTGACGCGCTCTTTCACCAGCCAATGAGTCAGCACATCAGCCGATGTGCGCGAGTGCTCATCCACCAGCACTAAAGTCGCCCCGGCGGTCAAATGCGGCCAGATCTCCCACACTGCGGCGTCAAAGCCCACTCCGGCAAGATGACTCGCGCGATCGGCCGCCGTGATACCGAATGTCTCGCGATGCCAAAAGATGAGATTCAACAGATTGCCGTGCGTCACCTCAACGCCCTTCGGCTGCCCGGTTGATCCCGACGTGTAAATGATGTACGCCAGTTTGTCTCGCGTTATTGCCACCGGCCGGGCCAAAGGCTCCGTGCGCTCAATCTGAGCGGCGTCCGTATCAAGATTGATGGTATGTCTACCATTTCCAGCCGCGAGCGCAGCCAAGGGACCACGCGAAATGACCAGCGGAACTTGAGCGTCGTCCAGGATCATACGCAAACGCGCTGCCGGCCAGGTGGGGTCCAAAGGAAGATACGCGGCGCCCGAGACCAGCGCCGCTAGCGCCGATACTATGAAATCGAAAGACCGTTCCAGGCATAGGGCTACCGGTACCTCGGGCCCGGCGCCGAGCGCTGTCAGATAGCTTGCGAGTCGCTTCGCTTGAGCCGCCAGATCGCCGTAGCTCAGAGTGTCCGAACCGGCCGAAAGCGCGATGGCTTCCGGGCGCGACTTGGCCGTCTCCAGCACCAGATCGGCAACCGAGGCCCGCCGCCTGCCTGCCGTTCCGTTGGAAGAAATATCATCGCTGCCGATTTTGGTCAACTGAGGTGAGATGGCCATAATTTTCGTCAACCAAGTATGCTGGGGGACCCACCAGATTTAAATGAGTCTTCGGTACTGTGAATGTCGCCGAAGGGCCAACCTTTCAGTACTGCATGGTGCGAGCAAAACTGTGCGGGTGCTTGATTTGCAAGGAGGGAATCAATCGACACGGATAGCGCCCGTAACAACACACGGGTGGATTGCGGCAACACTCCTGACCTCCCATGCCTTCGCGAAGGAAAATTCGACGGAACTAACCCTGCGGGCTCTATTTTCTAGATGTCTGATTGGGTTTTATTCTAACATTGTTTCTAGTCGTCGAGTGTATTTTTCCGTGCCTGTTGGGTTGGTAGTACTAGTACGAATCGAATGTTGATTTATTAATATCTCAGCCACGTTTCGAACCTTGATATGAATGACGTTGATTCTTTTAGCAGACACGTGGAAGTGCACGTTTGGGCGGTGTGGTTGAAGGCTTCGCCGCCCGTGAACCGTGCCTACCGGTGTTTGCTCTCGCCGCACGAGATGGCGCGGGCGGACCGCTTCGTCTTCGAGCATTTGACCCGATCCCATGAGCTGTCTCAAGGCGCCCTGCGCCTATTACTGGCGCATTCCCTGAAGTGTCAGCCAGGAGACGTCGCTTTCCGATTTGGTCCGCGAGGCAAACCCATGCTGCAAGGGGACTCCCGGATGCGCTTCAACATGGCACACTCGGGCAGTTTGGCCCTCTATGCCATTACCGTTGATTGTGAGATTGGCGTTGACGTAGAAGAGTTGCGGGACATTCCAGAATTGGAGCAGGTTGCTTCGCATTACTTCTCGAAAGCGGAGGCTCTCCAGCTGTTATCGATCGCTGACGAGATGGCCACCAGGGAGGCGTTCTATCGCTGCTGGACGCGAAAGGAGGCGTATATAAAAGCGGTTGGCGATGGTCTGTACCTTCCTCTCGATCAATTCCAAGTGACCTTGCTGTCCGATGCCCCGGCCAAGTTCATCCATATCGGCGACGATTCCGCGGCGGCAGCCGAATGGACTTTGCAACACCTGGACCCGGCGCCGAACTATTTTGGCGCTCTGGCGTACCACGCCGCTCCGCGCAATATCGTTTTCCATGAGCCACTGAAACCGGAGCAGTTGCTGAACGGAATCTGGTCCCCTCGCTCACGCGCGGGGCTACCTGATTGACCATCCATATACGTTGGACGTGGGGACACTTACGATTGATATTGCCGTCGACTTCGATAATAAGGCACGATTGTTGGCGTTAAACTGGTAAACACTCATGTATGAGCAATTTGGATTCACTCGCGCCGCGTCGGGTGAGCAAAGCTTAACCTTGTTCATCCCCGACAACACCGTCGATGCTACCCAGTACACGCGTGGCGGTGTTTGTCACATTCAAGCCATAAGCATCGTCAGCGATTTCCAACACCTGGTGAATCCAGGCTCTACCGATTGGGACCCGGCTACCGCCTTGCCCATGCGGCGGACCGCCCATCCCAACGGTTATCTGTATGTTTATTCTTTCGCCACGCCGCTTCCCGACGGCTGGTATCAATATCTATACTTGGTCAGCTTTGAAGATACGACCGTCCGCATGGTGGGTGATCCTTGCACCAAATATGGGGGCGATTCCCAAGATCGCTCGGCCTTTGTAGTGGGAGGATCGCCGGTGCATCCCGAACCCATCGCCAACCGCCTGGCGTCCCCTGACCTCATCATCTACGAACTGATGATCGACGACTTCACCAAGGAATATCGCGGGACGCGGCCACCCATCGACGCCATTCAGGACAAGCTTGATCTGGTGCAGGCGCTCGGCATCAACGCCATCGAATTCATGCCCTGGATCGCGTGGCCCGACGATGCCAGTTTCAGTTGGGGATACAATCCCGCCTATTTTTTCTCGGTGGAATCGTCCTATGTCGGCGATCCGGCCAATCCGCTGGACCGGCTCTCGCGTTTGGCCGCTCTTATAACCGAATGCCATCGCCGCAATATTCATGTGCTGCTGGATATCGTCCTGCAGCATGCCCTGCAGGGCGCGAACACCAATGGATTCCCTTACTATTGGTTCTGGCAGACGCCCACCGATTCGCCCTTTGTGGGCCAGTTCGAGCCGGCCGGCGATTTTGGCATGCTTCCGCTCGATTACACCAACGCCTGCACGCAGCAGTTCGTCACCGACGTCTGTAAATACTGGCTGACCCGCTTCAAGCTGGACGGCTTCCGCTTCGACCAGGTCACCGGATACGACAATCCTCAATTTCCAACCAAAGGCGCGCCGGCGCTGATCGCGGACCTTAAGGCCTACAACTCCAGCCGGAACTGGCAAAACATTTCACTCATTCTGGAAGACGATTGGGGATTTCAGGTAATCGCGGATGCCAATTTCATGCAACCCACCGGAGCATGGTTCGATGTCTTTCGTTCATATCCATTCGACATCTTCAATGGATACGCCGTTAAGGGAGGCATAACGGCCAGCTATATGCGGGTACTGAATTCCGCCCTGGATTTCAATGCGCCCATCTGTCCCACCATCTACCTGGAGAACCACGATCACGCCACCATAACTTATGAATTAGGTTCCCGCGACCGTTGGTTCAAAGCGCAGCCTTACATGATCGCCCTGGCAACTTGTTCCGGAGCCGTTCTGCTGCACAACGGCCAGGAATGGGGCCAGTTGGAAGACCTTTGGGAGGACGATTCGAACGCGCCGCCACAATTCAAACGGGTACAGTCCCGGCCGCTTACCTGGGAGGAGCGGGACGATAGCATCGGCCAGAGCCTGACCGGCCTCTACAGCTTCCTGATGGGGCTGCGCGCGGCGCATCCGGCCTTGCGTTCCCCCAATTTCTATCCCGATTATTACGACTCATCGTGGACCAGCTTCTCGCCCGACGGTTACGGCATTGACGAATCGCTTCAGGTTGCGATTTATCATCGTTGGTCCGGCGGAGATCTGTACATGGTGGTGCTGAACTTTTCCGATTCGGTTCAGTATGTGAATGTCCCGTTGCCTCAAAACGGCGTGTGGACGGACCTGTTGAACTCGAACGCCGCGTTTAACGTTCAGAACTACGGGCTGTACAATTATGCCGTGTCATCGAACTGGGGCGCGATTCTGCACCTGGGGTCGTGACCGCCGGCGCGCCGTGAAAAAATCGGGCTAAGGCACCGACTCCGTTGAAGACTGGGTTGGCAGGCGAAAGCGCCTGCCCCACAGCGAGCCAACGTGGGGCAGGCGCTTCCGCCTGCCAACAAAAGCGTCTTCATTACTTTTGGTGGGCCAGCAGGCCCATGGCGCGGACCGCTGAATTGTACAGCTTGGGTTCGTGTTTGTTATGGGCGGTTCAGATATTTTTCGTACAGCCGCTTCTGCCGATTGTCCAGGTCCACAGTCTTGCCTTTGATGTATAGCTGCTTCACCTGCGTCCTGGCTTCCAGCGGGTCTCCGTCTGTTACCATCAGGTCCGCCGATTTTCCCTCTTCGATGGAGCCGATGCGATCGGCCACGCCCCAGATCTGCGCGGCGTTCAAGGTCACCGCTTTGACCGCCTCATCGACGGGCAATCCAAACGCAACAGCGGTAGCAGCCTGATAGGGAAGGTTACGCGAGAATTCGTTGTCGAACGTTCCGAACGCAAACTTTACGCCGGCCTTGTAAAACTGGTCGGGCAGTGCATAGGCCGCGTCGTAAGGATCGTCTTCGTGCAGGGGCAGCGCCAGCGTTGGCCCCAGAATGGCTGGGATGTTGCGGCTTTTCAACTCGGAACCCATCTTGCCAAGCTCGCGCGGATCGGCGATGATAACGTGGACTTTCTGCTGATCCGCAAACTGGACCGCGTCCCGAATGGCTCGCTCGCGCGACGCCATAACGATCAACGGCTCGGTCCCTTCCAGCACCGGCAGCATGGCTTCGTATTTCAAATCAATCTGGAAGCCTCTTTCCTTGGCAGCCTTGGCTTTCTGATAGCGGCGGGCGTTTTCGAAGAATTCCTTCAACTCCCGAAGCTCGGTCTCATAGTCTTTCTTTGATTCCGCAAATGTTCTCGCGCCCGGAAAATCGCCGCCTCCGAACCGTCCACCCATGGACGGAATAATGGGGAAGCGCATGCCCATGCCGGCCGACTTCTTGATTTCCATCTCCTCCCAGGTCCAACCGTCCAGATGAACCAAAGCGGCTTGCCCGGTGATGATGCTGCCGCCTCCGCCGCGTCCGAATCCGCCGCCTCCACCGCCCGCGCTCATAGGAAGTGCAATTACCGTGCTAATGCCGTTGGCCCGCGTCACCGGGATATGCTCGCTGGCCGGATTGATGGCGATTTCAGCGCGCAACTGCGGATCGAATTTCCCGATTTCACCCACGTCCACGCTCTCGCGGATGGACGAGATCTCGGAGAGCCCCATCTCGGTGGCCGAATCGATCAT
>Ga0210388_10002536_pt1 | contig 14187 bp, 9 predicted proteins | sample IncBWC19OmetaG_FD_155485 | JGI IMG/M metagenome (GOLD analysis project Ga0210388, IMG submission 155485) | Forest soil microbial communities from Barre Woods Harvard Forest LTER site, Petersham, Massachusetts, United States - Inc-BW-C-19-O ...
GGCCGCTGCGGCGCGCGCTGGGACCGGATTATTTTGAAGCGGCCTTTCGCGAGGCGCGGGCCGCGGACCCTGGAGCGCTGCTGCTCTACAACGAATACGATCTGGAACTCGATGCGCCGGATCAGCAGGCGCGGCGCGACGCACTGTTTCACCTGCTCGACCGGCTGCAGAAGGCGCAGGTTCCCATCGATGGCGTGGGTCTGCAATCGCATCTGAAGCTGGCGCGAATGGTCGAGTTTCTCGAGAAGACTTACCGCACGTTTCTTCACGACCTAGCGCAGCGGGGATTGAAGATTGCGATTACCGAACTCGATGTGGACGACCGCGGGGCGCCGGCGAATGCCGGGGAACGGGATCGCGCTGTCGCGGACGTGTACGCGCGCTTTCTGGCAGTGGTGCTCGACGAGCCTGCTGTGGCGGCGCTGGTGACGTGGGGCCTGGTCGACCCGTATAGCTGGCTGAATCACACCAAGTACTTTACTCAGTTTCTGCGTGCCGACGGGTTGCCGCAGCGGCCGCTGCTGTTCGATGCGGAGTTTCGTCCCAAGCCGGCGTTTGAGGCGGTGCTGCATGCCTTGCAACAGGCGCCCAAGCGGCATTAGAAACGCGCGCGCTTCAAGCGGCGGTGGCGATGGCGGCGGCGCGGCGGATGGCGACTACAGTGATGTCGTCGGATTGGCCGAACTGCTCGGCTGCGTGGGCTATCTCCGATGCGGGCTTGGTGGAGATGTCGCGGGCGCGGTCGAATCCGAACAGCTCGCCCTTTTCGTTTTGCGCTTCGACTACGCCGTCGGAATAGAACGTCAGACGGCTGCCATGGGGAAGGTGGAACTGCGCGGTTTCGTAGGAGGCTGCGGCCAGGACGCCGAGAGGCAGGGCGGCGGGCAGCGCGACTTCGCGGCCGTCGAGATAAGGGGACAGGTGGCCGGCGTTGGCAATGGTGACCCAGCCGTCGGCGGTGATATGGGCGGCCAGCGCAGTGGAGAAACCGCCGTGGGTGCGGCCGAGAAGGCGCTCGTTGAGCTGGCAGAGAACTTCCGATGGGGACTGGCTGTAGGAGGCGGCGGTGCGGATGGCGCCGACCAGCACGGAGACGAGCATGGCGGCGGGCAGGCCCTTTCCGGCAACATCGCCAAGCACGATGAGCAGGCCGCCGCGGCTGTCGGGAAGAATCTGGAAGAAATCGCCGCCTACCTGTTGCGCGGGCTGATAAACGGCCTCCAAGGTAAATCCGGGAACGGACTCCACCGCTTCCGGCAGGATGACCTGCTGCACTTCGCGGGCGGCTTCCAATTCACTTTCGAGTAGCGCCTGCTGGCGGCTTTGGCGATTGGAGCGGAGCAGGATGATGAGAGCCAGCGAAAGGGCCGAGAGAATATCGAGCACCGTCTGCACACCTATCTCGAATGGTCCGGCGTGCCAACGCTGGGTGGACTGATAAAAGTGCCACGCGGCTGTGCGGATAGCTGGAATCTGAGCCGCCAGCGCTGCGCCGATGCCGAAAAGCACGTAGATACTCGAAAGCAGAGCAGGAATGAGCAGGATGCCTGCTTCGCGATTGCCGCGGCGCAAGTGGACGAGCAAAACTCCCGGCACGATGAGAGTGACAAGGACGATCCAGGGAACTGACCAGAAGAGCTGCTGATTGAAGGTTATCAATCCGAGGTTGTCCTCGATATTCGCATATACGAACGTAATGCAGACCAGGACAAGGAACAACTGGAAGCGCCGGTCGATCCGCTGGCGAACGAAGGCAAAATACATACGCGCCAGGAGATAGGGAATTGCAAGGCCGGGAATAGCGTAGACGATGCCCCAGGCTGCCGAAAACGAATGGAACATTCCATACAGGTTCAGCGGAACCGGGATGATTTGCGCCAAACCCAAAAGGAAGAGCCAGAGGTACTCCTGCTGGCGGCGCTGCGAAGTGTATAGCAACAAGGCGCCCAGGCTGAGCCCAGCGCTGATCAAGGCGGAGAGCCAGCCGAGAGCGTTCGCACCGATGGCATCGAGCCAGAGGCGCTCGCGCAGTGAGCCCTGCTGGCCGAGCGTCAGGTTGGTGGGGTAAAAGCCGGGAAAAGCATTCGCCCATTCATTGGCGGCCACGTGGACGCGCAGCGCAATAACGATGGAGCCGGTGTGAATCTGGTCGTCGGGAATGGGAGCCAGAAGTCGGGCGCGATAGTACGCCGGTTTGAACGGCGAAACTTGGCCCACCTGGATCAGCTTCACGCCGTTCGAGTAGATGTCGAATGCTGAGGAGATATAAAACTCTTCCAGCGCCAGCCCGGTCTGGCCGGCATCGACCTTGACATGAAGGCGGTACCAGACGACTTCCTGCGGAAGGTTGGGATAAAGATCGTGGAGCGATTGCTTTGAAGGCGTGAACGGCAGCCATTTCGAGTCGTCGAAATCGGGGCTGGCGTAGGCGGGGTCGTCGCCTCCGTGTACCAGCCAGGCGGCATCGAGGTCAGCGGGCTGGCGGAGGTTGGTGGCGTCAAAGCTTTGCGCGGCGGCGTTTTGCGAGCCGAGCGCAAAGGTCATCGCCATCAAAATGACGGGAATGAGCACGCGGGGCAGTCGCGCCAATCGCCGATAAGACCTGCGGCAAAGCATATGTGTTCAGGCCCTCCAGAGGGGACTTTTCCAAGCTATCACTGCCGCGCAGGCGTGTCCCAGATGAATTTTGAGGCTGCGAATTCCCTGCTTCGCAACCCCGATTGGCCTGTCGAACTGTGCCTATGGATGTTAGTAACTTACCGGCGGGGTCATGGCGGATCCTGCAAGTATCCCCAAACGGGTCAGGACTTCCCCAGAAAGGGGCATTGCCCATTCCCTGTGGTGGGATTTCCATTGGTTTGGGGGGAGCTGTGTCCCGAAGTGCGGCGGCTCAGTTTCCGGTTCCGGCGGGGATAATGAAGCGCACCAACGCAGACCGGGTGTTTATTTCCCGGGCGGTCACCCTCACCATGGCGGTGTGTGGGGTGGTCGCCGGCTATTTGCTGGGGTGCGTCCTTGCGGTTCAAATAGCCGAATATAGTCTGGACCAGTACGCCAAGCTCATGGTGATGCAGGAAGACACTTCGTCCGTGGAGGCCCGAGGCCTTCTGGGCACGCTGAAGGCTTCGCCTTATCCCTCCTGCTCCGACGCTGAGATCGCTTACTTCCGTGAGATGGTCTTCCGCTCGGAATACCTGAAAGATGCCGGGCGCATTCTGGACGGAAAGATTGTCTGCTCGGCAACCGAGGGCCGTCCGAACCGTTCGATCGGGCAATTCAGGGCGAGTGCGAAGCAGAAAGACGGCACCATTGCCTACAGCAATCTTCTTCCCCTCAAAGACGCTCACTTGAAGCGTCCCGGCCTGCAACTTGGCACCGCTTACGTTGTGTTCGGCTCGAACACTCCCACCACCCTCGACTCAGTTCCCATGCACCTGATTGTGACCACCAAAGACGGCGGCGGCCAGCAGCCTGACGCCCCGGTCAACAATGCCGCCGGGGGCAAGGCGCCCGACCTGACTACGGATCGGACGGTACGCTTTGGGGACACACTCTATGCGACCCGATGCTCGAATCTCTATGCGACCTGCCTGACGGCGTCGGCAACTGTTGCCGAGGCTCAGAACGGAGAACGGACGACGATTGCGGAAAGCATGGTGCTGGGATGCATAGCGGGGGCTTTGCTGGGAATCGGCTTCTCCATGATGTATCGCCGCAGCAGGAACCAGGAGCAGCAGCTTCGCCGCGCCATTGCACGCGACCAGTTGGAAGTGGTTTATCAGCCGATTGTGAATCTGGCTACCGGGCGGATTGTGGGGGCGGAGGCATTGACCCGATGGACCGATGAAGAAGGCACCGAGGTGGACCCGGATGTCTTCATCAAAATTGCCGAGGAGCAAGGCTTTGTGGCGGAGATCACACGAATGGTGGTGGGGCGCGCTTTGCGCGATTTCGCGGAGACGTTCAAGAACTGTCCTGGCTTTCGCCTCAGCTTGAACGTGGCGGGATCGGACCTTACAGACCCAAAATTTCTGCCAATGCTGGACGAATCGGTGAAGCGCGCCAAAGTGAAATCCAAGAGCCTGGTCATCGAGATCACCGAACGTTCCACCGTCGCCAGCGTCCAAGCCATGGACACCATCCGCGCATTGCGGCGCATGGGCCACAGCATCCACATCGACGACTTCGGCACCGGCTATTCGAACCTGGACAAGTTGCTCTATCTCTGGGCCGACACCATCAAGATCGATAAGGCGTTCACCAGGGTGATTGGCACGGAGTCAGTGACGGTGGCGATTCTGCCGCAGATTCTTGAAATGGCCAAATCGCTCAACCTTGAAGTGGTGGTGGAGGGCGTCGAAAACGATCGCCAGGCCAACTACTTCTTCCCGTCGCAGGAGCAGCGCATCTATGGCCAGGGCTGGCTCTACGGACGCCCTGTTCCGGCTAAGGAATTCATCACTCTACTGGCCGCCGATGTTAGCAAGGCTTCCGTTTCCGCGGAGCCGGCTGTGACGCGCACGGGAGGGGGCCGCACGTTGCAGATGCCGCGCCCCAACCTGGCGGTCACTCGGGCCAAGGCCTGAGCGGAATTCAAGGGCAGCAGACTGTGCCTAGTTGGGGCGAAAGGCTGGAAGTACGGCCCGCAGGGGCTAAAGTCCACGTCGATTTTGGGCATTTTTGCGGCACGACTGAAGTCATGCCCTGACACTTCTTGCCGCTCCAAGCGAGTTTTTGCGCAACCTGTAAAGCCCAGCATTTTCGGGACTATCCAATGTCAGAGCTAAGGTCCCAACCTACCAAGCAATCTACGCGGCGGTCGCGATGGCCGCGGCGCGCCGGATGGCGACTACTGTGATGTCGTCGGACTGGCCGAACTGGATTGCAGCATCGACAATGGCGGCGGCAGACTGGGTGGAGATGGCTTTGGCGCGGTCGAAGCCGAACAGTTCACCCTTTTGATTCTGGGCCTCCACAACGCCGTCGGAGTAGAAGGTGAGGCGGGCTGCGTGAGGCAGATGGAACTGCGTAGTTTCGTAAGCGGCGTTGGCGACGATACCGAGCGGCAAGGCTGCATGAAGTTCGACCTCGCGGCCGTCAAGGTAAGGCGACAGATGCCCGGCGTTGGCGATGGTCACCCAGCCGTCAGCGGTGATGTGCGCGGCCAGGGCGGTCGAGAAGCCGCCGTGGGTCCGGCCGATCAGGCGCTCGTTGAGCTGGGCCAGGACTTCCTGGGGCGACTGGCTGTACACGGCGGCGGTGCGGGTGGCTCCGACAAGCACGGAGACGAGCATGGCGGCGGGAAGGCCCTTGCCGGCTACGTCGCCGACGACGAGGAGCAGGCCGCCGCGGCTGTCAGGCAGAATCTGGAAGAAATCGCCGCCCACCTGCTGGGCGGGCTGATAGACGGATTCGACGGTGAAGCCGGGAACCGTCTGGACGGCGTCGGGAAGGATGACCTTCTGGACTTCGCGGGCGGCGGCGAGTTCGCCTTCAAACACGGCCTGCTGGCGGCTCATGCGCGTGGAGCGCAGCACCATGATGATGGTCAGTGAGAGCCAGAAGCTCAGGATGCCGAGCTCATCCAACCCAACAGAGACGATTCCGATGTGCATTGGGTTGAGAAGGCGCTGAAGCGGTAGACCCGCGGCGTGCAGGATGGGGAACAGCTCCATGATTTCGGCTGCCCAACTGACATAAACGAGGACAGAAAAGAAGAAGATGGGAAGCAGGAGCACCCCTGCCTCGCGGTTGCCGCGCCTGAGTTGCCGGAAGACAAGCAACGGGAGGACGATTGCGAGAATGATCCAAAGGGGGTAGTTGAGGAAGGAACCGTAAGAAGATAGGCTTCCAAAGAGCGCATTGACGTTTTCGATTTCACCGGCAAACAAGGCAACGGCTGCGCAGGACCAGAGAAGCCAGCTGAACGACATGCGCAGAAAAGCCTGGAAGATCAATAGGAAAGCTAATTTTCCCACAAAAGACAGGAGCTCATCGGCAATCATCAAACTCGCCGGCAGGTTGTAGCGCAGGGCGAGCAAAGACAAGGGTAACTGCGCTGCAAATGCAGTTCCCATCAGGAAGATCCACACATATTCATGCTGACGCCGCTGCGAAGTGAACAGCGCAAGCGCAACCAGGCCCACCCCCAGACCCAGAAGGCTCCCAAGAACATTGGCCGCGTTTTCGCCAAAAGTGTCGATCAGGGTTTGATTACGCAGGGCACTCTCGTCTCCTACGGTGAGCATGCTTGCCGGAAAGCTGGGGGTGTCGCTCGTCCACCATCTTCGCGGAGCGCGAGCGCGAATGGCGATGACCAGCGAACCGGTGCGGAGCTGTGTGTCCGGGATGCGCACGATCTGGCGGGCGTCGCGCGTGTAGGGTACAAAGGGTTCCACCTGGCCGGATTCCATCAGCTTCTCACCGTTGACGTAAAGCTCGAATGCGCGGGAGATGGAATAGGCCTGCAGGGCCAATTCAGTCTGTTGCGGCGAGACCTTCAGGTGCATGCGACGCCAGATGACCGGCGGCTGGTTGTGGGGGAAATACTCGCTCAGCAGCGTTTTGGCATCGACGGGGAGCCATTTGGAGTCGTCTAAGTCGGGCTGTGCGTAGGCAGGATTGTCGCCGGCCTGCACCACGCCCACGGTACCGATCTCGACCGGGTGATGAAGGTCGGTGGCGTCAAAGGCCTGCGCGGAGGCCGCAAGCGAGCCGAAAGCGAAGGCCAGGGACACAACCAAAGAGAAGGCTGGGATAACCAGGCTGGGCCGACTCGCAAATTGAGGATGCGCCATGCGGCAAGCCATTGGAGTTTAAGACCTCCACGAGAGCATGATCCTACGGGGTTAATTCACCCTAACATCCGTGTGGGTCTATCGGGATATAAAGTGCTATGCGCGGCTCGGAGCGAGTATCGCAAACGCGTGGATAGGCGGTCTCCCAGGTCTCAGAAGCGGGAGCTGGGGCACCCAGAGTTAGAGGTTGACTTACCAAATCACACGGTCAAAGGGCTAGGAAGCCGCCAATGCGGAGAGGCTCTCAGCGCGGGTTTGATCGACGGACAGCAATGAATCGGTCTTGGTGAGTTGCAGCAGGGACAGCACGCGGGGAGCGACTCCGCAGAGACGCAATTTGCCGCCCTTCTCATTGAGCGAGCCGTAGGTAAACACCAGCAAGCCAAGGCCGGCGCTATCCATATAATCCACTCCGGTCAGGTCAAAGACCATCTTGGTGAAGCCCTCGTCAATGGCGCCATGAACCTGGGAAGCGGCCACCTTGAGGGAGGTTCCCAGGGTCATGTTTCCCTCGAGCGTAATTACCGCCGTGGCTTGCGGCAGTTTTTCAATCGTTGCGGTGACATGCATGGCGGAATTGTACTCGACCAACGCATGAAAGCAAATGGAATGCTGAGGAAGTATCTGGAATTCGATCTTCCTCATTCCTGCGCCGGCTGTCCGCCCGAGCGAATCAGCAGCCCAGTGGAGGGCAGCGCGATAAAACATGGGACCACGCCGAGGCAGTTGAGGTATATTGGCTGGAATCCGGAAAACCGGAGGGAGTGGGTTCTGGAAAAGGACGCACTGCAAGGAGACAATTGTGGCTGAGATACCTGGAAACCAAGGAACCCCGGAAAACCCCGTCGGCGGATCTGCGCCGCAACAATATCAACCTGTCGCTTCGGGGTTTCAACCGGTCTCGGCGCAACCGCCTGCTCCGCCGGCAAAGTCCGGGGGCGGCGCAATGAAGATCATCCTGATCATTCTGGGTATCTTCGCTTTCCTCATCTTGCTGGTAGTGTGCGGGCTTGCCTACGCGTGCCACAGGGTCAAGCAGGCCATCCAGGTGGACAGCAAGACCGGCGCGACGTCGATGAGCATTCCGGGCATGTCAATGAGCGCGGATTCCGGAATGAAGTTCACGTCCAGTGAGCTGGGCATAGACATCTACCCTGGCGCAGAGCCGGCCAAATCGGGGAACATGCGCATGAACATCGCCGGGAGTTCGGTGGTGTCGGCCAGCTTCCTGACTTCGGATCCGAAGGAGAAGGTGGTCGATTTCTACAAGGACAAGCTGGGCAGCAACTCCAGCTCGATGGACTTTGGCGAGAGCGCGATCCTGACCATGAAAAAGAGCGACACGGACTCGGTGTCGGTGACGATTACGCAGCAGGCGAACCAAAACAACGGCCAGACCCAGATTCATATTCAGCACACTACGGTCGCAAAGACCAATTAGGGCGATGGCCTCTTGCATCCGATTCTTGCCGCACCCCCATCTTTGCCACGATAGGCTTGCGGCAAGGATCGGGCACTCGGCGGTCGTATCGAGTGATGCGCCTTTTGCGATAAACTCATCGCTATGATTCATGACGGGCGCATCAGGAAACTACCTTTCGACGCGGCCGAAGCGGTGGAGCATTTGAAGGCTGCGGATGCCAAGCTGGGCGTCCTGATTGAGCGGGTAGGGCCGTTGATGCTGCAGCTCGATGCTTCGCCCTCGCCGTTCGAGTCGCTGCTTGAATCGATTCTCTATCAACAACTGCACGGCAAGGCCGCGGCTACCATTCACCGCCGGGTGCGAGAGTATTTTGGGGGTGATCCGACGCCGCAACTCCTGATAGACACGCCGGATGACCCGCTGCGCGCCGCGGGAGTTTCCGGAAACAAGATCAAGGCTTTCCGAGATCTGGCGGTGAAGACGCTGGACGGCACGGTGCCTTCGCATGCGGCGATCAAGAAGCTTTCTGATGCGGAGATTATTGAGCGTCTCACGGCGGTGCGCGGCATTGGCGCGTGGACCGTGGAGATGCTGCTGATCTTTCGGCTGGGCAGGCCGGACGTGCTGCCGGTGTCTGACTACGGCGTGCGCAAGGGATTCGCACTGACGTTCCAGAAGATTCCCAAGACGCGCGCGCTGGCTGCAGCGGATCTGCCCAAGGCGGATGTGCTGCTGAGGCGCGGAAAGAAGTGGACGCCGTTCCGCAGCGTGGCGAGCTGGTATCTGTGGCGTGCCTGCGATCTGGCTAAGGGGACGGCGCCGGCGGGGCGGTCGACGTGTTAGCCTTCGATTCGCGGCGGCCCTCCGGGACGCCATCAAAGAGGGCGATGACCACCCAGGGTTTCGCCCGCCGCCGCGGACTTCACCCTGGGCTATTTTCGGGTCCTCCCTCCGGGAGAACGGAGTCAATGGATAAGGATAACTGATGGCTTCAAGTAAACGCTTCATCTGCATTCATGGACATTTTTACCAGCCGCCACGCGAGAACCCGTGGCTGGAGACGGTGGAGACGCAGGACTCCGCTGCGCCGTATCACGACTGGAACGAGCGCATCTGCGCGGAGTGTTACGCTCCCAATGGGGCGGCGCGCATCCAGAACAACAAGAACCAGATCACGCGGATTGTGAACAACTACGCGCGCATCAGTTTTAATTTTGGTCCCACGCTGCTGAGTTGGCTGAAGGAAAATGCGCCGCGAACCTACCGCATGATTCTGGATGGGGAACGGCGCAGCCGCGCAAATTATGGCGGGCACAGCTCGGCGATGGCGCAGGTGTACAACCACATCATTATGCCGCTGGCCAATGAGCGTGATCGGATTACGCAGATACGCTGGGGCATTGCCGACTATATAAACGATTACGGCGAAGCGCCGGAAGGAATGTGGCTTTCAGAGACTGCGGCGGATTCCGCATCGCTGGAGCTGATGGCCAAGCACGGCGTCAAATTCACCGTGCTCGCGCCGCACCAATGCAAGCGGGTGCGCGCGCTCGCGGATGGTGCGGACTGGGCGGACACACCGGCCGCTTCCGTGGATACCACACACCCTTACCTTTTGAGCTTCAAATCGGGCGCGCAGATTGCTGTGTTCTTTTACAATGGGCCAACTTCGCGAGCTATTGCGTTCGAGGGACTGCTGAACTCCGGAGAGAATTTTGCCGGGCGTCTGAAATCGGGATTCAGAGAGGGTGCGCAGGCGCAACTGATGCACGTGGCGACGGACGGCGAATCGTATGGCCACCACCACAGGCACGGGGAAATGGCGCTGGCGTATGCGTTGCTGCTGCTGGAACGGGACCAGACCGTGGAGCTGACCAACTATGGAAAGTTTCTGGAGCAATTTCCGCCGGAGTATGAAGCCGAGATCGAGGAAGACACTTCGTGGAGCTGTGTGCATGGCGTCGAGCGCTGGCGGTCTAACTGCGGATGCAACGGTGGCAGGCCCTTCAACCAGCTTTGGCGTGCGCCCCTTCGGCAAGCTCTAGACGAGCTGCGCGACGCATTGGCTCCGCTTACCGAGCAGGAAGGCAACAAGCTTTTCAAGGATGTGTGGGCGGCGCGGGATGCGTACATTGAAGTGGTGCTCAATCGGGCGCCGGAGCGGACGGCGCGTTTTTTTGAAGCGCACGAGAACCATACGCTGAATGAGGCAGAGCGCGTGCGAGCGCTGGAGCTGATGGAGATGCAGCGGCATACGCAACTGATGTACACCAGTTGCGGATGGTTCTTCGACGACGTTGCGGGCATTGAGACGGTGCAGATCATCGCCTATGCGGCGCGCGTGCTGCAACTGGCGAAGGAGATCTTCGGCGAGCAGGCGGCGGCGCTGGAGCCGGTGTTTCTGAAGCAGATGGCGGAGGCCAAGTCGAACGAGATCAAATACGGAGATGGTGCAGAGATTTACAAGTCGAGCGTGGAGTCGATGGAGCTGGGCCTTGAACAGGTAGCCGCGCACTACGCCATCAGCTCGGTCTTCTCATCGTTTGGGGAAGAGACAGATCTGTTCTGCTATCGCGTGCGGCGGATTTCGTACGAAGTGCACACATCGGGACGCGGGCGGCTGGCGATGGGGCGGGCGCATATCGCCAGCGCGATTACCGGAGAGCAGCAGAGCTTCTCGTTTGCGGTTTTGCATTTCGGCGATCAGAACATTACGGCTGCCGTAAAGCCTTACACCGATGCCGACGCTGCGGAGTTTGAAGACTTTGCCGCGAAGGCTACGGAACAAGTGCAGCTTGCGCTTTTCCCTGAGGTGATCCGGCTGCTGGACAAGGAGTATGGCCACGTGGATTACTCGCTGACTTCGCTCTTCAGGGATGAGCAGCGGCGCATTGTTGACTTGATCTTGAACTCGACGCTGTGGGACATCGAGAACTCGCTGACCACGATTTATCAAGACCACGCCAGCCTGCTGCATTATCTTTCCCAGGCGGGGCTGCCCAAACCTCCGGCGCTGTTGCTGGCGGCGGGTTTCGCCATCAACGCAGGCTTGCGGCGCGCGCTTGAGTCGGACCCCGTTGACAGCGCGCAGATGCGGTCGTTTTTGACGCTTGCAAAAGCGGACCAGGTGCCGCTGGAGACGGCGACGCTGAGTTACATTGCCGACCAGCGGATGAAGCGCGCCATGGTGGAGTTGCAGATGTCCGCCGGGTCGCTCGAGCTGCTGGACCGCGCGTTGACGCTCGCAGTCAACCTGTCGGAGCTGCCATTCGACCTGAACCTGTGGCAGGCGCAGAACATCTGGTACGAGATTCTGAGCACGTCGAACACTGCGCTCGCGTCGTTGAGCAAAGAAGACCGGCAGAGCCGGGATGAGCATTTCGGCGGCCTCGGCACCTTGCTGAAGATTGACTGTTCCAGCATCACGGCTGACGATATCGCGGTGGTGGCGCCGGGGGATTGAATAAAGCAGAGGGAGAAGCTTCATGAGAAAGCCAGTCCTTTTTCTTCGCATCGCATCAGTCCTGACGCTGATTCACGCCGTTCTGCACACCATTGGCGGAGTGTTCAGCAGCCCCGATCCAGGGCCCGCTACAGTTGCCGTCGAGGCGATGAAGGCCAACCAGTTTCTGTTGATGGGAAACATGCGGAGCTACTGGGAGTTCTACCGCGGCATGGGGTTGGCGGTGACGATATTTCTTACATTCGAGGCGGTTGTTTTCTGGCAACTGAGCTCGCTGGCCAGGACCGATGCAAGGCGGCTACGGCCGATTCTGGCTACATTCGCGGTTGCGTATTGTGCCATGGCCGTGAACTCGCAGATTTATTTCTTTCTCGCGCCGGTGATTGTCGAGACGATCATTGCAATCCTCCTCGTTTTGGCAATTGTTACGGCCAAACCTGAGGACGTAGTGGCGGACTAAAACACAGGGACCAGGTACTGAAAGACCAAGGGACTTTCATCCGCGCTACAGGGTATGCTTGTCTGCATGCTTCCCAGGCACGTTGGAAAGTTGATTGTTTTGGGCTGCGTAGTTGTCGCGGCGGGGGAATTTGTGTGTCTGGCGCATGGCGCGGCGCAGCAGCCAGTCACGCCGCCAACTCCGCTGCCGATGTTAAGGCTCAATGGCGGAACGGCTGCAGTGCCGCTGATCGACCAGGCGCAACATACGCCGATGCTGGTATTGGGCGTACTGTTGTGTTGCCTGGCGGCTGCCTTCCTTGCGTTGTGGCGGGCGGCGCGGGACTATCGCGTCTTCCGCGTACTGGGCCTGTTCTACCTCGTTGTTGGCGTCCAGGAGCTGCTGCGTTACCGCGGAAACGAGGTCGCATTCTGGTGCCTACGAGCCATTTCTGTGGGTTTCCTTGTCGCGGCCGCGGGCGAGGCGATGCAGGTTCCGCGTCGACGCTGGACTTGGCTGTTCTGGCCAATTTATCTGTTCGTCTCGATCGCGGTGTGGTTTCCATCGCTCGCGTTCACTGCCGATTGGCCGGTGCTCATCTCTGAGATACCGCTCGGGATTCTCATCGTCCTCGGCTTCAGGCGGGGCAATGCGCGTGACCGAATGATTGCCGCAGCATTCTTTTTCTATTTGCTGGTGCGTCTCACACTTTCCAACTCCATTCAGCGCATGACTCGGATGAACACCTACGCCGCGATCAGCTACACAACCTGTGCGCTAACCGCTTTGGGGGCTGTGACGCTTGCCATTCTTGTGCGCGACCTGATTCGCGACCGGAGTGAAAAGCAACGGCTCGCGGCTGAGCTGGCCGCAAGCCGCGCTGTGCAGCAGGTGCTTATTCCGGAGGAGATTCCCACTGTCCCGGGCTTAAGGATTCAAGCCGTCTACAGGCCCTTTGGCGAGGTCGGTGGAGACTTTTTCCAGATCATTCCCTTGCCAGACGGTGGCGTGCTCATCGCCATCGGCGACGTCAGCGGCAAAGGGATGCCGGCCGCCATGCTGGTCTCTCTGCTGGTGGGTGCACTTCATGCGTTGGCGAACGCAACAGCGAGTCCTGCGCGGTTGCTGGCGGGGCTCAACCAGAGCGTTCAGGGGCGCAGTCGCGGCGGGTTTACCACGTGCCTGATCCTCCACATTCAGGCAGACGGCGCAATGACATTCGCGAATGCCGGCCACATTTCCCCGTATCGCAATGGCCAGGAGCTGAGCTGCGAAAATGGCTTGCCGCTCGGCTTGGTTGCGGAGACCGATTATCGCGAGTCGACCTTGCAGATTAGCCCTGGCGAACAGCTCACCCTGCTTACCGACGGCGTTTTGGAGGCGCGGAATGCCAAGGGCGAGCTGCTGGGCTTTGAACGCATGAAGCCTTTGACGACAAAATCAGCTGAGGAGATCGCGGATGCGGCGCAGGCCTTCGGCCAGGAAGACGACATTACCGTGCTGACCGTGGCGCGAAGGGCGGCTGCCGCATGAGAAAGCTTCACGTTCTGCCGTTCCTGTTATTTGCGAGTATGGGCGCTATACTCTGCGCTCAGACACCCGCGCCGTCCGGGGACGACTCGGATGTGCGCATCATCGATCGCGCGCATGCGCAGGATTGGTCGAGCGACATTGTTACCGGCTGGCGGGTGCATGAAGGAGACGACCTTGCCTGGGCGAGCCCCGGCTTCGATGATTCAACTTGGGAGACTGTACGGCTCGACGATCTCGACAAATCGAAGGCTGGCTGGACAGTTGGCCCATCGAAGTCGGGCTGGCGCTGGTACCGCCTGCACCTCAAGCTGCATGAAAACCATCCCGATCTTTCGCTGCTGATCGATGGCGGCGAAGGCGCCTATGCACTCTTTGTCAACGGCGTCGAAGCGCGGGGCCCGCATCTCGGTTCCAGCTTCAGCGTCAAACGGCCCACGGAGCGCGCCGTGCCGCTGGACGCGCCGGGAACGAATGTTGAGATTGCCCTGCGCACATTCACCCCGCCAAGCTACCGGGAGTGGCACCTGCCGCT
>Ga0210388_10002537_pt1 | contig 14185 bp, 10 predicted proteins | sample IncBWC19OmetaG_FD_155485 | JGI IMG/M metagenome (GOLD analysis project Ga0210388, IMG submission 155485) | Forest soil microbial communities from Barre Woods Harvard Forest LTER site, Petersham, Massachusetts, United States - Inc-BW-C-19-O ...
GCCCCAGGGGTCCTGCATTGTTGCCTCGAGCACGCGATTCCGCCTCTGAACCCCCTGCTGGCTCCCGCGGGCAGCCCGCCTGGAAACTGCTCGCAGGAAGGATCATGGTCATGGACGAGATCACAGAGGAACCGGGCGCGCTGGTGGAACGGGTCGCGGCGCTGGACATCTTTGCCACCAAGGACCGAGGCTGGCGGGAAACCCGTCACGGAGAGCAACCTGACTCTTCGCGCACGCGCAAATAGCCGCCCAATCTGCGCGGTTACGGGACTCTCGGCCACCAATAGCTCGGCAGTACAGAATGAGCAGATCTGGCGCGTCACGTCGTCCGCGGGCGCGGCGAGACGATCGCTCCTGTTTACCGGGAATGTCCAGGGTTACGAATTAGCTGGGCGGCGCTTGAAGGAATGCCTCGAATTCCGGTAGCGCGGCCGGGTCTTGGACCAGGAACAGGTGCCCTCCTTCGTAGCCGCGCAGCTCGGCTCCGCGGATGCGCGATGCGATCGCGGTGCCGTTCTGGACCGGCGCGATCTGGTCGTAGTTGCCGTAGCCGACCAGGGTCGGGCATGTGATCGCGCCGAGGCGGTCCCATACGTCATGGCCTGCGCGCGCCTCGAGCTGGGCCTGGTGGGCGGCTGCGGCGGCCGGGTCCCGCTGATCCTGGCCAGCGGCGGTCAGGCGTTCGGCCAGCGCGCGATCTGCCGGGCGGGTCTCAAGCCAGCGCTCGTCCCAGCGGCTGTCAGCCAGCCTGAGTTGCGCCGCCGCCCGCTCCTCAGGCGGGAGCTCGCGCAGCTCCTGCAGCGGATAGGAGGACCCGCCGCCGCCGCCTGATGAGGTGCAGGCCAGGGCGAGGCGCTCGACCCGCTCCGGATGGGTGACGGCGAACTCCTGCGCCACCATTCCGCCGAAGCTCACGCCGAGCACCCGGCAGGTGTCCCAGCCGGCGATCTCCAGCAGGCCAGCGGCGTCAGCGGCGAGATCGGCCATCGTATAAGGACCCGTCAAAGGGACGCTGCGGCCCAAGCCACGGTAGTCCCACGCCAGCAGATCAAACGTGGCGGCAACCACATCAAGCAACGGCCGGACGGTCTGCAAGGTCGTGCCCGACCCGTTGCAGAACAGCAACCGGGGACCACTGCCCCTTTGCTCCCAGTACAGCTCAACCCCATGCACATGACCAGCCGGCATCTCGCTTCCGCCCTATTCGACCATCGTCAACCGGCAACCCTGCTCGCCGACGCTACCCGCACGCCGGCAGCCGCCGATCATCCCTAGCGGGTGACCCCGAACGCTCAACCCGCACCCAGGCAGCTTGCCGGTCAGAACGCGCTGACACGGATGGTCCCCCGTCTCGCGGGGCGTCACAGCCCCGGTACTCCCGGATGCCACGGTACCGGCTCCTGCGGCGCGACCGAAGCGAGTCACGGCAGCGGTAGAGGTCTCGCAGCAGACTAACCTCGGCCCGTGACGCACCTGCTCGTTCGTCACTGTCGCGAAGATCCGGTGCACCGGCCACTGCTCGCCCGGTTGGCCGGCACCTGCCGGTCGAGGTCGGCGCGGGCCAGCACGTCAGCAGCGGCTGATGGCCTGCGAACAGCCAGTCGGTTGCCTCGGCTACGTCCCTGGGCAGCTCAAGGTCGAACGAGAGCTACGCCAAGCGAGGTCATCGTCCAGCGCGGGCAGGCCGTCGATGCTCACCGCGTTCCTCTCGGCGCGGTAGGCGGCAAGTCCCGCGGCCGATTTTCTGGCGTGAGGGCGGTCTGGTTAGGGCGGTCTCATTTGAGACCGCCCTAACCAGACGGTGCTCCGGGCGAGCGCCAAGAAGGAACAGAACCGGGCGGTCGGTGCGTCGACGGTAGCACCGGGTGTCTGCGGTCACACGCGCCGATTCGGCGATACGCGCGAAAAGCAATCATTTGATAACAGGTTGTTCGTGACGCTACGTCATCCCCGGCAGGTCCCGCTGCCTGGCCAGCGGCCCGTGGAGGCCGCGGCCCCGCCGGCCGATCCTTGGCAGTAGTGATGGCCCGGTCTGGCAGGCCGGATTACAGCAGGGCGGCAAGTCGGCTGGAGTTATCGAGGCGCGGCATTGCCGGCCACGGCACGCCGGGGCGTCGCCGGCCTCGGAGCCGGCACCGGCCATCGCCGGGGTTGCGCCCTACGCCGCAGGTGCCGCGGCGGCGGGGAGTCCAGCGGCGTGCTCGCTGTGCTCCGGCGATCACGCGATGGCCTCGCCCAGCAGGGGTAGACTCGCTGCTGATTTCGAGTTTAGGCTAGTGAATGTGCATATGCTCTCACCCTGGCATGCAGTCCGGGTTCTCCTTGCCGTCATGGTGGCCCTGCTGGTAGCGGGCGCCGCCGTCCTGACGGCCCACGCTGGCGGCCCGCATCCGCGCGTGGCCCTCCAGGTCCATCCGGCCGGCCAGGCCAGCTCTGTCACGGGGGCCGCCTCGATCCCGGGAGCCCCTGCGGGAACGCAGGCCGCCTCGGCCAAGCTGTCCGTCTCGGCCAGGCAGGCCGCGCTCGTCGTGGGTGGTCATTCCGGCATCCAGGTGACGGGCGCCGCCGTGGCCAACGCGGCCACCGGCCAGGTCCTGTGGAGCCTGGGCCTGAACACCGAACGGCCTATCGGCAGCATCGTGAAGGTCATGACAGCGCTGGTGGTGATCCAGGCGGGTGACCTGAACCGGGAGATCACGGTGCCCGAGTCGGTCATCGCCTACCTGAACAGCCAGAACGGGCCCAGCACCGCGGGCCTGATCGTCGGCGACCGGCTGACCGCTCTGGAGCTGCTCGAGGCGCTGTTGCTGCCGTCCGGCTGCGACGCCGCCTATACCCTCGCGCAGGCCTACGGTCCCGGGACCGACGCGTTCATCGCCACGATGAACGCCGAAGCCCGAACGCTCGGCCTGACCGGCACGTACTTCTCGAACTTCGACGGCATGCCGTGGCCGGGCGAGTACTCCACCTGGTCGACCCCGGCGAACCTGATCACGCTGGGCCGGTATGCGATGAGCTACCCGGTGTTCGCCGCGATCGTCAGCCAGGTCAGCTACTCGCTCCCGGCCGGCGACGGCCACCACGGCTACTTCTGGCAGAACACCAACCCGCTGATCGGCGCCTACCCCGGCGCGACCGGGATCAAGACCGGCGACACCCAGGCGGCCGGCAACTGCCTGCTGTTCGAGGCGACCCAGAACGGCCTGACCGTGATCGGGGTGACGCTGGGCACCCCCGGCGACGACATCACCGCCACCGACCCGGTCGCCACCCGGGTCTTGAACTGGGGCTTCAGCCACTTCTAATCTGATGTGCGCGCCCGGCCCAGCCGCAGCCGTTCAGATCCAGCGCGTAGTACACGACGGCTGTCCTGTAACTTGATCACTTTCCGTGGCAGCCAAGTGCCGGCACCGATGACGATTGGCCGCGCTACCTTGCGCATCGGCTTGAGGCAGAAGATACGACGGCGGCGATCTCCAGCTTGCAGCGCCCGGCTCGCGGCCTTGGCGCTGGCACCCACCCGGCCTTCCGGCTGCCCGGCCTGCCCGGCCGGACCCGCTTGCCGCCCTGGCCCGCCGGCTGGATCCGCGCCAGGCGGGTCAGGGACCCGGCCGGGAGATAAGGGCGGGGGCCGGGGAAGACGACGGTGCACCAGGCACGGCAGCCGGCCACAGCCAGGCCCTCCGCCATCCCCATGGCCGACCCCGGCTGGCGCCTCGCGCCCGGAGACATGATTACCCGCATTCCGCAGCGTCATATCAGGTGCTCGCAGCAATTCGCTGGTCATCTCAGGCAGGCGGGCTACTGCCTTTACCCGGTAACACACTTCGTGCAATTCCGCGGCGCGCTGAAGTGACCTGAGACTGCCTGGGGCGGCTGCCATTCCAGCCCGCCCGGCACCTGAAGTTACCGCAGCTCAGTGACCAGATGCGTGGACAGGGGAGCCGTCTTCCCATATGCTCAATTCAGCGCTGTGGCAGATGGGCCTATATGGGGCAATGGGTTGTGTCGGTCCTCGCCCTGGAACCCCTCCATCTGAGAGTGACTCTCACCCTGCAGGTGTGCGCGCCGCGGTCATAACCAGGAGGTTCTCGGCTGCTGTGCGTTTGGCTGACACGGCAAAGCCGACGCCCCCGAGGAATGAATGCCCTGGTCACAATGACAGTTGACCTCACGCCCCGGAGCAGCGCCGAAGCACTGGCAGTGTCCGACGGCGAGACGCGCGCAGCCAGATGGCTTACCTGACCGCCCCTTGTCCCGTAAGACAGCAGGTCAGCGGCCCTGACAGGGTTTACGGCGCCCACGCGGTTCAGAGTTCACCGCTGCAGTGGCGCGGCCGTCAGCTTGCAAGCAGCCATGACGCGCCAAGCCGGGCGGCACCCAGCCCAGCGACCGGTTACGGCGTTGCACCGTCGTTCACTGGCGGAGTGGTACTACCGTTACTTCATGGGGACGAACGTGCTGCGCAACGCCCAAGGCCGGTGTCGCCATGTGGCTTGGTGGGCCGCCTGAAGTGGCCGCCCCCGCTCCTACCAGCTTGATCGACATTGTGGACGAGCATGACCAGACCGTCGGCAGGGCCAGACGGCGGGACGTCTTCCGGTTGAAAGTCAGCTTCCGTACGGTCCACGTGTTGTTGTTTAACAGCCGAAATGAGCTATTGCTCCAGCGGCTAGCGCCCCATGGCGTGCGACATCCGGGACTGTGGGGGTCCTCTGTGGCGGGGTATCTTCATGCAGGCGAGAAGTATGCCGAGGCTGCGCAGCGGCGGTTGGACGAAGAACTTGGCATCTCTGCGCCACTTGTGGAGATCGGCGTGACGCGCATGAACGATGATGGGGTCGTCAAGTTCGTAGGAGTGTTCACCGCGACGGCTGACCGTCCTCGGAACATGGCTCCTCGCCAGATCGCCGAGCTGAAATTCTGGCGTCTTCCTGATATCCAGAAAGCCGTTACTACTCATCCGGCTGACTTTACTGATACCTTCCGGCATGTGTTTAGGTTCTGGGAAGAATATAATGACTGACGTCTTTAGAGCGTGGCAAGCCAGCCGTCACGGGAGGCAGCGCCAAGCAAGCCGGACTGAACTAATCCGGCTATATGAGATCGCCGTGGAAGAATACCGGTTTCAAGTTCAGCTGAACTGGAACCGAGCGCAGTACCTGCTCGGATTCAACACCGCGGTGATCGCTGCCGGCGCCGCGCTGATCAAACTGAACAGTTCAAAGAAGGCTGATCCGCTCATCGCAGGGATCTTTGTGGTCGGTCTGGTGGCAGCGTTGATGTCCATGTCGGCAACCTACATGCAACACGGCTATTATCGGGCTGCTCGGGATCATATGCGGCTGCTGGCCAACCAGTTAGAACTCGGCGAAGCCGCCGTAACGACTACGCCCGGTATGCGCGGCGCGCTTCCTCGTCGGCTCGGCAAGATGCAAACGATACTTTATATGCTGTTTGCAGTCGTTGCAGTCATTAATTTTATTGGGATCTTGTACGTTCTGGGTATAACCCTGTGACTTGATCGTCGCAGCCTGCACCGTGCCAAAACTCGTTTCATAGCCGCTGACCTTGCTCCTGCCGAAAACCTCATCCATGCTGGTTGGAGCCGTTGTACGGGTGGGACGATGGCGTACGCCGCAGCGGCCGACGGCGCGCTCATGTGACGGGAAGCCTGTGGCAGGGTGATGGACCGTGCTGCTGCGACTGGCCTACCTCGGTGTGACGAACGTGTTCGCGCTACTGCGGCTGCTGCCGGTGAGCAGCCGGGACAAGGACACGGAGATCCTCGCGCTGCGCCACCAGCTCCTGGTCCTGCAGCGGCAGCTCGGCCCGGACAGGGCGCGGTTCACCCCGGCTGACCGGGCATTGCTAGCTGCGCTGCTGCACCGGCTCCCGAGGAACGTGCTCAAGCGCCTGCACCTGGGTGGTGCACCCGGATACCGTGCTCCGCTGGCACCGCGACATACTCGCGCGCCGGCATGCCTGCCGGTCCCGGCCCCGGCGCCCGGGCCGACCGCGGACCGTGCGCTCGGTCCGCGCCCTGGTGCTGCGGCTGGTCCGTGACAATCCCGGGTGGGGGTATCGCCGGGTACACGGCGAGCTGCTGGTGCTCGGGGTGAAGCAGGAAGCCCTGATTGCGGGCGAGCACGAAACCGGCGGCTGCGGTGGAGCGCAACGTCTCGCGGGCGCGGTCGTCGGTCCACAGCTCGGTGAGCCCGCCAGGTGCGTCAGGGCTGAGGGCTTCAACGCGGGCCGCCAGCCGGAGCAGCCGGAGCACTTGTCATCGATCAGCGCCTCGCTGACCACGCCCTGCCCTACCGCGTGGGCGAGGGCGTGACCCCATGGTCCTGACGGGCCCGGCATCACCAGGTCCAGGCCGGCGTTGGCGGCCGTGATGGTCCGGGCGGCGCTCCAGTCCGAGACGACCACGCCGTCGAATCCCTCGAGGCTGAGCTTGGCGAGTAGTTCCTCGTGGTCTAGCTGCTCGCCGCGAGCGGACTCAGTCATGCGGTGCAGGGCCGGTGAACTCGTGGGCTCCCGAGCCGACGTGGAAGACGGCCTCCTGAACGTCTCGGGCACCGGGGAAGCTACCGAGCGACTCGGGCGGGCGGCCAGCGTTGTCGCGGATCTCGGCGGCCTGGCCGCTGGGGATGCGGACGCTGGCCGACACGTTCGGCGGGAGCTCCACCCAGAACGTGAACCGGTCGGGAGACCGTCTCCAGCTGATGCTGATCGGCCCCCGGACGGACCGGTAGGTGCCGCGGGCCCAGGTCAGTGACCCGCCGGGGTGCGGCCGGAGCAGTAGCTGGCCGAAGCCGGCGGTGCCGGGTTCCTGGTCGATCCCGAGGAGGAAACGGTACAGCCACTCGCCGACCGAGCCGAACGCGTAGTGGTTCAAGGAGTTCATCCAAGGGGACTGGAAGCCCCGCTCGGCGGTCCAGCCGTCCCAGCGCTCCCAGATCGTGGTCGCGCCCGCTTCGACCATGTACCGCCAGGACGGCATGGATTCCTGCTCGAGCAGCCGGTAGGCAACCTCGGTGTGACCGGTGGAGCTGAGTACCGGGAGCAGGTGCCCCACGCCGCCGTACCCGGTGGCCAGGTGCCAGCCCGCGGTCTGGATCGCCGCCACGAGACGATCCGCCGCCGCGGCGCGTAGTTCGTCGGGGACCAGGTTCATGTGCAAGGCGAGCACGTAGGCGGTCTGGGTTCCGGAGGCGACCTGGCCGTCGGCGGCCACGAAGGCGTCGGCGAACGCGGACCTGACCTTGGACCACAGCGCCCGGTACCCGGCGGCGTCGTCCGCCCGCCCGGTCGCCTCGGCGATCTCGGCCATCAGCGCGGCGTCATAGGCCCAGTAGGCCGTGGCGAGCAGTTCGGGCGGGGTTTCGTCATCGCCTGGTGCCAGCCAGTCGTTGTAACTGTTCCCGAGTTCCCGGGTCCGCAGGTAGTCGGGGTTGGTCCGTTCAAGGAAGTCCATCCACGCGGTCATGGCGCCGAAATGCCGGTGCAGGATGCCGGTATCGCCGTACATCTTCCACACCGTCCACGGGACGATCACCCCGGCGTCCCCCCACGCCGGCGCTCCGGCTCCGCGCACGTTGCGGAGGTCCAGGCGCGGGGCGAAGTCGGCGAAGGCGCCCGAATCCAGCTGGGCGTCGGCCACGTCGTCGAGCCACTTGGCAAAGAACGCCGCGACATCCCGGTTGTAGCAGGCGGTCCGGGCGAAGACCTGGGCATCGCCCAGCCAGCCGAGCCGCTCGTCCCGCTGCGGGCAGTCGGTCGGCACGCTGATGAAGTTGCCGCGCTGCCCCCAGTCAATGTTCCGGAACAGCCGGTCGAGCCACGGCTGCGAGGACTCGAACGTCCCGGCGGCCGGGATATCAGAGTGCACCACCCGGGCGGTGACGTTAGCTAGGCCAATGTCGCCGGGGAAGCCGGAGACCTCCGCGTAGCGGAACCCGTGCAGCGTGAACCGCGGCTCGAGCACCACGGCGCGGCCGCCGGTGGTGAACTCGTCGGTCTGGCGGGCAGTGCGCAGGTTCTCGGTGTACAAGCTGCCGTCCGCAGCCAGCGCCTCACCGTGCCGGATCCGGATGCGCGCTCCGCCCGGCCCGTGGGTGCTGATCCGCAGCCAGCCGGTCAGGTTCTGGCCGAAGTCGAGGATGTGCCGTCCGTGGTCGTAGGTGGTAGTGCTGCGCGGCGTGATCTCCTCGGTCACCCGGACCGGCGGGCCCGGGTCAGCGGCCAGCGGCGTGCCGTCGCGCCCACGGCACTGGACCGGCCGCCAGCTGGAGGCGTCGAAACCGGGGAGGTCCCAGCCGTGCGGCTCGAGCGTGAGGTCGTGGCGCTCGCCCATCAGCAGGTCGGCGTGCCGGATCGCCCCGGCCGACGACTTCCACTGCTCGTCGGTGACGATCCACTCGCGGCTGCCGTCAGGATAGGTGATCAGGAGCTGGGCCAGCAGTTCCGGAGCGGCGCCGTAGTGGGCGCCGGCCCGCTTGGCGTCGAAGCCGACGAAACCGGCGTACCAGCCGTGGGCGAGGATCGCCGCAAGGACGGTTTCACCCCCGGCCAGCAGGCCGGTCACGTCGTACGTCTGGTACAGGATGCGGCGTGTGTAGTCGGTCCATCCCGGGGTCAGGAACCCGTCACCGACCCGGTGACCGTTCAGCCGTGCCTCGTACAAGCCGAGCGCGGTCACGTACAGCCGGGCGGACACCACCGGTTTGTCCACCGTGAAGGCCCGCCGCAGGTAGGGAGCCGGGGTCAGGGTACGAGCCACCGGGTCGACCGGGCCCGGCCAGTCGGGCGGGGTGGCTCTCTCCCCGGCCCGCCCCTGGCCGATCCAGGAAGCGTGCCAGCCGTCCGTTCGGTCCAATTCGACCTCGAAGGCGGCCGGTTCGCTCCACTCGGAGACCAGCCCGTTCTCGTCCCAGGCCCGCACCATCCAGGTGTACCGGCCGCCGGGAGCCAGCGGGATGCCCGCGTAGGCGATGTCCGCCGAGCATGAGGACTCGACCCGGCCGCTGTCCCACGACAGGTCCTCGCCGGTGCGCAGCCGCGCCTCGTCCGGGGCCACCAGAACCTGGTAGGCGCGCTGGGCCCGGCCGGTGCCCGGGCCTTCCAGCACCCAGCCCAGCCGGACCCGGTCCGGTGCGACGCCAAGCGGATTGACCCGGTGTGCGCAGCGCAAGCCAGCGGGGGTCAGCGGCGGTGTGCTCACAGTTTGGTCGCTCCTTCGGTAAGGCCGGCAACGAAATAGCGCATGGTGAAGCCGACGAGCAAGAACATGGGCGCGGTCGCGAGGATGAAGGCGGCGAACACGGCGCCGCCTTGGGACAGGTTGGTGCCGAAGCTGCCGACGAACTCCTGGACGCCCGCCGAGATCGTGACCTTGGACGGGTCCTGGATCACGATCGTGACCCACAGGTAGTCGCCCCAGACGTTGATCATCACCAAGATCGCGCCGGTCAACAGCACCGGCCGGGTCAGCGGCACCACGATCCGCGCCAGCACCTGGCCTTCGCTGCACCCGTCCACCCGGGCGCTTTCCAGCAGCTCGCGCGGGATCTGCTCGAAGAAGCCGCGGAAGATCAGCACGAGCAGCGGCTGGGCGGTGGCCGAGTACGGCAGGATCAGCGCCCACCACGTGTTGAAGAAGTGCAGTTTCTGGATGGTGAGGAACAGCGGGATCAAGGTGAGCGTCCACGGTATGAGCAGCAGCCCGATGTAGGCCAGGAACAACAGTTCCTTGCCGCGAAACCGCAGCTGGGAGAACGCGTAGGCGCTGAGCGCCGCCGCCGTTACCCCGATCGCGATGGCCGCCGCCGCGACGATGATCGTGTTGAGCAGCTGATGCGACACGCCCGACCAGGCGGTGAGGTAGTTGTGGTAGTCGAACTGCGTGAACAGCGAGAACACGTTGCTGCTGTAGATGCGCTGCCCGCTCTTGAGCGAGTTGGACAGCACGAAGATCGTCGGGAAGTAGGTCATCACGACGAGGACCGCGCCCGCGGCGGCGGCGAGCCAGGTGTACCGCAGCCGACGGCGCCCGCCCCGGCCCGGCCGCCTGCGCGCGGCTGCGGGCAGGCGGCCGGCCGGGGCTTCGATCACGGATACCGAACGCACGCGTGTTTCACCTGGCGATCAGTACTTGCTCAGGTCGACATGGTTGGTCGTCGCCCACTGCTGGGCGGCGCTGGTCAGCAGCGACTGCCACTGGCTGGCGAAGGAGGAGTAGTTCAGCTGGCCGTCGATGTACCCCTGGACGAGCCGCAGCCCCGAGTTGGTCGTCGCGGTGGACAGCACGTCGTCGAGCACCACGTCGACCACGGTGCCGACCTTGCTGCTCGGGACCAGGCTGCTCAGTCCGGGGATGTTCAGCGTCGGCGCCCCGGTCGCTGTCGGGATGTCGGCGCCCGACTGGTTGATCGTGATCCAGTAGCCCAGGTGCTGGGGGGTGAACAGCCAGGCCAGGAAGTTCATGACGGTAGCGGTCTTAGCCGGGGTCATGGAGCTGTCGGCCTGCTGCGATGTCACGCCCCACTGGCCGTTGCCGTTCGGGCCGCCGATCATGCCGACGGTCGAGGTGCCGAGCGCGAGCGGGGAGGTGGCGGAGGTGATGGGCGGCTCGGGGAAGACGCCGTACTTGCCGGTGAAGCCAAGCGAGTCCAGCTGCGGGAAGTACCAGCTGCCGCCCCACAGGATGCCGACCTTGCCCTGGACGAGCAGTGTCTCGGTCGTCAGCGGCGGCGTGGTCTGAGTGGGCGGGGAGCAGGCGTCATAGCTGCTCTGCCCGCCGCCCGAGTAGCTCACGAGCTGGCCGAGCAGCTTCCATACCTCCGCGTAGTGGGGGTTGTTCATGGAGATGATGCCCTTTTTGATGCCGACCGCGACGTCGAGGCCAGTGGTCACCTGGGCGTGGTTGACGTCGAACTGGCTGACCTGGCCGGCCAGCAGCGAGGAGGTGGCCAGCCGCTCGAACCACGACGGGTTGCACAGCCCGCCGTCGGCGAACATGATCGGCGTGACCCCGGCCGCCTTGAGCTTGCCGAGATCGGTAATGAAATCCGCCCACGTGGTGGGGGCGGCGGCGATCCCGGCCTTGGCGAACGCGGCCTTGCTGTAAAACATGCCAGTCTCGACGCTGGAGCCCAAGATGATGTCGATGTCGCCGTTGGGCGAGGTCATGTAGGGGATGGTGGACGGGGAGAACAGGCTGAGCCAGCTGGTGTTGCCCGGCACGTACGGGTTGGGCTTGCCCAGGTAGGGCTTGATGTTCTGCAGCAGCCCGGCCGGAATGCTGCCGGACGTCACCGGGCCGTACTGCTCCCAGACCAGGTCCGGGGCGGCGCCGCCGGACGCCTGGGACTCCACCTGCGCGTTGGTCTGGGTGATGGATGAGCTGCTGTTCGGCAGCCAGTCCACGGTGACGTTCTTGTGCGCCGCCTCGTACTGATCGGTCAGTAGCTTCAGGCCGGCGTTCTCGGCGGAGGTGATCGCGCCGGTATTGGGCGGCAGCACCGCCTTGATGGTGACCGGGGCGCTGCTGCCGCCCGCGGCGGACGAGCTCGACGAGCCGCCCGATGTGCAGCCCGCCACGACGACGGCGACGGCCAGAGCCGCGAAAGGCACTGCCGCGCGGATGGGTCTTCTGTACATCGAGGCCTCACCTCCTGGTGAGAATTGATACGGTTTAGTAACGGTGAGTTATGTAGTTGTCGAAAGGGGCCCCGCAGCGTCAGGTGGTCCGTGGCCGGAGCACCCTCATGGCCATGAGCGTGAAGATGAGCATCGCGGCGAACAGCAGGGTGCCGATGACCATGCCGTAGCCGTACTGGTCGTTGGAGAACGCCGACTGGTACATGTCCAGGCCGGGGACGAGAGTGGCCGTGCCCGGGCCGCCGTTGGTGAGCAGCAGGATGGGAATGAAGTTCTGCACCGCGAAGATGCCGGACAAGATCACCACGATCCGGAACTGCGGCATCAGCAGCGGGATATCAACCGCGAAGACACGCCGGACGGCGCTGACGCCATCCAGCCGGGCGGCATCCAGTACGTCCTTCGGCAGGTTCTGCAGTCCGCCGAGGAAGATCAAGAACCCCAGGTTGGCGATCCACGGGAAGCCGATCAGCAGGATCGAAACCAGCGCCAGGTGCGGGTCGGCGAACCAGCTGAACCGGGGCAGGCCGAGGCCACCGAGAATCTGGTCGACCAGTCCCGTCGACGGCTGCAAGAGGTAGGCCCACACTTCGATGAGCACCAGCGGCGGCAGCACGATCGGCAGCACCAGCAGGTACTTCGCGACCGTCCCAGCCCGCTTCGGCAGGTGCATCACGATTTCCGCGGCGGTGAACTGCGAGACCAGCGTGATCAGGATGCTGCCGCCGACTAGGATGGCGAGGTTCTTTGCCTCGGTCCCGAACGTTGGCGAGTCCAGGTACTCCTTGAACTGCGACACCCCGGCGTAGGTGGGCGGAGAAAAGCCGTTCCACTGGTAGAAGCCGCCGATCAGGCTGCGGACCGCCGGGTAGTAACTGAAGACGCCGATCAGTAGCAGGCTCGGCAGCAGCAGCACCGCCATCACGGGCCGGTAGCGGTAACGCCACCGAGACCGGCGCGCGTCAAGCCGGCCCTCGCGGCCCATGAACGTCACGTCCATGGCGCCGATCATTCGCCTGATCAGCTAGTCAACGCTAGGATCTGATGTGCAACTATTAGCACAAAATTAGCATTGGCGTAACAATGAGGTATCGGCGAGAAGATGGACGATGACCCGCCGCTGGGAACCAGCCGGGGCCTGTTCCACTTTACCGAGGGCGTGCTTGCCTACGCCGGTCCTTACCTGCACGAGCACGACAGTCCGGTGCACACGCACAGCTTCGTGGAGATCGCCTTCGCAGTTCGCGGCTCGGCCACACACCATAGCCTGGCCGGAAGGCAGTACGTGCGGACAGGTGACGTCATCTTGCTGCGACCGGGCGTCTGGCACGGGTACGAGGACTGCCGACCGGTCGAGGTGTACAACTGCTGCTTCAGCAGCGAGTTGCTGCGCCGCGAGCTGGCCTGGACCCGAGAGGACCCGCTGCTCGGGTACTTGCTGTGGGCCGGCCCGTACTCATCTCCGGGCCGCGGCATGCTGACCATGAGCCTGCAGCCGGCCGCCCTCGGCGAATGCCTGATTCACCTCGACGCGCTCGCCGCGCTGCGGCACCGCCCGCCTGCCCTGCACCGGCCCGACGTCATCGGCCGCCTGTCGCTCCTGTTCGGCCAGCTCGGCCAGGCTGTCGCGCAGGCCCGCGGTACGCCGTCCGGAAAAACCGGTGCGGCACACCCCGCGGTGACGCAGGCCATACGCCTGCTCGAAGCCGACCTCGCTCGCGGCTGGACGCTGACCGGGCTGGCCGGCGAACTCCACCTGACCGGTGGCCACCTCGTGCGGTTGTTCAACGACGCGACCGGCCTGCCGCCCATGGCCTACCTGGCTCAGGTCCGCGCCGAGCACGCCGCTGTCCTGCTCTTGCACTCTGACGAGCCCATCACTGGCATAGGCAGAGCCGTCGGCTGGCCGGACCAGAACTACTTCGCCCGCCGCTTCAAGGCCCACTACGGGCTCAATGCCACCACCTACCGCAAGCGCTTCGCTACCGGAGCTGCCCATCTTCACCACCCCGCTGCAGCGGCCTCCTGACCGGCTAGTCGCCTGGCTAGAGAAGACTGTCCGTTCGGCGCGCTCAGTCGAGAGTAAAGCAGCCCAGATCGCCTATCCGGTGGCGCGATCGAAGAACTGCAGGCCTCCACGTCCTGCGCGAACTCGCCCAGCACGGCGGGCATGCAGACATCCTGAGGGAGCAAATCCTCAACGGATAGCGCGCCGGCTGCCCCGGAGTTGATTTCAATGTCTCGGTGAAACGGGACGCCGGGCGCCCACCCGGTGGATGCGAGCGGAGGACCGCTGGTCAGTAACAGGACGGCCCGTGGTTGCTGTAGGGCTTTTCGAGGGCGGCGGCCTCGTCACCGGTCAGTTTCAGCTCGAGCACGGCGATTGGCTTCAACCCGCGGTCGAGCACCACGGCCGGGAACGGCTCATGCTGATCGAGCATCGACGTGAGCGCCTGCTCGACCCGCTTGAGTAGCGGGCTGCTGAGCGGCGCGCTGGAGTACAACGGCGCATAGCCCGCGG
>Ga0210388_10002539_pt1 | contig 14183 bp, 4 predicted proteins | sample IncBWC19OmetaG_FD_155485 | JGI IMG/M metagenome (GOLD analysis project Ga0210388, IMG submission 155485) | Forest soil microbial communities from Barre Woods Harvard Forest LTER site, Petersham, Massachusetts, United States - Inc-BW-C-19-O ...
GTCCTTTAACATGCACAGAGTTGGGCGCAAGCCTGCATGAGGCGCCTGGCGTATTTGGCCGAGAAGCCGGTCTTACGGCCACGTGGACTGGATTTGTAAACACTCGCCAACGCATGGGGAACAATCTGCCGCCGATCTTTCGCTCAGGGGAGTAATTTAGCTCTGAGCGCAAATCATTAGATTCCCGCTCACTTCTCACCGCCCGCGAAAGCCCTTCAAAGGCACTATTTTCTTGGACATTTTTTGGTGGGCTTTCCGCTCACTGCATTCCAGCTTCTTCGGACCTCCAAACCTTCGGGCGCTGCGTTCGGCTCGAACGAGTCTGGGCATGCCGGGCCCCTCATTTGGACGATATGTGGAAGACAGTGTCCGCATTGAGGGGGTCGGATTAGGTAAATGTTTCCTGCGACCTGGCGCCGCCGGCAAGGGAGACCTGCGAGAGACCAGTTCTCAGGCATGCCCCATGCTGACGTTATCCCTTACCGGTGTAAATGGCATACGTTACCTGCCGCATATTTCGCCCGACCTTAATCCAATCGAAAAGGCCTGCCTAGAAGCGAATTACGACGCCGCCGCTTAAGCGCAGGTTGTTCTGGATGTTGTTCTTTCCGTTGTCGACGAGGGTGAGCAGGTAGTCGGCTTCGAGGAGACGCAGGTTAATGTGGCTGCCGGTGTTGATGTCTACGCCGCCACCGAGGTTGGTGGCGAAGGCGGCGATGGCGTTTGGAACGTTGGCGGCGCCCCCGTTGACCAGCGAGCCGCTGGAATGAACCATGCCGACAAGAACTTGTCCGAATGGTTGCAACGGCGATCGACCGACGTGGGGCAGATAGCGTGCGCCTGCAGTATAGGTGCTTAGCGTTAGGCTGTAGCCGCCGCTGGAGATGCTGTTGGCGTGCGCGGCGGTGATGTCGCCGACCAGCGCGATCCGGGCCTTGTCGAGTTTGAGTGGCCACGCAAACGTGGCGCTTCCGCCGAAGAGGTTGAAGCAGGTGCAACTTGCCGGCGGAGCATTCGAGCGCAGGTAGGTGTAGTCGAGTGCGATCTCCGGACGTCCTGCGGATTTATGGGCGGGCGCGTCCTGCGCGTGCGCTGATGCCGAGCACATGGAGACCACGGCGACGGTCAAGATAGATGCTATTTGAGCGATGATCCTGATTCGCATGAGGTCTCCTTTATTGCACCGTGAGGACAATGGTGGTGGTTTGTGATTCGCTGCCGCTGGTGGCCGTGACGGTTACGTTGTAGTTCACATTTGCCGGAGCGGGGATCGCGAAGCCTCCGCCGCAACCGCTAAGCGCGGTGAGCGCGCCGAGCGATGCGAAGAGAAGCAGGCAGAGGGTTATCCAGCGTCTGCGGCGCTTGCCAGGCAGGAAGAACAGACCGAGCGCAGCCAGAGCAGGCGCGGCCAGCGGCCAGGTAAGGTTGCTTGCCGTCGCGGTGGTTGCCGCGGTCTGGATGGTGAGGGTAGAGCTTGCGGCTGCGCCGCCCGGCGTGACACTCGACGGTGTGAAGGATGCTGTTGCGCCTGTGGGTAAGCCGCTGGCCGCGAGTGAGACCGCGCTGGTGAAGGCTCCGTTCTGCGGCGTCACGGTGATGGAGTAGGTGGCCGTGCTTCCTGGGGCGACGGTCTGCGATGGAGTGGATGAGCTGACAGTGAAGCTCGGTGCTGGATTGCCGGTTCCGTTCAGCGTCACCGTCTGCGGCGAGCCGCTGGCGTTGTCGGCGACCGAGACTGTTGCCGTGAAGCTTGCCGCCGAGGCCGGCGGGAAGGTAATGGAGATGGTGCAGCTTACACCTGCGGCGAGCATCTCGCCGCAGGTGTTGGTTTCAGAAAAGTCGCTCGAGTTGGTTCCTGCGATGGAGATACCTGTGATCGAGAGCGTGGCGTTTCCGGTGTTCATCAGGGTTGTGGATTGCGCGGCGCTGGTTGTTCCGGCAACCGCTGAGAAGGTGAGCGTAACCGGCGAGAGCGAGACTCCTGGTGCTGCGGGTGCTGTGCCGGTTCCGCTCAGTGCTACTGTTTGCGGTGAGCCGGTTGCGTTGTCGGCGATCGAGAGCGTGGCTGCGAAGCTCGCTGCCGAGGTAGGTGTGAAGGTCACCGAGACGGTGCAGCTTGCACCCGCCGCAAGCGAACTTCCGCAGGTGTTGGTCTCAGCGAACTCGGTCGGATCGGAGCCGGCGATCGCGATGCTCGAGATGCCAAGCGGTGCATCGCCGGTGTTCCTCAGTGTTGCCGTCTGCGCGGCAGTCGTAGATCCTACAGTGTCGCTGAAGGTCAGCATACCTGGTGTGAGCGACGCTCCCGGTTCCGAGGCGGCCGTGCCGGTTCCGTTCAGCGTTGTCGTCTGCGGTGAGCCTGTGGCGTTATCTGCAACCGACAGCGTCGCCGAGTAGGTTACCGCGGCAGCGGGCGTGAACGCGACCGAGATGGTGCAGCTTGCTCCTGCAGCCAACGAACTGCCGCAGGTGCTGGTCTCAGCAAACGTACTTGAACCCGCGCCACCGATGGTAATGCCTGTGATCGAGAGCGCCGCGTTGCCGGTGTTCATCAGCGTTGCGTTCTGCGAGGTGCTCGTCGTCCCGGCCGTTGAGCTGAACGTCAGCGTGCCAGGTGTCAGCGAAGCCACTGGCGCAGCTGCTGCCGTGCCAGTTCCATTGAGCGTTGTCGTTTGCGGTGAACCGGTTGCGTTATCCGCAACCGATAGGGTCGCGGAGAAGCTGGTCACAGACGAGGGCTTGAACGTGACCGAGATGGTGCAGCTTGCTCCCCCCGCCAGCGAGCTGCCGCAGGTATTTGTCTCGGCAAACATACTTGCGCCCGCTCCACCGATGGTGATGCCGGTGATCGCGAGCGCAGCATTCCCAGTGTTCATCAGCGTTGCCATCTGAGCTGCGCTGGTAGTGCCGCTGGTCGAAGTGAATGTCAATGTGCCTGGAGTGAGCGTTGCTGCCGGTGCAGCAGCCGCCGTCACCGTAAAGGTGGCCGGATCGGAGTTCCCTCCACCAGGCGCCGGTGTAATGACGACAATCGATGGCGTTCCGGCAGCTGCAATGTCGCTGGCCAGAATGGTCGCCGTGAGCTGGGTAGAGCTCACGAAAGTTGTGGCCCGGGCGTTCGATGCAAAGTAAACAACCGAGCTACTGATGAAGCCTGTTCCGTTCACAGTGAGGGTAAATTGCGGGGACCCTGCTACAGCGGTGCTTGGCTTGAGCGAAGTAATGACCGGCGCAGGATTATTGGATCCCGTGATGGAGAAAGCGATTGCGTTCGATGTTTGCTGATCAGGGTTAGTTACTGTGATCAATGCAGTTCCGGCGGTGAGAACATCATTGGCCGGGATGGTAGCTGTAAGCTGGGTTGCGCTCACGAACGCCGTGGTTACGGGAGTGCCATTGAAGTCCACTGCCGCACCGCTGACGAAGTTCGTTCCCTTTACAGTCATTGCGAACGAAGATGAACCCGCTGCAATAGAAGCGGGCGAAACCGATGCGATGGTCAAAGATGGTGCTGAGAGCTGCGCACCGTCCTGGTTAATAGTGAACGTTTCGCAGCCGGCGGTAATGGTTAGCGTGCGCGGGCCGCCGCTGTTGGGCTCGACGGAATACGCCACTGAACCGTTGCCGGTTCCACTGGTGGCGCCCGTCAGACTAACGATGTCCGGATTGTCTGAGTTGGCCGTCCACTGGCAAGCAAAGTTCGAAATCACGACAACGAACGATCCCCCACCGCCCGCGCTTGGAATATTCACAGCGTTCGCACCCGGTTGAACCGCGAAAGGAATGAACGCACCTTGCACAGAATTCGCGCTCAGAGCGTACGAACAAACAACAGCGGATGCTTGGTCTACTGTGTAGATGGCGTTCGCCGTCTGGTTCCCAACCGTAATCGTGGGAGTTTGTGGTCCGGCGGAGTTCGCGGCGACAGAGAAGTTTACCGTGCCATTGCCCGTTCCGGAGGCGCCGGAACTTACCACCACCTGGGTTGGGGCACTGGAGGTTGCCGTCCACGCACAACTCTGATCGTTGGCGGTGACACCAAAAGAACCGGTGCTGGCCGTTGTGGGAAAACTTCCCGAGTTCGAGCTCAGCGTGAAGTAGCAGCTCTGCCCAGCCTGATGAACGATGAGCGCAGCCCCACCAACCTCGATCGCCCCACTTCGCGGCCCACCGGGATTGGGAGCAACTGTGAAATTCACTGACGGAGGCTGGCTGGTTTCGTCTGGAGTAATTGTGATCCAGGAAACGAGAGATCCCGACTCGTATTCGGTGGCGCAATCACCTGGGTCGCCTGCATACGTAACACCGACACTCCCTGGACCGCCGCCCGCAGGAGCGCTCGCAGAGGAGGAAGCTAGCGTTGTATTGCAGGGAGATGATGCGTCCTCGTCAAATGAAAAAGTCTGGCCGGCTATCGTGACCGTTCCGGTGCGGGAGGCTGCACCGGTGTTCGGAGCGATGGCCATCTCAACAAGTCCGTTGCCGGCTGCTGACCCAGTAATGGGTCCATTGATGACTGCGATCCAGGGAACTGACGATGCAGCGGTCCAGGGACAGGTCTGGTCATTGGTGACAACTTCAGCGAACTCCTCGTCTCCTGGGAAGGTTCCCGTGTTGACGATTTCGGTGGAAGCTGCAAGAGTCGGCACGCTGTAGCTGCAGGAGGCCGCCACGGTAAATCTGTCGCTGGGCAGTAGATCCGTCTCATTGGCACTCCCTCCCACGGGTCCTGGCGTGGTCACAGAGATATCAGGTGTGCCCGCAGTGGCCAACAAAGAAACCGGGACCTGCACCTCGAGTCCGCGGCACATGAATTCAGGCGGATCGCTCTCATTCTGGCCGCATATTTGGTTGTCAAGGAGTGTCGCAGGCAGCGTGGTGCCACCAAATGATACTGTCGTGCTGGGCAGGAACCCGAGCCCAAAAATGGTAAGCGGGAACGGCGCTCCACCATTGCCCGTATTGCCAACGAGTACAGCCGACGCACTCAGATGGTCGATGAAAGGGATGGGGTTGGTGCTGTTCAGGATCACGCTGGCAGTGTTATTGGCGAGGTTGGGATCCGCTTCAGTGGCGACCACAGTTACTGTGTTGGTAATGTTTCCAGTCGCGGTCGCTTCGACGGGGATGTTGATTGTCGCCATGGCCCCGGGAGCCATAGTCCCCAGATTGCACGTGACTGTGCTTCCGCTTACGCTGCAACTCCCCAGCGATGTGGTGATGGGAGACTGACATAGACCCACTGTGCAATAAAGCGTATTCACCTGAAGGCCGGCCGGCAGGGCGTCAGTGTACACCACGTTGTGCGCGGTCGCCGGCCCGTTATTCTCGACCACACTTGTAAATGCGGTATTTGGGATCTGGTTGGTCCGGCCTTCCCCTTCAAGACCGTGATCCGGGCCGACAATCAGAGCGGAAGCATTCGACGAGAGCGTTACGCTCATGTCTGCCTCAGTGAGGTTCACGGGATTGCTGATCGTGTCACCGCAGTTGGCGGCAGTGGTTACGGTCGTCGAGCCGAGGTAGGTTTGTCCTTGGCCGAAGCCCGACGGATCGGCGGAGGGACTTGAGAAGAATTCGATGGTGTAGGTAGTATTTGCCACGCTATTGAAGTTCCCCAGGAGGCTGAGAACATTTCCGTTGAGCGATTCAGCAACGGCGTTGGAGAATTCCGAGGTGTTGTTATTAGGGTCGGTTGCGGTTGCCGTGATGAAGGCGCTCCCACCCGTTCCGGCAGTGAGAACCGGTGCGTTCTGCGAGTCATTGGGGCCGGTGTTCGTCGCGTTGCAGGGGGTGTTCAGGTTCGGTCCAGCCGTGCCAAGCACTATACCTAGCTCGCCGTTCTTGAAGATGGAGTTGCGGCTGATCAGGTTGTCGATGCCGCTGTTAATGCGCACGCCGGCTCCGGAATTCGACAAAATCGTGTTGCCGACTGTGTTGTTTCCCTGGCTTTGGCCGGCAGAGGGTGGCGCGCCCGGATCGATGTGCACGCCATCGAGGGCGTTATTAGCAATCAGATTCCCTTCGCCGGGATCGGCCCCGCCGATGCTGTTATTGGTGGCCCCGGACGACATGAAGACGCCGTCACCGAGGTTTGCAAAAGACTTGGTACCGGTTGGATCGGTCCCAATGAGATTCCCCTGGATATAGTTACCCTGGAACACCAGGTTGCTGTTTACATCCACAGTTGTGGCGCTTTCGAGATCGATGCCGTTGCCCGCGTTCCCGGAAATCACATTGGCTGCGCCAGCAGTAGATCCGCCAATGGTGTTGTTGGCAGTGCCGGTATTGTTTCCCGGAGTTGGTTGGTTCGTTTCGGGATTGTTGGGAAAGTTCAATGGAGCGCTTTGAACACCGAAGTTCTCATTGGGAAGCACTCTGGTTCCGGTGATATCAAGCCCGATGTAATTGCCCTGCACCAGGTTGTCGGTCGTGCTGTTCGCCAGCAATATGCCGCCCTCCGTATTCCCGGAGATGATGTTGCGCGCAGTCGGTGTCGTTCCCCCGATGGTGTTTGAGTTTGTAGCGGACAGGATTGATATGCCTTCGCTCTGGGCCGCGGCCAGCGCGATGGTCCCTGAAACATCGGTCCCTATGAGATTCCCTTGCACGAGGTTGCCACCGGCTATACCGTTCCCCGCGAAGTTATTAATCTGCACTGCGTCCGGGACCCCTCCGTCAATAAGGTTGCCCGTCCCCGGCAGCGTTCCCCCCACGGTGACGCCTCCAGCTAAAAGTGAAATCACCGGCCCGGACTGTGACCCGGAACCAGAATCGGCAATTACCTTCGTGCCTGACGCGTCGGTTCCAATGTAGTTGCCCTCGATACTGAGATTGCTTGCACCTTCTGAAACAATTTCGCCCACAGCGTTCCCTGAGATAAGGTTGCGCGCCTGAGGTGTGGCGCCCCCGATTACATTGCCCACGAAGTAGCCGTCAAACAATTCGCCGTTGCCTGCAACGCCCGTGTTGTTTGCCTTCGCTGTCTCGCCGGTGGTGTCTACCCCGACGAAGTTTCCTTCGATATATGACGAGAAGCCCATTCCTCCCAGGCCATATCCTCCACCCCCTGCCGGAGCAGTTTCGCTGGGAGGTGCAGGGGTATTCCAGCCTGTAAAATCAATCCCACGGATCACGACGCCAATCGTATCGTTGGTTTCCAAGCCATTGCCTCCCGGAATCGAGGCCATTCCACCATCTATCTGGATGAGGATCTTCGCGTTGTCTCCATTGGCCAACGTGTTGGGACTTGCGCCGGGCTGGGTATATCCATCGATTGTCACGTCCGCATCTATCGGCGGCAATGCATTGAAATCGCCCGCTCCCAGGTTCTCAGAGACAGGCTGAAGCAGGCATACGCCGGTGCTCGCATTGCAACCGGGGTCGGTGGCTGGGATATTGAAGACAATGCTGTAATAGGCCGATTCGCCAAGGCTAGAATCCTCGCTGGCTTGCGTAATTGCCAGACGTAGCGAGCCAAGAAGGAGGGTGGGCGGAGCCTCGTCCTTTGTGGTTGAGACTGTGTAAACGTAGGTAGGTTGGGTGTCCATTGCAATTGGCAACGTATCGTTGGCTTCAGTCATCACCAAGCTCTGGAACGGGTGCTGATTCAGACGCATGGGGAGGACGGCTCGTGGCGTGCTATTGGCGTGCAGAGAAGCCGCAAGCTTCATTGACGGACGATTCAAAGAGATTGATCCAGCATCCGCGGTTGCTCTCAGCGGCATCCGTGGCGTTTGGCCGGTGGAGAATATGTGGACCTGAGAGTTGCTGGAGTCGAGTGCAAGCACATCCTGCTGAGGAGAGGCGCTGATATGCGCCGCAACGAGACTGGGAATTCGCTGGCTGAAGCCTGAAGGCAAAGGAACTGCGCTCCGCTCCATCCACTCGACGTTCGCGTTCTCAGCCTCCAGAATCGATTGCCGAATGGACGCAATTCTGCGGGCCATGCCTGAACCGAGTTTGCTTCCCGATGTCGTCCGAATCTTTTGGAGCTTTCCGGCGACGAGTTGAAGCCCCTGCGCCGTTTCAGCTTTACTCATCCACGATTGTTCGAATTCCTCTGGCGAAATGGAGTGTTCCAGGATGTGCAGACTGCCATCGCGACCGATAGCCGCAACGCCCGGGCCGGCGCCGGTAAAATCTCCATACACAATCGCAGTAATGGCGTAGGAGAAATGCTGAACGGTCACTTTGGCCGGCGCAACGGCAGCACGCTGCGCCTGGCTCAAAGAGAGCTTGCGATCCCGCGCATGAATCGTCACCAAATTGTTTCCGGCTGCGACCGCGATGTCATTCCATGGGCCGAGGCTCAACTGCCCCACGGTGATTGATGTCGCTGAAGCCGGCAAGCGGAAGGACTCCGGAACAGCTCGAATCGCGCCATTGGGAGACTCCAACACCAGCAATTGCGGACCAATTGCGCTGTTGACGGCAACAATCAGGTCGGTAAGACCGTCGCGGCGATTGACATCGCCGGAGGCCAGCGCTGTGATCGTTCCGGCAAGAGGAACGCGCTGCGCCGCTGCGAAGCCACCGTGCCCGTCACCACGGAGGAAGTAAAGAGCATTGCTTCCCCGCGCCGCTGTGACCACGTCCAAATGGCCGTCCGCGTCGAAGTCGCCGGTGACCAGAAACTCCAGAGAGTCAGGCACAGAGAATACCCGCGCATCGGGCAAAAACTCGGGCGGTGGCCCGTAGCGCAGAGCCGCACCGTATGGCCAGAGCGCGTTGATGTTTCCGCGATGAATGCTGATTCTGCCTCCGCCGGAAACACCAAACCCGCTAACGAGATCTGGAACGCCGTCGCCGTCGAAATCGCCCGAAGCAAGAGAGACCGGGTCCGCGTCAGCAGCCAGGTCGGCGCCCGAAAAATGCGCGGGAACCGATCGTCCTTTGACGAGAGGCAGGCCAGGCGCAGCGCGCTCAACTGCGGGCGCAAACTTCCCCGCACTCGCTCCCTGACGATTAATCTGCCCACTCCCTGCCGAACACAGGCCAAGCAGCAGGATCCCCATCGAAACCCTGAGGAGCCGCGAGACAGGCGTGCCGGCGCGACACTCTGACGAGTTTTTGTTCGGGCTGCTGGAGCAGCCAACGTTTGCAATGAGACTTGTCGCACGGCAGCGAGAAATATCAGGTGTCATCAGCTTCAATGCTCCGTTCTTCGGTGGTTGAACTGTCCGGGTCGGTCGGCGATTTAGGGCTAGATCGCTAGGCCTTTATTCATCAACTCCTCCGTCGATTCATTTGAATCGCGCGAATGCCGAAGGAAGACCTCAAATGCCCATATAACATTTGCAACACGCTCATTTGCCGGATGCGGCTACGCACTTCCAGTGCGTGCACTCGCTATTTGTCCCAGTCCGGCGATGTTCTCGATTGAAAAGGCAAGTCGAGGCAGTTGTTTCGCAGAAAGAACGTTCGTCCAGAGGCGGCTTGGATCAGTAGAGATTTTCAAGAAAATGGAAATCGCCTACCTCATACGGCGTGGAAGCCCCAGGAATCACGTCAGGCAAGGAGTCGAATTTCAAAAAGGGCCCAGGGAAGCCACAGAGGCAGTGAAGAGACGTCTTATAAATTCGATTCCCCATACGGCGATGTCGGAGATGGCGGCTCGGAGAGCGGCGCCAATGATCCCATGCCAAGCAAGGATGAGAAAGGAACAAAAGAGGAACGGGAACATTGCGACTGACAGAAATTCACCCATCCTCCTCGGCAGGATATTCCCCAATTGCATGAACATTTATCTGGTTTGGAATCTGGCAGAAGCGAGTAGATGGGAAGTGAGGGGGGTCCCTCTTATCGCACAATAAGTGAAGGAACCATTCGGCAGCGGATCCAACCTGGTTCCAATCGCCCGTTTAGATGGGGCCGACGGCTACACCTACACCGAAACCCCGGCTGGGGCATCTACGGAAATGATCTTTCCGATGCAGGGCAGTACGCTTGGAATTTCTAATGTGCAGTTTACCTGGTCGGCGAGCACGGGAGTGACGAAGTATAGCCTTTGGCTTGGCACCAGCGATGTGGGCTCGAGCAACCTGTATACCTCGAGATGGATAACATCGACTTCCGCTATAGTGCCGGCAAAAGGAGTGGCCGTCTATGCCCGGCTCTACTCGATGATCAACGGCAAGGTTCAGTCGAGCGACTACACATACATTGAACAGTAGTTCTGGCGATCATCAGCTCTTCCGTCACTGTCGAATTGCCAACGGCCACGCTGACCGTCAGGGAACCGCGGACCGATTCGGATTCGATGTCATTGAAGGCTCTTTGCGTAAGCAGACAACAGCTTCCAGTTTCGCTGTGCTGCGTCGCGAGACAGGTCTTCGAGTTGGCGATGACGCTTTTCGGGAGAAGGCTCCGATTCTGCAAGCAGAACCTGTGCTTCGAATTGCAATGGAGCATAGTCGTGTTGTCGCGCCGCCTCGGAAACGGAGCGGAGCTGTGTTCTGGCAGTGGTCAGACTGCCCTGGGCCTGTTGAACACGAGAGAGAGCCAGCATTGCGATCAACCGAATCTGCGGATCGAATTGATTGTTTGACTCTGCACCGGCTCGGTTGGCGGCGGTCGAAGCGTCGGCTGTGAGTCCCTGCTGCAGAAGGCATCTGGCAAGCCAGGCCAGAGCCAGCGCGGAGGCGCCATGATCCTTGTTGGCGATTGCAGCGTCAGCCGCCTGCTGCAGTTCGACGGATGCGCCTTTTGCATCTCCAGACAGCAGGGTTGCACCGCCGAGCGAGATCTTTGCGGACGTGATTACGCTGGGCTCATCCATGCCGGCAATCGCCTCGAGAGCCAGGTTGTACTCTCGTATGGCGCTCGGCAGATCATTGCGCGCCGTTTGCAAATCTCCCTGACCGATCAGGGAGTAAGCGAGGCCGCGTGAATAGCTGATCTGCCGGTTGATTGGTTCGGCAGAATTGAAATCGTCGGACGCCTGATCGAGAGCGCCTCGCTCCAATTCAATGGTTCCCATGTTGTTCAGCGTTGAGGCGATTCCGCGTTTGTCGCCGGTTTTGCGGAAGATCTCCAATCCCTGACGGTTACTCTGCAACGCGCCGGACAAATCTCCCTTGACGGTCTGAACATTGGCAATATTGCCGATCGCGCTGGCTACCCCGGTGTCCCAGTTCAGTTGGCGATAGTCGTCAAGGGCAAGCTGGTAGTATTTAAGGCTCTCTGCCAGAGAGCCCTCGTCGAGATAGGTGTTTCCGATGCGTTCCTCGACAGATGCCATGTTGCGGCGATGTCCGATCTCACGAAAGAGCTCGAGTGTTTCGAGGAAGTTTTTGCGAGCGTCTGCGGTCCGGGACTGGTCATAGAGCACGTCTCCGCTCATGAGCAGGGCCAGGCCGAGGCCGTGCTTGTCGCCAATTGACCGGAACAGGCTTTGAGACTCGGCGGAAGCGGCGAGTGATCCCTGCGAATCGCCGAGACGCTCGAGGCCTGAACCCTTGAGCCAGAGCGCCTGACCGCGAACCCACCTGCTGTCCAGATCCATGCCGATCCGGATGGCTCGGTCGGCTGCCGCGACAGACTCGCGAAAGTCTCCGGTTTGGGAATAAACCGACGCTTCTGCAATGTCGACACGCGCCTCGTCTGCAGGAGACAGGCCACGATGGCGCATGTTCTCAAGAGTGGCCAGGGCGTCCGTGAAGCGGCTGCCGAGGAACTGAGTCTGCTCAAGGTGAAGTCCGTAATCGATGTCATCGGGATAGAAGGTCACCAGAGAGTGGAAGATCTCGGCAGCATGGGGCAAGTCATCTGAAAATAGCGCCAGTTCCCCTTGCATATTGAGCAACTCCTGCCGCGGAAGCCCGACGCTCAGCTCAACTGCCCGCGTCGCCTCGCTCTTTGCATCCTTGTCATATCCCATGGTGTGCCATGCTTCCGCGAGTGCCAGGTGAGTACCAGCGTGAGTTGGTTCGATCCGGGCTGCTTTCTGCAGCAGGTCCTGTGCGCTCATTGGATCGAAAGCCCGCAGACTGGCCAACCCCTGCGAATAATACTGTGCGGCCAACGGGTTTTCCGGAATCGACTTGCGAACGGCTGCATCGGCGCTGGCCGGAAGATCTCCCAGGCCATAATGCCGGCGCAGTTCGGCGCCGCTCGCCGAAACCAGTGTGAAAAGGTCGGAGGTCGGTCCGGATTCCACCAGCGCAATCGGAGGCGCATTTGAGGTCAGGTCCTCAAGCCGGAGATCCAGGCGGATTCGGGGTGTCGGGGCGCCGGGTTCGCGAAGGACTGTGTAGGACCCGTATACGATCATGTCGGCGCCAAGCTGGCCGCCGAAGTGGGAGAGGGTCTCATGCGAGGGCGCAGCGGGCGGCGATTCTGCCAGGCCGGCCCGCGCAACCTCTTCTCCGGAGATGACTCGAAGGCGCTCGCTTGTAGAAAGCTCCGTGGACAACATTTCGGCGAGAGCTGTCGAAAGCCACTTGTCTTCCGGTGTCCCCTTGAGATTGCGCAGGCCGATCACGGCTACCGATCGGCGGGCGATTGGCTTGGCAATCACTGCCGGAGCAATAACCCTTTTCAGCGGGACGCGGAGCAGGTAAGCCGGCACAGCTATCACCACCGCGGCAATGGCGAGCGCCAGGATTATCCGGAGAGCTGGGGATTTCGAACCTGGATGGGCGGCTCCGGCCCGCCGGTACGCCGGTGCTTCTTCGGAATCCAACTCGGGCGCTGGCAGCGGCGATGGTGAGGCATCAACGGCGTGCGAATTGCCGGCGGAGGCAAGTTTTCGTACCGGTGCAATGAAGCGATAGCCGCGGCGGGGAAGAGTTTCAATGTAAATAGGGTCTGCCGCCGAATCGCGCAGGGCTTCGCGCAACTTGCTTACGGCAACTCGCAGACTCTTATCGAACTCGACGAACGTATTCCCAGGCCAGAGATGAGATTGGATTTCCTCCCTGGTGACAACCGAACCTGCCTGGACAAGCAGAAGGGCCAGGAGTCGAAAGGGCTGGTCCTGCAGGGGCACGACATACCCGTTGCGAGTGATTCTGCCTTCGTCCAAATCAACTTCATAGTCCGAGAAGCCGTAGGTTGCAGGCATCGCCGCGGTCTCCTGAGTGCCCTCGTGGAATGGGTTGCGCGCGTTTGGACACGGAAAGAATAGCACAGCGCGGGCTGAAAACTTCAAAGAGGCTCGGCGCAATCAGCACAAAATATTGTGTTTAGCTGTTAACATCCGGTTTATGCCCGGATAACTTGACGGGAGCGGCCTGGCGACGCGAAATGGTGCACAGCCATGCAGAACCTCGACCTCACTTCCCGCGCTCCGGTCCTTCAGCCGCCCAGCTCTCCTCCAGTCCATATGGGCAGGCATCGCGCGGCAGCTCCCTCGGATTCAGGGCCTGCCCAAACCGCGGAACCCTCTGCTCCGCACCGGCGCCGCATTCGTGCACGTGTCTGGCAACGCTTCGCTCTCGCGCTGGGAAAATGGATCATCCGGATCACGGTGACCCTGCTTGCCGCCTTCCCAGCGTGCTCGCTCACCTTGCCCGTTGCCGCACAATCAATTTCCCCGGTGCGGAGCCGGAGCCTTACAGAGAGCTACGGTAGACTGCCGCTCAGTTTCGAGCCAAATCTCGGGCAAGCCGATCCTGGAATTAGTTTCGTCGCTCGCGGCAGAGGCTATGGGATTTATGTTTCCGGACGCGAGGCGGTGCTCGCATTTCGTTCTGCGAGTGCCTCCAAACCGAGTCAGCAAACCGGGCAGCGCAACGGCGGAGCAACCCAGGAGGCTGCGACTGACTTGTTCCGGATGCAACTTCTCAATGCGAATCCGGCGCCCGAGGCATCGGGGGTCGATCCCCTTCCCGGAACGGTGAACTACCTTGTAGGCAGCGATCCCGCCCGCTGGCGCTCGGCGATTCCGACCTATGCGAGGGCACAATTCAAGAGCGTGTATCCGGGAATAGACCTCGTCTATTACGGCAACCAGCAGCAACTCGAATACGACTTCGTGGTAACGCCGGGTGCAAGTCCGGAGACGATCCGCCTGCACTTCTCCGGAGCGGACAAGGTGGAGGTTTTGCCAGAAGGCGGACTGACAGTGCAAGGAAAGAGCGGCCGGATCGGCTTTCATGCACCATTGCTCTACCAAACCGTCCGTGGCCGGCGAGAACCTGTTCCAGGACGGTTCGAGATGCGAGCAAACAACACGGTCG
>Ga0210388_10002541_pt1 | contig 14178 bp, 13 predicted proteins | sample IncBWC19OmetaG_FD_155485 | JGI IMG/M metagenome (GOLD analysis project Ga0210388, IMG submission 155485) | Forest soil microbial communities from Barre Woods Harvard Forest LTER site, Petersham, Massachusetts, United States - Inc-BW-C-19-O ...
GTGCACGCGTGCAGACGGCGTTCCAGGCCGGCGAATTGCAAGTGGTGGTGGCCACAATCGCATTCGGAATGGGGATCGATAAGGCTGACATCCGGACGGTGATTCACGCTGGTCTGCCGGCCACACTCGAGGGCTACTACCAGGAGATTGGTCGCGCCGGCCGCGACGGCGCTTTGAGCCGGACTTACTTGATGCACTCCTATGCCGACCAGCGGACGCACAACTTTTTCCTTGACCGTGACTATCCCCCGCTGCAAAACCTGAACCAGGTTTATGCGGCGCTTGAGGAAGAACCGCGGCTTGTCGAAGAGCTGCGCGCCGCGTCAAAACTGGACGAAGAGGAATTCGACAAGGCTCATGAAAAGCTTGAAATTCACGGCGGCGCGCGCGTCGACTTCGGAGGTGCTGTGACCAGAGGCTCGGCGGGATGGAAGAAAAGTTACCCGATTCAGGCGCAGCATCGCACCGAGCAATTCGAGCGAGTTTTGCGGTTCACAACGTCGAGCACATGCCGAATGTGCGCGCTGGTGGAGCATTTCGGCGACGCAAAGGACGCGAGCCGGGCCTGCGGAATCTGCGACATTTGCGATCCGGCGGGCGCGGTGCTGCGCCAGTTCCGGCGCGCCACGCCGATTGAGCGCAAAATTGTCCAGGCAATTGTGGACAAGCTGCGTCCGGTAACCTACTTGGCCGCGGGCACGCTGCAACGAAGCCTCGAGCCTGCGGGCGGAATGAGCCGCGGCGACTTTGACGCGCTGCTGGATGCGATGGCGCGCGCCGGACTCGTCGAGATCGAGGAAGCGACGTTCGAGAAAGACGGAGAGGTTCTGCGCTTTAGAAAAGTGATGCTCACGGAAACGGGGTCGGAAGTGAGGCCCGCGACGCCACTGCCGTTGCTCGTCGGTGACGGGATTGCCGACGAGTTCAGCGCCGGAAACGCGGATCTTCCGCGAAAGAAAAAAGCCCGGATCGACGACCAGACCGCCGGCCAGATCGCCTACTCGGCTGCTGGAGAGAAGCCGGCCGGCATCACAACAAATCAGGCGTCGTCCAGCGCAGGTTCCGAAGTTTTGGCTGGGGTGCTTCGGGAGTGGCGAACCGCCGAAGCCAAGCGGCTGGGCGTTCCGGCTTTTGTGGTGCTGCATGACCGCACGCTGCGGGCAGTCGCACTGGCGCGCCCAGCGAACGTAGCGCAATTGTTGGCGATAGATGGAATCGGCCCTGCAAAGGCGGAACGGTTTGGCGTGGCGATCCTGAAGCTGTGCGCGGTGCCCGCTAGCTAACGCGCTCGATCGTCACTGACTCCAGCACCACAGGCTTGTGCGGCTTGTCCTGCGCGTTTCGCGGCACCTTTGAAATCTTGGTCACAATGTCTTCGCCCTCGACAACTTCTCCAAAGATGGTGTGGTTGCCGGTGAGCCACGGCGTCGCCGCCACGGTAATAAAGAACTGGCTGCCATTCGTGTTCGGGCCCGAATTCGCCATGGCCAGTTTGCCCGGCTTATCGAATTTGTGCGCCGATCCTCTGGTCTCATCCTCAAAGCGATAGCCGGGGCCGCCCATTCCGGTGCCCGCCGGATCGCCGCCCTGAATCATGAAGTCTGGAATCACGCGGTGAAAAATCGTGCCGTGATAAAGCTTGTCCTTTGACTTGGCGCGCGTCACCGGATGCGACCACTCCTTTGAGCCTTCAGCCAGTTCGATAAAGTTCTTGACGGTGATGGGCGCTTCGGCTTCGAAAAGCCGAATGGTAATTTTTCCTTCGCTGGTCGTGAAGATTGCGTACGTTCCTGCTGCGAGTGCCATGAATTCTCCTGTGTTTTTCTTGCTTGTAAATTGAGTCGATCCAAATCCGACGACTGAAAATTGCTCTTATGGCAACGGCGGCGGAATCGGCTGACCCTCGCGTACGATCGTCACCTTTTTCAATGTCACCGGCGATAGCGGCCTGTCGTTCGAGTCGCGTTCCACGCGCGCAATAGTTTTTACAACCTCAACGCTTGCGTCGTCGCACTGGCCAAAGAGCGTGTAATGCTGGTTGAGAAAATCCCCTGCCTGCTCGGTGATAAAGAACTGGCTGCCATTGGTGTTCGGCCCTGAGTTCGCCATCGCCAGCCGTCCCGGACGATCGAAGTTCAGGCCCGGATCGAACTCATCGTCGAAGACGTATCCGGGATCGCCCGTCCCAATCCCGGTCGGATCGCCGCCCTGAATCATGAACTGTGGAATCACGCGATGAAAGGTCGTTCCATCGTAATACCGCTTGTGGTGTTGCACCTTTTTCGTAGTCGGATCGGTCCAGTCTTTCGTGCCCTCGGCCAGCCCGATGAAGTTCGCGACCGCTTTTGGCGCCTGCTTCTCGTAAAACTGGCAGGTGATCCGGCCCATCGACGTATCCATCACTACAGTCGGTCCATTGGGAACCGTCGTGGCCTCGGCGGTCGCCTGCGGCGCGTCGGGAACTTCTTGACTCGCAGCAGGGCTCACGGGTGGTGTCGATTGTTGAGCAAAGATGGCGAAAGCTGCGCCGGCAATACAGGCCACTGCCAGGGAAGGGAAGAGAAGCGTCCGTCGAGTATTCATGCCTGTATTAAGGGTAAATCATGCGGCGTCGAGATTGCCACCGGGGCGCTTGCCGTTAAAGCCCGAAACACAATCCCGGAACGCGCTACACCAACTTTAAGAATCCCGCCCGGCTCAACTGCGCTCCCGGAAAAACCGTATCGAGATTCTCCGCACCGAGGGTATGCGTCACCACTTCGCCGAGCACTTGTCTGTAGTCGGTCGTCAGCGCCAGATCGCGGCCTTCGTTCAGCTGGCCGTCGTCGAGTCCCGGCCATTTGCCGTAGACCTTGCCGCCCTTCACTTGTCCGCCGAGAACAAACATTGCGTTAGCGTGCCCGTGATCGGTTCCGCCTGTCCCGTTCTCGCGCGCGGTGCGGCCAAACTCTGACATCGTCACCAGCGTCACATTTCCGCCGCCGTCGCCCAGGTCGCGCCAAAAGGCCGCGATGCTCCCTGAGAAATCGGTGAGCCGGTTGGCCAACTGCCCGTTCACGCCTCCCTGATTCTGATGCGTATCCCATCCGGTCACATCGGTAAACGCAGCTTCGACGCCCAGGTTCGCCTTCAGCAGTTGCGCAATCTGCTTCATGTTGTTGCCGAAATCCGTGTTCGGATAATTCGCTCCCGCCGCGGGCGTGTACTGCGCGGGATTCGCCGCCTTCAGCATCTTCACCGCTTCAAATGTTTCATCACCCGCAGCGTGGAAAATGCGATCGCCCGAATCGGCGTACATCGCCTCAAACGCACTTGCCGCCGGCGAAGGTGCTGCTCCACGCCCCGCCACGCTGAATGTGTTCACGTTGCTGATCGCGATCGCAGGGATAGTCCCTGCAAGCGTGCGTGGCACTTCTGCGCCAAGCGCCAGCGCGCGAAATGCGGTGTGCTCCTGGTTGTGACGTCCGCAATGGCACGCGGCAGCGTAGGCGTCTTCGGCCCGGAGCGCGCGATTCAGCCAGCCGTCATCGGTGTTCTTTAATCCCGGCGTGCCCGACTCCATATAGTCTTGCGCGTCAAAGTGCGACCTGCTCATATCCGGCGAGCCGCACGCATGCACGATCGCCAACTGTCCCTGATCGTAAAGCGGCTTGAACGAAGCCAGCGACGGATGCAAGCCGAAAAATCCGTCCAGATCAAGGACTTGATTTTCCGGAATCGCAATACTTGGCCGCATCTTGTAGTAATTTTTTTCGCGATATGGAACCACCACGTTCAGCCCATCCGCAGCGCCGCGCTGGAAGATCACGACCAGCCGCTGACCGGGCGCACCAGCAGCCGCCTGCGCCAGCACGCTGCGCACAAGAAAATTCGGCATCGCCGTGGTGCCTGCCACGGCCAGCGCGCCTCTGTGCAGAAAAAATCGCCGGTTCATTCTCATCTTGAATCTCCTGATTCCAACTCCGATTCACCCGGAGTTGCGTTCGTTACTTGCATACCTTCCAACTCCGTTATCTCCGCTGAAACTCCGGCGACCCCATCAGCAAGCCGGCAAGCAATTGGTCTTCCCGCTCGTACGCATCGGCTGCGGGCGCACGATTTGGCCGCCGAGCCACCGGTGCTGCGGCGACTGCGGTAGAGTTTGTCCTCACTGCATCGAATGGCGTTGATTCGGAGAGCTGGGGATTGCGCTGGATCATCATCGGCAGATCTTGTCTCGTCGAATCTTGTCGCGCCGGATCAGGCGATGCCGCCTGCGCGCTCTGAGCCTGAAATTCTTTCAGTGCCGCCGCTCGCGTTGCATCGCTCACGCCGCCTGGCAGCAGTACCTGCTCAAGGCGCGCCTCCTCTGTCTCCGGCGTCGGTACAACTTGCTGAGCGGGCGCATCGCTGTCGAGCGCGCTCAGGTCTGTCTCGGGCGCCCATCCCACCGTAATTCCAGGCAGTTTGTTTGAAGCCAGCGACAAGGCAAAGTTCATGCGGTCAACCAGCGCGCCCGTGCTCACCCAGTCTGCCTCATCCCACTTGTAGCCGACGGGCGGAACGCAGCCGTACAGCGGCATTCCCATCTGGCGCAGCGCATTCACCAGCGGCTCAAAGTTCGCCACGTTCGCATTGCTCGCACGCACCGCGCTTACAACATATTCGAGAGGCGTCTTTACCTTGACGCTGTCATCGTTCGCGGCCCAGAACTCCGGCGAATGATACAGCGTCTTTAGCACCGTTGGAATATCGCCGCCACTTGTCATGTACGCTTTGGCCATTCGGTCCACCAGCGCCTGCGGCGGTTCGTCGCTCACAAACCGAATCGCCAGCTTGCGTGAGATGAATTCGGCCGTCGCAGGCCGCGTCGCCAGCATGTGCAACAGCTCGCGGCCCTCCATCTCGCCACCATCCTTGATCTTCGCGCCCATTACTTTTTTCGTGCCCGGCTCATGCCGATTCTCGTTGAACTGAAATTCGCCGCCGAATTGCGGGCGATCGACCGTCCAGCCCGTCAGCACACGCGCCACCTGCGTCACATCCGCTTGCGTGTAGCCGCCATTCACGCCCACGGTGTGCAGTTCCATCAGCTCGCGCGCATAGTTTTCGTTCAATCCTTCGGGAGCTTGCTTCTTGCCGTTTCCCCGCCGCTCGTTCACCATCTTCGCTCGCGCCGCGGCAAGCGAATCGGGTCCCATGCTTTGCGCGTTGTCGAGATAGATCATCATCGCGGGGCTATGCGCCACGGCTTCAAGCAGATCTTCAAACTTGCCCATCGCGTGAGGCCGGATCACATCGCGCGCGTAGCTCACCAGGTAGTAAGGCATCTGCTCGTTCTTGCGCAGATACACGTTGAAGTGATTGAGCCAGAAGTCTGTCATCACTTCTTCGAGTTGCGCGTTGGAATAGATGTCGCGCGTCAGCCGCTCGGCCATTAGCTCTCGCACGACAGTCTGCTCGGGAGCCGCAAGGTCCTCCAGGGACTCTCTTACATCCGGGCTCATCCCGGCGACGAGGGCCGCGCGCTGCACGGGCCTGAGAGATTTCATGAAGCCGTCGAACTCCTCGGGCTGCATCGCCTGCAAGCGTCGCACGCGGTCGACTGGTTGCAAGGCGAGGATGTTCGCGATCAGTGCAGGGTCAGCCACGGGAACCGTGGGCACCTGATTGGCCGTCTGGACCAGCGCCTGACTTGTAGCCGGCGGCGTCATCGCGTTTGTTGCCGGCTCCGCATTTATCGTCTGGCCCGCATTCATTGTTTGGCCCGCGCTCATCGCAGGCGCCGTTGTCGGGCTCATATCGGACTGCTGCGCTCCGCCTGCCGGAACTGGGCTGGGATTCTGCGCCTGATTCGCCGCATTTGGATTCGCCGCTGCGTTCGCTTGCTTATCGGCTTGCGCGGCTTTTCTCATCTGGTACCGGTAGATTTGGTTCTCATAAACCGCGTGCAGCGTTCCGTTGGGAGGAATGTTGATTTTCCCGTCCGCTGCCTGGCGAATCATGGCCTGGCTCGGCATGCGATATAGCAGGTCTTGGGTACTCCACTGCATGGCCGGGAACTGCGCCAGCCGCGCGTCCAAATCTGTCTCATCGATATTTTCGGGGTGCAGTTGCTGGTCGAACCACTTGTCGAGACCTGTATTGCCGGGGCCCATCTCTCGCACGGCTTCCAGGTCGCCAGGCTTTGGCCCAAACGTCAGGCGGTTCAGAGCATGAAGGATGCGCGCGTCGCCCCGCAGTTGGCCCGATTCGTATTCAGCCCGATGCGGCCTAGGAGCGGAAGACGGGACAGGAGCGGGCGACGGGACATTGGATGCTGAGTTTGACGCCGCAGCCCGAGCCAGCGCTGCATCCTGAGCCAGAGCCAGCGGGGCAGGGAAACACATGCTCCAGCAGAGGACGATAGCGATCGCGCCGCGCAAGAACTCCATCGAATGTGCTCCTGGCTGGGGAATGGCCAGCAAATGCCGCACGGCATGAGCTTACTCCCTTTTCAGACGCTATCTTGTGACTAAAGTTGCGACCGAAGTCGTGGTCCGGCAGCCCGTCCCGCCTCTATCCGGCTTTTTCGGTCTCTCGTCCCCTTTTAACCCTCGTCCCTTCAGTCCCTCGTCCCTTTAATATTGGTGCGCCCACACATTACGGTCGGTTCACCTGTAGCAGTGCTATCATGGCGCGTTCATTTGAACGACTTGGAGGACAACTTGAAAAACACCTTCATTTTCGCCGGCATGCTTGCAACTGGGGCGCTGGCGCTCCTGTCGGGGTGCGGACCTCAGGACAAGAACTCCGGTATTGCGATGAAACCTAAATTTACGGGACCGCCTTACCACCTGTCCCTGGGCGCGACACCTGCCAAGCCCAACAAGTCCGGCCTCACCATTCCGCCAATCAAATATGCGGCCGATCCCAACGCGCCATCTGACGCGCTCACGACCAGAGCCATCCTCGTCGTGCGCATCGACACGTCGAGCCTCAAGAGCAAAGGGACGATGACGATGGACCAGATCATCATGGGCGCGGTCGACATCCCCGGCACCGATGGGGCGCTGCCCGCGGACTATATGGATGCGACAGATCAGAGCCTGGGGACGCTTCTTCAGGAGTACTGCGTGACGGGAAAGGTCAAGATCAACGTGGCGCTAACCCAGTCGTCGCTCTCGAGCACGGCCGGGGACGGGGAGATCGACGAGAAGCTTATTACGGCGTGGCTGCCGATCGATTTAGTCTTCAAGAATCCGCATCTGGGCTGCTAGCGCGGGCCGCTTGGAAACTGGGAGGTGAAGTGTGGGCTGGCCGCCCAAGTTCCGTTAAGAGCCGGCTACGGCACTCTTACGAGGTCCTGTATCCAATCCGTCTCCCAAGTTTTCCCACCATCCGTTGATTCTGCCTGTTCCCAGTGACAAGAGGTGGGTGTGATCTGTGACCAGATGAATCTTGTGCGGACGGGTCTGCCGCCTTCGGTATCGTTGTTAGCGTAGAACGTTCCTACACCATTGCGGAAGCTACCTACAACGGGCGGACCTATCGGGGCGTCGGGCATTCTACTGTCCATCCACCAGATCGACCATTGCCCCGTCTTTGCGTTGAACGATCGCGGAGCTACGCCCCGGTAAGTGCCGCCCGGAACCTCGAATACGGTGTCGTCGACATTGGCGTAGCCGCCCATCAGTGGCTGGCTGTACAGCGTCCCTTCGAATTCGATCCATTCGTGACTATTGACGAGGCGCTGCTTCAGCTTTCGATGATGAACTCGCCAGTGCCCATATAGAAAATCGAAGTCATGCAGTCCCGGCGGCGCACTTTCTCCGTGACCTATCTCTGCTCCCGAACCCGGTGCGGACCGCGCGAGCGATGGCCGCGGCGCTATCAGGCCCAGAAACAGACATAGCGTTGCAGCAAGGCGTTGACGTATTTGCACGATTGGCTCCTTTCGTACATTTTGTACTCCCATTAGAGACGGCGAAACTTAGAGACGGCGAAATCGACGACAAGCGAATCACGGACTGGCTGCCGGTTGAGCTGGTGTTTAAGAATTCCCACGCGGGCTGTTAAACCGGCGCAGCGTCAGTTCGACTTGGGAACGAGACGCATATGCTACCAGTGCCGCTTGGCGCTTTTTAAGGGAAGCGGGTTGAAGTTGAGCACTGGCTCGAGCGGAAGGAAAACTGTCACAGGAGAATCAGAAGGGGGCATGTCCGACGTGGCCTCGACGGTCACGAAGTCGCCGCTGGCTACTTCAAGCGCTACAACGACCGGAGGGTTGTTACCCCCTCGCACGTCGATTTGTTGGGTCTGACGCCTAAATGCCGGAAATGTGGTCGAGAGCGTATGGATCCCAATCGGAAGAACGAGCACGGCCTTTCCCTGGCGGTCCGTCTCCTGTATAGGCCTGGAATTGGAGGTCGAATGATCAATTTCAATGCTCGCCCCCGGGATAACCGCTCCGGTAATATCCGTGACCTGAATCGTCACATTTCCCTGCGGGGCCGGTTGCGCGGAAAGCTCCACGCAAAGGAGAGCAACAAACACGGCGGCAATGTGCCCGGCGGTCATAGCACAAATCCTGATAGAGATAGAGAATGGACGGGATTTTTGCGGAAAGGGAAGCTTCAGCGTACTTTCTTGCACTTCTCCATGATCGTGCTGTGCAGCCGCTCGCTTACTTCCGTAGGAAGTTCGTAGACCTCGTTGCACTGGAAGATTTCGATGGTCTTGCGCGTGGTGTTCAGCACCACTTCGCAGTGCCCGCACTGGCGCAGGTGAAGCTCAATCTCGGTGCGCGTTTCTACGGCGATCGATTCGTCAAGTACGTCGTCGAGAATTTTGAGGAACTCCGTGCAGGTCATGCTTCAGCCCCGTCTCCGTTTGGCGCCGCGGCCGCCGGTGCAATCGCCGGAGTCTTCCTGCCAAAGTAGCGCGTGAGCCGCTCGCGCAGTTGCAACCGTGCGCGCAACAACCGAGACTTGACGGCCGGTACGCTCAGGCCGAGTGTCTCTGCAGTCTCCTCGGTGGAAAGACCCTCCACGTCGCGCAGCACAAAGACTACGCGAAAGCCCTGCGGCAGTCCCTGAATGGTCTTGCGTAAAATCTCGGCCAACTCTGCCTGGGTGTAATTCTGTTCCGGATTGGGAGCCCAGTCGGCGAAGTCGCGAGGCACGCTGCCCTCGTCCGTCTGCACGTCCTCGTCCATCGAGACCAGTTTGCCGGTGCGCCGCTTGCGCAGCCGCATCAGGCTCTCGTTCACCGCGATTCGGACTAGCCATGTGTAGAATTTCGAATTCCCCTGAAACTGATCCAGCTTCTCGTACGCCTTCAAAAACGCATCCTGCATCACGTCTTCGGCGTCTTCGCGGTTTTGCGTAATGTGCTGCGCAATCCTGAAGATCTGCCGCTCGTATTTGCGAACCAGCGTGTCGTACGCGCCCACATCGCCGGCGCGGACCCGTTCCACCAGCGCCACGTCGGGATGCTGCTCGTCTTGACCCGCTATTGGTTGGATGGTTGACATGGGTTCCGGTTGCGAAATTTGTTACGAGAAAGGTTCCAGAAGAATGCCGCGAAAGTGGCAGCCCGTTCCGCCGCGTAGAGTCTCGCTGCTGGGTGGCTTGCTTCAAGGGCCCTTTTGCCGCCGGGGACGACTGTGGAGAACCGGCAAAAGATGAGTGTAACGGACCCGGCGGCACGGAGCCAAACGGGCTGGAGGGTACGGGCGCTAGCGCGTTTATGAAACCGCAAGATTCATAAGGGCTTCAGCCCGAGAGGGAAAGCTTCTTCCAATAAGGGGCCGGCGGCACCGCAAGATCGTTACGCAAGTGATTCCCCGCGCTGGTCGCCCGCGTCCAATCCGGCATAGAGTGGAACTATGCATTGGCCGTCTTCCCCAACCCGTTTCACGCCGCCCGCTTTGCGGGCCGCACTCGCGATCATGATGGCCTCTGCGGCATTGTTATTCGTCTCTGCTGTCGCGCCCGCGCAATCCACCGCAACGCCCGCGGCCAATTCACCCTCGACTGCGAGCCCCCCTGTTCCCGCAGCCACCGCGCATGCTCCCAAGCCTGCTGGGTCTGATCCGGCAGCGAGTCCGGCCAGCTCAACCAGCGTTAGACCGGCGCCAGCAGATTCCACGACATCGACCAGGAAAAGTACCACGAAACACACGCCGGCTCGCCAGAGTCCCCGCTCAACGCGGCTGGCGCGGACGGCGCGACTGAAGCAGGCATTCGTCGCATCAAAAGAACTGCAGCCCATGGCCCAGCAACTGGCCACTCTGCGCACGCCGGCGGCCTACGCGGGTGTTGCAGCCTACGCGCACGGCCATACCGGCGAGGCCGCAGCTGCGGCTTACCTGGCGCTCGGCCACGCCTATCTGCTCGACAAGCGTTATGCCGAAGCCGAAACGGCCCTGGCCGAGGCGCGCCGCGCCGACGGTGAGCTTTCTGACTACGTAGACTTTCTCGATGCCCAGGCGAGTCACGCAGCGGGCGACGATCCCGTTGCCGAGAATATTCTGCATGGATTTGCCGGTCGCTATCCGGAAAGCATTTTTGACATCCAGACACCTGAACTCGAGGCCAACATACTGCTGGCCATGAACAAGCTGGCTGGGGCGCACCAGGTGCTCGCGGCGTCAGCCGGCACTGAAGCAGCCAACCGTCCCGGTTTTCAACTGGTCGAAGCCGAAGTGGAGCAGGCCCTCGGCCAGCAGCAGGCTGCGGAAGGCGCGTACAAACAGGTGTTGCTATCGCATCCCTTGAGCACTGATGCGCAGACGGCGCGCGCCAAGCTCACGGAGATGGGAGCCGAGGCCACATTAACCGTGCCCGAACTGCGCAGCCTTGCCGATGCGTACTACAACGCGGGCCGCTACGCGGAGGCATTTCAGCAATTCCAGGCGCTGGCGCGCGAGCCGGGTCTGGATGTTGCGACGCTCGACAGCTTCGCCGTTGCCGGAGCAGCCTGCCTGCTGAAGCTGAAACGGCTCAGCGAATCTGAGGCCACAGCGCTGCCAGACACGGCCGATGAAAACGGCGCGCACCGGCTGGATTTGCTGATGGAACTGGCGCGCGATCGCGACGACGCCGACGCGCAGAAGAAATTTGTCTCTGAGATGGAGACGCGATTTCCGCGCAGTCCGTGGCTGGCCGACGCACTGTTCTCTGCTGGCAACATGTATCTGCTCAAGCGCGACTACCCCACGGCGATCCAATATTACAGCGACCTCACAACGCGCTTTCCCACCGATAAAAACGCCGCGGCCGCACACTGGCGCTCTGGCTGGCTGAGCTACCGGCTGGGCCTTTACAAGGATGCTGCGCGGATCTTCGACGAGCAAATTCGCTATTATCCGGCCGCCGTGGAAACAGTCTCCGCGCTTTACTGGCGCGGGCGCCTATACGAGACACTTGACCATAATTCCGCCCTCGCAGCGGGAAATTATCGGACGATCGTCCACGCTTACCAGCATTTTTTCTACGCGCAGATGGCGCGGTTACGACTGAAGGCACTGGGCAGCACCCTGCCAGCGTCCGATCCGCAACTGGATCGCTTCCAGCCCTCGCCTCAGCCGCATTTGGTCGACACGTTCCCCGAGGACAGCCCTCACCTGGCCAAGGCGCGCCTGCTTGCGAACGCCGGCCTGAATGAATACATTGCGCAGGAGATCAAGGCCGATCCCGATTCTTCTTCCTGGAGCGCGCTGGCCGAGGCGCAGATCTATTCCTCTTATGGTGAGACTTTTCGCGCCGTGCGCTCGCTCAAGCGCGCGTTGCCCGGCTCGGCGTCGGCCTCCATTGATTCCATCCCTCTTGCCTATTGGCGGATTCTCTTTCCCGAGCCATGGTGGGACACGATCGAGGCGGAGTCCGCGAAGAATAATCTAGATCCGTAAATGGTGGCCTCATTGATCCGACAGGAGTCGGAGTTTGATCCCTCGGCAATCTCCCACGCCAACGCGTACGGCCTCATGCAACTGCTTCCGTCGGTCGGGAAAAAGATGGCCCACGAAGAAGGGATCTCTGGCTTCCAGACCTTTCAACTGCTTGACCCCAATATGAACATCCGTTTGGGGACGCGCTATTTCCGCCAGATGCTCGACCGCTTTGGCGGCGTGCAGGAGTACGCGTTGGCCGCCTACAACGCGGGCGACAGTCGCGTGGCCGATTGGGAGGCCGCAGGACCTTACTCCGGCATTGACGAGTTTGTCGAATCGATCCCGTTTACGGAAACGCGAGAGTATGTGCAGGCTATTTTGCGCAATGAAGAGACTTACAGGGCAATTGACGATTTTGCGCGGGCTCACGGTACCACGGCTACGGCAGCTTCTCGGTAGCTGAGCTCAAGTTCAATCAAGATTTGGTCGAGATTCAATTCAGGGGGAATCCCACTTGCTACTAAAGAGCATCGATTCGAATTGACACCGTTGTTCCGGCCCGGCAAGACTGTCGTAAATCGGATAAATGCATCTAACCGCGGTAAGCGTTTCGCAGCCTGCTTTTTACTGAGAAGAACAGAGCCTGGCAGAAACAGGGCCATGGCTCGGCGCATCACCAACCATGTGGGCAACCCCGGAGGGAACAATGTCAGCTGACTTGAGTTTCCTGGAAGAATGGATCCCCGAACGGATGGACCCAGGCACGATTTTTGTCCTGGAGAATCAGGCCAAGCTGGGCCAGGCGCAGAATCCCTATGTGGCTGTTATGTCATGCCCTCGTTGCGGGACGCTGGGGCTGATCACGCGCCGCCAGCTCTACAGCAGCGATCCGATGATCTGCGGCGGCGACGCTTGTTCGGCCGAATACCGGCTGGACGGCGAATCGATCTGCTACCGGTCGGCACAATAGAGAAGCAACAACGCAATGAAGTGGCGATAGCGCGCTACTGCTGCAGCGTGTAGTCGGCCTTGGTGGTCTTTGCGCCGGTTTGCGAAGGCGTGGGCAACTGCGACCGGTCCCATCCTCCGCCCAAAGCCTGCACCAGCTCTACCGCCGATGTCATCTCTTCGACCTGGAGCGCGTTGAGAGTCTCCTGGTTGTTGAGCATTGTGGTTTGTGCGATCACCACATCGACATACGGATCGACGCCGGTGTTGTAGCGCACCAATTCCAGGTTGAGATAGTCCTGCGAGTCCTTCACCGCATCCTGCTGATGGAGAATTTGCTGCGAGTATGTGCGTGTGGCGACCATGGAGTCTTCCACCTGCTGGAAGGCCGTGAGCACCGTCTGCCGGTATGTGGCCAGATCCGCGTTGTACTGGGCTTCATATTGATGCAATTCCGCTTGATAGAGCCATCCGTCGAAGATCACCTGAGAGATCGACGGGCCGATCGACCAGACGCGGCTCGGCCAGGTAAACAGGCTGGTCAAAGCGGAGCTTTCAAATCCAGCGCTGGCGCTGATGGTTACTTGCGGGAAAAATGCTCCGTAGCCAACGCCGATAACCGCATTCTCTTCGGCAAGCGTACGCTCTGCCGCGGCAATGTCGGGTCGGCGTTCCACCAGCTGCCCGGGTACGCCCGTGGGAATAGAAGGCGGCGTGAAGACCATCGGCTTTACGGGAATGGAAAAATCGGTCGCAATTTTGCCGGTCAACATCGCGATCGCGTGTTCATACTGGCCGCGCAGCAACCCCACATTTGTGGCTGCGGCCTGCGCCGCCTCCAACGTTGTCTTGGCCTCGGCAACTGAGATGTAATCGCCGATGCCAGTGTCGTACTGCGCCTGGTTGTAATTCAGCGACTTTTGATCCGCCACGACGGTCTGATCCAGAATCTGCTGCAGCATATCCTCGCCACGAATCTCAAAATAATATTCCGCCAGGCTGGCTTGTTCAGTCAGTTTCTCGTTTTCAAGATCGGCTTCGCTTACCTGCGAGGCGTATTCGGCCTCGTGTACCTCGTTGCGAATCTTGCCCCAGAGATCGGGGGTCCATGAGGCTTCAAGCGGGGCGTTCCAAACGGTTGACTGCTTGCCGGCGTTGGCCAGGGTCGAGGTGCTCCCGAGGGTCCCGGAACTCTTCGACCGGTTCCATGATGGATTCGCTGTAACCGTCGGCCAATACTGCGAGCGCGCTTCGGCAATTTCGGCGCGAGCCGCCATGTAGTTCTCGAAATACTCCTTGAGGTTCTGATTGTTGATGTTGAGCTGTTCTTCCAAGCCGTTTAATTCGGGATCGCCGAAAACTTCCCACCAGTTGCC
>Ga0210388_10002542_pt1 | contig 14171 bp, 14 predicted proteins | sample IncBWC19OmetaG_FD_155485 | JGI IMG/M metagenome (GOLD analysis project Ga0210388, IMG submission 155485) | Forest soil microbial communities from Barre Woods Harvard Forest LTER site, Petersham, Massachusetts, United States - Inc-BW-C-19-O ...
GTTGTGCGAGACCTGCAGGAAAGAATTGGAAGTCCTGGCTGTAGCGCATCTCAGGCAAAGCTAGATTGGAAGAACTTACATCGCGATCTCCTTCGGTGCCCGAGGCTGCTTCAGAAGCCTTTTCAGGCTTGGCAAGTCCGACTCTGAGGTGTATCTTTGAAATAGCTGTCGGCGGAGTAATTGGACCCGCGTTCACGCTTTGTGCTGTTGATCAAGTCAGCATTTCATTCCCAGACGAAAGAAAGCTTTACATACGTCAGTCCTGAAATCCTCGCCCGAACGGATGAATCTGACTCAAAATTGCTGAGGTCTTCCAGGTTCAAGCCTTTCCAAAGATAATGACTTCTATATCAATTTCATCAATAGTCCTTTGTCCCCAGATCAGTAACACATACGCTTCACTTGAGCCAACCATTTTCTCCGCCCCATGAGTGATCATCTCCTGCTTGTTCGTGGCGAGGGCTGGACGACGCGTGAATAACGTAAAACAAATGATACGACGTTAATAGTATGTACCCTTTGTCTGCCTTGTTGAACAACCACCTGGTCAAGCCACAATTACTACTGGGTCGAGCATCCGCTCTTCACGCGTCTTGATGGAACGTAGAGACTTGCTTCTTCTGCGAAATACGAAGGGTGCGGTCCATGGCTTGAAGATTCGCTTGCGGATTCCTGAAAAGTGCGGTCAAACGATGACGAAACCTGGACAACATCCAACCCACCGGTCGCTGTCCTAGAGTACAACGATATCGGCCGTTGTTATGTTGATTCCCAGATCACCGACTCGCGTTGTGAGGAAGATGCTTTCGTCTCCGGGTTTGTTGTACTCGTCGATTGCGACTATTCGTTCTTCGTGAGGTGTACTCGCATCCATACAGCAATATTCTTTATTCGTTAGCGTTTTTGAAGGAAAAACGAGAGATATGACAAACTGTAGCCTCTAAGATGCCCAAAACCTGACTCATTTGGCTACAAGTGAGTAGTCGCGAGCCCTTTGGTTTCATCGATGCCTGTAGTTTGTCGAGGATGGCCGTCTTTCCGGAGTTTGAGATCGGATGCTCGTTTGCGGGATATGGCGGCCCCGGGATGGATGTCACATCACTTTACGAAGCTAATAAAGATTCAATTAAAGGCTATGTGCACCTAATAGATCCAACCTACTTGCATAGCCATGTTCATCAGCCGCACGTTTTACCTTCCTTCTTCCCAGTCAGGCTTGACACGAAGTACCATTCACGCCATCAATATCCTTCTAGATACCACCTGCGTTCCATCTCAGCTAATTGGATGTATAGATTAGTCTCTTTACCTGAGAAAAGTCAGTAAAGGGAAGCGCAAAAAGACAGCTGATGTACTCGACAAAAGGTTCCTCTTCACGTTCAACTTGACGCGATCAAGGAGAAAGGGTCGAAAGATCTTGCTTAGGGCTTCGACAGCCTCCTTGCTCTTTTCTTGAAGGGAGCCGAGATGGCCGGGGAAGATTCCAGAGAGACTGGTGATTGCGCATTCGGCTTTATGATCCTCGCAAACTCGCGGACGGAGGAAGGTTAATATGGAAGGACTGTGTGATGAAGTGAGCGAGATGAATGAAGCAAACGCATATATATTCGCACCTTGTGAAAAGAAAAAGAACGGAGGGGCGATTGCGAACGGTGAAGAGAGCGCTGACAGCCAGACTTTCCAAAAAAGGAAAAAGTAACTGATGTGATTTGTCTTTAGAAGGAAAAGTGACGGACATGATTTATCCTTAAAAAGAAAAGTCATGGACATGATTTGTCCATAAAAGGAAAGAGTTGTGAGCGTAAGCGTCGGCAGTCGCGACGCGAAAACTCAAACGCGCAGCCAAGTGAATTGTGATAGGAGAGTCTTACTCTACATACGAGGTGATTGAACAGGGAGATAGCCTTCGGGAACATCGGGAAGGGGACGCGTTGAGCGAAACCATATAGGTGTAGGTGTTTGCGCCGGGGTGGGCGATTTTCAAATAAGAGGTTGAGGTCGAGATGTCCTCAGAATGGTTAGATCGTGGATCAACCAAAAGGGCGATGGGAGGTGCGGAATAGAGCGAGAGATCAAGAGGCTGGTCTATAGGGCATTGGAGACTTCTGGTCCTACGTTAAACACGTTGGCATACGCAGAAGCGTATTGAGCAGCGGAACCATGATTCAACCTTTCGATCTCACTCGTTGGTGAGATAATAGGGCCAGACAGTGCCGTCGATGTGGATGCAGACGCGAAGACGTCTCAAATGCGGGGAAAGCTGTAGGCCGTAAGGGTTGAATTACAGAACGAAATTGAGACCAAGTATCCGGGGTGTTCGACTGGTTCACGATGCCCAACGATCCTGACCCGAAGTTGGTGGAATAAGGAGAACGAGGCGTGTTGAGAATCAAACATGGGAAGCGAAGACTGCAGATCAATGCGTGCATCTAGTTCCGGCATTCCAGCTTTAGCATCATCCTGAGAGTCGTATACACCGGCTCTGGTACGTAGAGACAAAATATCGGATACGGATGCACTAGATCTATGCAGGCTGGACGCCGACACAGAGAACAAGGAGAGGTCGCATTGGCTAGCGTCCCCGGCAGCTAATATAGAAGGTTGAGACTCAAACATGGGAAACGAAGAGCTCTGCCTACCACTGGCGATTGAGCAATATCCACGATTGATAGCTTACCGGCGTGATAGAGCCCCGGGACCCAAGGAGCACAATTAATTGATCAGGAAGGCCCATATGTCTTGTGGGGTGCAGAAGCGCGTCGTTGTTCTCTGTGATTAAGATGCGGATTGGGCAAGTTGAATATGCTGATAAGCTCTGCCTGCCGCTGGCAATTCCTGTTGACAGATACCCGATGGCGTTTAGCCCCAACGATCATGTTACGAAGTAAACGATTGATTGCTTACCGGCGTGATAGAGCTCTTGGACTACGTCGAAGATGACTAGGGGAAGGTGCAGTTCGTGATCGCTGAAAAGAGTGCTGGTGGAGGCGTACTCGGCGGCTTCACGAAGCAGTGGAAGCGTAGGAAGACAAATACTGACATTCGTGAAATTCAGAGTTTAAAGGCAGAAAGAAGCGACAGGAGCCGACCTGAAGCCTCCACGTGGTGGATGTCCAGAAGTTCGTATACGTTCAACTTACGCTGCGCAAGTGGGTCGATTTGGGTAGGGAGGCCGATCTAAGAAGATGTTGAACGAGGAATACAGGAGAAATAGGCATTGATAACGCGCCTTGGAGTTGCAGGTGATCTACTAGTATTAGGCTGCCTGAGTCACGTATTGATGACGGAGAGCGTTTAGAAAGCCGCATTTCCAGAAAAGGAAAGGTAACTGGGGTGATTTTACCTGGAAAGGAAAAGTGACACCTTGAAAGGAAATTCGATAGACATGCAACTATATAGAAGGAAAACATCGACTCCACCCTTGCGCGCCGTGCACTCCTGCACACATTCCACATAATTTGAACTAGTATGACGGTCTGCATTGATCCAGATGCATACACCGTCGTAACCTCCACGTTGAAAAGATGTTCTATATATTGCATTTGGATTACATAATACACAACAAAAGACCTGCCCTAAATCAAATTACAAGTTAAAAAAATTGGTTTTGGAATGAGCCTCGTTCAATAAATAAAGGCAGACTCCCTTTGGAAAAAAAAACAAAATTACCGGTTGCCAACGGTAATATTTAGAAAACACAACAATCAAAACACAACTAACTAATAAAGGCCAATCTCCGGAGATGGAAAGTGAAAGTAAAGGGAGATGCGCGAAAATCCGCTATCTTCCCAAAGTCAATCCAGAGGCGACGACATTCACATCGCGCTAAAGCCTCTGGAACTGACTGCAGAGACGACGACATTCACATCGCGCTATTGTCTCTGAAACTGACTGCAGAGATGACGACATTCACATCGCGCTATGTTCTCTGCAGCCATGGAAAACTTCAGTGTAAATTATCAGTAAACTTTCCCCCCACGAATCTCTCCAAACGTCGCAACCACCTTCCTTTAATGCCCTTGAGGTCCAGTTATGCTGTTCTTCTGCAACATATGGCTCTTGAAGATGCCGGATGATGCCTGGTGGCCTTGAACAGGGCGCCCCCTAAGCGCGCGTTCCTAGGGGGCACCGTGTTCAAGTGTAAGTGACTGGGTCCAGAACGGGCCAGCAGACAATGGGGAGTTGTTAGACGGAGGCAGAAATGAAATAGGATGGGGCATACCTTCATTGTAGAGTGCAACGTCCTTTTTTCTCGCTGTGCTTTGAAATAACTTCTTGTACGACCAGAACAGGCCGGCAAAACCGCAGAATGGCCCTTAGCAGATAGCCGCAGTTTGTTAGACAAAGGCGTAAATGATGGACGGCGGGCGTACCTTCATTTCGAAATGTAAAAATAGAGAGAGATAGCGAACGTGTCGTTTAGTGCAGTGCGTTGGCCGGCAAAACCACAGAATAGCCCTTGGCAGATAGCCGCAGTTTGTTAGACAAAGGCGTAAATGATGGACGGCGGGCACACCTTCATTTCGAAATGCGAGAGATGGCGAACGTGTCATTTAGTGCAGTGCTTTGTTTATTTAAGTCACAGTGTGTCACGTGCCGTTGACAAACAGGTCAATACATGGTTTGTAGTCTGGGACCAACTGGGATTGTCGGCGAGCGTCGGAACACTCTGCGCTCAGAAAAAGCAGGTCGTAAATTGCGTGACAGGCCCGCGTAAAGTCGTAGTACTAAGTAGAGGTCGTATATAAGCGGAGATCGTGATATATGAAACACGTGTTGCACGACGGGTCTGCGTTGAACTCCGTCGTTAGTATACACGCAAAAGACGAGGATCTTTACTCACCTGACACCGTCTCATCAGCCTTCGTGCTGCCGGACTCCGTTCCCAACTCCTCCTCGCCTATCCCTATCGCGCGTGCTACACCCAAGCCCTGTCCTTCAACCCCATCATGCCAATGTAACTCTTTATGAGTCATTGAGGTTAGAAGAACGAGAGACTCGACCTCAATTTGGGCGACTTGCCAGCGAGCAAGTCATTTCCCTGTCGCAATTTGGTGAAATGGGGGGAGGAGCGGCGTACCCTAGATGCCATTATTAATATATACAAAGATAAAATAATGAAAATCCCTTACCTGAAGCTTCGGCAGTCTTCACGCTGCCAATACCCATTCCCATTCCCATCACCTCTCCCATCCATCCCGGCCCTTTGCGACATTCTTCTTGCGAAGGAATCCACTCGCAAGAAATTAACGAAGCCATTCTGAGAGTCTCGACTCCCGAGACTCGAAACACGCTCGAACGAGTTCAACTGACTCGTTCTGAAGCGAGTCCGAGCTCCGTAAAGCCGGACCATCATCCTGTAACCCCGGGACTCAATATGAGTCCCCCGAATATTGCTCGCGAGCCTACGTCGGCTCGAGCACCCATATTTGTCAAACCTGTCCCGGAGATGGTCTTACCCATCTCCCGACCTTCACCCAGCACCGGTATGCACGTCAAGGCCGGTGAACGGTCTAAGCAGACCGTTCTGAGAACCAGAGAGCTCCCGAAGGGAAACTCTCGTATCAAGTCTTCTGGCCGAACAGTCTCGGCTCCCTTTTCGAAACGTCGGGATGTCGAGAAATCATCTATTGGAAAGGCAGAAGCCAATCCTACGAGAGGAACGAATGTATTTAAACGCTTACCTGCACCTAAGACAGCCTCCTCGCCCATCATTGTATCCTCAGCTTGGGCCTCTCCTACTCGTCCTTCCAAAGACAGACCTTCGCCACCTTTCCCTATAGTTTCGAAACGACGCGCGTCGAGCGTCGTAAGTACAAATCATGTAGTAGATACCACTACGCACCGTTTGTCGGAGACCCTCTCTTGGGTTTCCTCCCGTTGCGGGAGAAGCCACACAAATCGTTGAATCCAGGGGAGAAATATCTCAGTCCTGCGGAATCCGTGAGCGCTCCGTCGAGTGCTCTACTCAATCCCAAACGCTCGTTGGCGCACGAGTCCCTGCCACTTCCATTTCGGATGAAATGGAGGAGAAACGGCGGATCTACGATACCGTTGTCAGTAATAAGATCAGCAGAAGTGAAGAAAGCCTCCTGAAAACACAGCAGCTTCCACACTGCCATTCTCCATTTCCGTTCCCTCGTCCATCCGTCCTTCGCCAACAGCATCCGCTCGCCAATCTTCGGACGAGCGTACACCACCTATTGAGATGGTACCCAGACGACATGTCCTAAACGTCGTCAATAAGAAATCATCGGCGAGTGAATCACACTCACCTTACTCCGGGACTGCTTGAAGACAGTCCCAACAGCCTATTATAACTCCTTCGAGAAATGAAGGAGCGCAGCTTGCGAGAGCCGCTGCCTATATTGGGGAGCGTATTGGTTGATGCTCCCTCGCCTGTGACGAATCGGTTCGTTATGCTTCAAAGGGTCCACCTGATAAGACAGCCGACCGGAACTCTTGACAAGTCATACTAGATTCGTGATGAGCCTAAAAAACGGAGAGTTACAATGAACTCTCCACAAACACTTATCGAGGACTTACCGTCGAGTCCTCTCCCCTTAACGTCCACGGTCCGACGAACCGGGATAGCTGCACCTATATGATGCAGTTAATACAATTCAAAACAAGTAGAAAACGAGAACGTACCTGATTCCAAAGCTTCCCCCTCGCAGCTGGCCTATTTCTACCTCGTCTACTCCATCTCCCGGCCATAAACCAACTGTAACGGACAAAGAGACGACGATATTACGTCGTCAGTAAATTATCATCCTCAGGTATAAGGAACTCGCCTATACCCTCAACCTCGCATGGGAACTCATATGAGAGTCGCCCGTCTTTTTTTTCTTAAAGGGGAAGAGATGCTAGGCGTATCAATAAGATCAAACGTTCAAAACGATGGAGAGTTCGAACAAACTCTCCGAATACATTCGGGACTCGAAAGAGTCCCACTCCTTGACGTTGATGGTCGAATTGTTCAAGATACTGCGCCTATACGATGCGGTTGTTACAAACATAAGAGCGAAGAAATATAGGACTTACCTAGTCCCGAAGTTACGCCCACGCAGTGCTCCAAAACTCGTCTCCACCCTCTCTCTTTCAGCGAAACGCGGTGACCCATCATCTCCCTCTCGCCTATCGTCCATTGGCGGGAAATCCATAAAGGATTCGCTTCTGAGTCCTGTGAATCGATAAGACATAGCTGAAAGAAGCAGTCAGCGAGAAACGGAGAAAAGGAAAGGAAAGAACATACCTTTCCCGGAGCCTCGTCCCGTCTCGCTCTCCCGCATCCCTTCTCGCATTCTCTCGGTTCCCTATCTATCAATAACGACACACGGGCCGCTCACAAGCCCGTTCCCCTCTGTCGAGACGTGCGAGGGATTAAACCCTCGCTATCAACTTGTTATATGCATCTATACTCAGATGCTCGTCAACCACCTGGACAGGAACGATATCAGGCACTTACCTGGTATCCGCACCCATTCCATTCTCCCCAAAGCACGTCGTGTGAGGGAGAAACCCTAATATCCCGGGACCATTACCTTGCTTCAGCAAGGTTTAGTGGGTACGTATATTCCGTAGTCAGATCGGCGTCCAACGGTACTGTCAGTACATACCTGTAAACAATGACGTCTTGCTGAAAACTTTTCCTATTCCAGCCAGCGCGGCCTCCTTTCGATCACCGCCACTGGATAGTACACGGCTCTTGAAGCCGTACGAGATTCTCGGCGAGCTCCTAGGCTTGGAGCTCCCTCCCTTCTTGGATTATCGCTACCCCTAATAAACGGACTTGACGCGCAAGTTGATGACCACCGGATCCCGGCCTTGCCTTTTTAGCCGGTACAGTCTCTGCAGCTCATTTCGACGCGCCCAGCCTGCTGTCACATACGCGTGACTACCTTCCATACTCGGAAGGTACGTCGAATTTCGACGCGCCCATACGTCAAACACTCTACAGGCTCAAACTACGAGTGAATATCACCCAGATGTTCACTTTCATTGGGGATACATTACATTCACTATCCCCTACACACTCTGAGAGAAATTAGATTTTTACCCTGGTGAAAATACCATTCTCATTCGGTTAAGGAACGTTACACACATGTAGTAGCCTATAAAACCCTAGTTTCAACAAATCAAACATAACATAGCTACCATAAAGTGAAAGCTACAAAGGGCAGAGCAGACAAAGTAAAGTCAGAAAAGTGAAAGTGCTCAAGGATGGATGTTAAAATTTCTGTTTCATTGTAACTAAGAAGAGGAGCCAGCAGGTGTATTTTTGAACCAGTTTTCAGGCTTGTCTTTTAATATTTCAAAACTTTGTTCAGGAAAAAAGAACACTGAGCCTATCCTTCCTGGTGTGAATCTGTCTTCAGCCTTCATTTCAGGTGGTGTCCATGGAGCTACCAGGTGGAAGATGTCTGCAGAGTAAAATAGGCAAACATGTCCAGGCAAATATCTGATCAAGAATTGTCAGTTTCAGAAGAATCAGGGAAAGCAAGTTACTCACGAGAATTTGGCATGAAATTGAGGGATTATCATCTCCCCACCATTGTAGGCACCACATGGGAAGGAAACACTTGGTCCAACATCCTTTTCATCCCTGTGCATCTTACCCTGGAGTTTGTAAATTAGGGCCCTTCCTAACCAGACCCCAGGATCATCCAAGAACCATACACCAGCTTTAAAGGCCTGTTCATACATCTTGTGTTAAGCAATGGGGAAATAATTTGTGCTTTGGTGTTTACCTTTTCATATTGCACATAAATCTCTGGAAATATGTGTTCAAACATTGCACTCAAAGTCTGAGCCACTGTCTTAGTGAGTGTGTAATATGTATCAACAGATCTAAGTGCAATTCCAGTTTTTGTATAAGTGGAACAGAGAAAGAGGCCCTAGAAGATGGTTGGGAATTAATCAGTTGAAATTACTTATGTGGTATACATGTACCATAAATCACAAACCTTTTTAGGTTGATTCTGTTGTATCCAGCTGTGCACTAGATGGTATACACCTACCCTTTCTTCTACCTCTTCACCCTCACCCTCAAGGGTATATCTGTGGACTCTGGGGTTTGCTATTTCTGACTCAGTGGGCCAATCATGCCTTTTCTCAGGGCCATTGACCACAGGCTGCACATTGGAGAAATACCATTGGGTGTGTTCATGATATGATGTAAGCATGTCACCCTATAAACTTTTGAGAAGAATAGAAAACAGAAATGATGGGTGTTTGCTTACAGATATGCCATCATGGTATATGTTCCCTTCAGGTAGTATGTCCTTGAACTGATTCAAAATCTCCAGAGATCTATTTGTCATCTGGACATCAAAGTTATTCTTGATGCCTTTCTCTTTGTCTTCATATACCAGCTGTCAGCCATGAAATGAATCTTAATCAGATTTCTGAGCTGGAAAAACTGCAGGATGACTCACATTTATCTCCTTTTGTTTCTGGGATTGCACTCTTTCTCCAAAGTAGCAGAATATTACTTTTCCAGTAGAGTCATAATATTGTCCTGAGAAGGGCCTAGATGGAATACTGGCATCCTTCAGCCTTTCACACTCCTTCTTCAGTATTTCTTTGGTGTGAGCATTATCTCTAACTCTATGGAGATCCTCCAGAGAGAATGGGAGGTGAAATTTGTCAGCATTCTCAAGGAATTTGTCAAGGCGGAAATTGGCTATTTTCTCTGTTTTAACTTGACGAATCTTTGTGCTCCTGTGTTTGCCAGTGTGATGTGTCAAAGGTGTTGTGAAGGTGCTATCTATCAAAGTTGGAGGGGGAACCCTCTGTTCATCTGTATATTCCTAGGAAGTGACTTTAGAAAACAGAAAGAATGTAAGTGACTTGAACATGACTGACCTGAAGCTTTGAACTGTTGTCATTGTTGGACATATCCATGATCAACTTGGATGACTCTGGTGTAGTTATGGTAGAGGTGCCAGCAGGTGGTGTTGATTTACAGTCCTACAGCAGTTGCTTTTATACTATATCTTGTCTGAATGCAATTGTACAGCCCTACACTTTACCATTGCCTTTTCATTGCCTTTTCATTGCCTTTGCATTGCCTCATTCATAGCCCCCCCCAACCCTTGTACCCAGTGTTGTTCCTCACACTGCCTCCATCAGTGATTGCACAGCACGTCACCATACAATGGATATCATGTGTAACAATCCTTACTTGAATGGAACCTAATAAAATATAATGTGTTCCCGGTGAAAGCGAACATCTACGATGTTGTTCGCATGTAGTTTGAGGCTGTAGAACATTCGACGCCTGGGCGCGTCGAAATTCGGCGTACCTTCCGAGTATGGAAGGACGTCACGCGTATGTAACAGCAGGCTGAGATGGGCGCATCGAAATGCGCTGCGCTCAGTTGGGCGTTGTTGAGGAGGGTCCCGACAACTTGAATAGGATGGGTATGCTGGTTGGATTGTCCATGTAAAATGTGAAGTCGAACGGTTGAGGTAGGGGCACTCCAGAGTCTTTCGACGCACTGGAGAGGGTCGGTATCAGCTAAAAAGGAAAGGCCGGACGCGTCAACTTTATCGCTAGGGGCTAGCAATAATCCAAAGCAAGACGGCCGTGAAGGGCTAGGGCTCGAGGTGCATCTCCTTGTTTCATTTCATTTCATCCTTTCGTTGTGCAGTTCGTTGACTCGATCATTAGGATAGAAGGCGATGGGTATTTAACATTGATCGACGACCGATCTCCAGGGATATGGAATGGGGAACAGGGACCAGATATACTTGGTCCCGGGATATAGATGTGTTGGGAATAGCGGACCGGAGGACGGATCGGAAGATTAGATGGGACGAGTGCAGGTATGGACAATTAGTTAATGCGACGGGCGCAGCAAACTCGGAGAGCCGTCTTCCAATACGGGCTTCCGCAATTACAAATTAGGGATGTATATAGGTATCTACGTACAGACGCTTTTGACTCGCATCCAAACCGCACCTAAACTTATCGCCAACAAGATGAGTTTCTCCCCCACACAACTTGCTTGGGGAGAAGGGAATGGGTGAAGATACCAGGTAAGTGCCTGATATCGTTCCTGTCGAGATGGTTGACGAGCATCTTAGCATAGATGCGTATAACAGGCAGTTAGCGAGGGTTTGATCTCTCGCGCGTTTCGACAGAAGGGAATTGGCTCAGGGATAGCCTGAATGGCGTCATCGATGAAGAGGGAGCTAGATGGAATGCGAGAAGGGATGTGGGAGAACGAGACGGGACGAGGACTCCGGGAAAGGTACGTTCTTTCCTTTCCTTTCCTTCATTTCTCGCTGACCGGGCCTTTCAGTTTCGTTTTATCGATTCACAGGACTCAGAGGCGAGTCCTATAGGATTTCCCACCAAATCGATAAGAGGTGAGAGGGAGGTGATGGGTCGACCTTCTCTCTTTCAGCGGAACACAGCCGGAATATGGGGAGAGGGCGGAGATGAGTTGGGAGTGTTGCAGCTTCGGGACTAGGTAAGTCCTGTATATCTCTTCGCTCTTATGTTTGTAATAGCTGCGTCGTATAGGCGCAGTATCTTGAACAATTCGACCATCAACGTCAAAGAGTGGGACTCGTTCGAGTCCCGAATGTGTTCGGAGAGTTCGTTCGAACTCTCCGCCGTTTTGAACGGTTGATCTTAATGATACGCCCAGCGTCTCTTCCTCTTCAAGGGAAAAAAGACGGGCGTATGAATTGATTGAGGGAACTCTCATTTGAGTTCCCGTGTAATGTTGAGGGTATAGGTAAGTTTCTTTATACCCAGGAATGATGATTTATTCACGACGTCGTAGCGTCGTTGTTTTGTTCGTTAAGGACATCTGCGACAGGGCAGCCTTGGCGTTAAGTGCGTTCTCGTTCCTACTCATTTGAATTGTATTAACTGCGTCGTATAGATGCAGCTAACCAGGTTCGTTGGACGTTAGGAAGGAGGAGGACTCAGCACGAGTCCTCTCGAAGAAGTTTGCTTGAGGCCAGGACGATTCGTCGGTCTCGAGGGTTGGACCACGCGTCGACTGCAGGAAACGCCAGCGTAGGACGCGGTGTCTAACGGATAAACAAGGAGGACTCAATGGTAAGTCCTCGATAAGCGTTTGTGGAGAGTTCATTGTAACTCTCCGTTTTTTAGGCTCATGACGAATCTAATACAACTTGTCACGAGTTTCCTGCCCTTTTTACAAGAAGAAGGGTTATTATTAAGTGTGAAGACTCTCACGGAGTCTCCTTCCGAGGTAAGTGTATTATTTGAGTCGTAAATTTACAACTCAATGATATTATTCAATAGTTGATAAAATATATTCATAAATTACACATTTACACGTGCGGAGGGCTCTGATTCAGCTCTCCGAATCAATTCGCGAATACCACAAGAGGCTGGACGACGAGCGAGACGAGAAAGTGGCGATGACGTGGCGGTGGCGTCAGAATGCTCGTAAATCGGGAAGCGTCGATATTTGACTGTCGTCGCGGACTCAGGTGGTTGATGCGAAGGAAATTGAACGGTTTGGGCAGTATTCGTACTGCCCGATATAAGGGTGAGCGTCTTTCACCCGTATTATTCATTTTATTGACGACAAAATCGTTTTGTCGTTTCTAGATGACCGCTACGTTGGGCGGTTTACCGCGGGCGCGCCAAATTCGTTCGACACATCCGAAACGAGGGGTTTCCGCCCGCCACGAAGGGTCGGGCGGAAGTATAGGCAATGCGTTCGTAGCGGTCTTGGCGTCGATGTACTAGGCATAAGAAGGAGGGGCTGAAGTGGGAGTCTTGTCGTCCTCGATGTACTCGTGGATGATTGTGTACTCCGTCTCTTCAACCTCGCAGTTCCTGATTGCGCGGAAGGTAATGCCACGGAGGATCCCCATCATTTTCAACAACATGCCAAGACTACAGCCAAAGGCGAAAGCGACGGCTTCAAGGCTGGTGCGTTTGGGCATAGGCGGTGTGAGTACCAGTGAGTACTGATTCGTACTCAAGTCGAATTTAGTATTAATGATATTCAAAGGACATAGCTTCCGAGTCTCGAGACAGGAAGCTCCGAGGGTTTTGGTTGGAGCCGGTCGATACTCAACAGAAGGGATTGAGGGACCAGCTGGTATACGTGAATGCGTTAGAGGGACCGCAGGGACATCTGGTGAATACCAAACGGCACTCGTTTTCGCGTTACTGATAGCGCATAAGTTGCGCTGTTGAGTTTCTGTAGCAAGTCGCCGTGGAGTATCTTGAAAGGATGAGGGAACAAGCTGGGCACTTCCCCCGGTCTCGGATGGGATGGGAGAAGGGTTGGCACCCTCGATCTTTGCCTCAGGTGAGTGCCGGAGGGCACTCGTCGGGCTGATTGACGTATTGATGACATCCCACCGGGGCTCCAGATCGATTCCTGTTGCTTCTTTCTGCCTTTAAACAACGAATGTCAGTATTTGGTCTTGTCTTCCGCTTCCACTTCGTGAAGCAGCCGAGTACGCCTCCACCAGCACTCTTTTCAGCGATCACGAACTGCACCTTCCCCTAGTCGTCTTCGACGCAGTCCAAGAGCTCTCTCACTCCGGTAAGCAATCAATCGTTTACTTCGTAACATGATCGTTGGGACTCTGCATCCAATTTTCGTAGGACTGGTGTTTACGACCCACCGGTCAATTCACGAGTACGTGCACCCCGTTTTGGGGCTTCCGTTTACTGATTTTAGTCAGAAAAGAGATCAATCTATACGTCGGAATAATTCAAATGCAACGCAAACGGTATAATCTCAACCTCTTATTTGACTCATGATCTCACCGTCCTTAGCGTAATCACTGCTACTCTCATATGGGCATGATTAGCACTTGAAAACTTAATTGCACTGATTCCTCGTAACACCCGCCCCACCGTAAACACTGACATCCGTATGTTTTCACTCCCTTTCCCGATGTTTTCGAAAGCCACCGCCCCTGTCTCCCCGGTCAGTCACCCCGTAGGTAGCTTGTGTATAGTAGCATTTTCTTATCATGACTATGCATCCGTCAAGACTTGAGCTTGAGTTCTCGTGTTGCGACTGCCGACGGCCTTACGCTCACAACTCTTTCTTTCCTTTTATGGACAAATCATGTCCATGACTTTTCTTTTTAAGGATAAATCATGTCCGTCACTTTTCCTTCTAAAGACAAATCACATCAGTTACTTTTTCCTT
>Ga0210388_10002543_pt1 | contig 14164 bp, 9 predicted proteins | sample IncBWC19OmetaG_FD_155485 | JGI IMG/M metagenome (GOLD analysis project Ga0210388, IMG submission 155485) | Forest soil microbial communities from Barre Woods Harvard Forest LTER site, Petersham, Massachusetts, United States - Inc-BW-C-19-O ...
GGAAGCGTTGTTGTGCAGGATCGTGATCTGGCGAAGCTTTCGCGCGAAGATCTGGCCAAGTACCGGCTGCATGTTGTGGGGATGGTATTTCAGTCTTTCAACCTGATCGCCAGTATGACGCTCGCGGAAAATGTGGAACTCCCGCTGCGTTTTGCCGAAGTCGATCGCAGTCAACGCACGAACTTGGCGCGTGAGGCTTTGGAGCGCGTGGGATTGCGGGCGCGCATGAATCACCGGCCGAGCGAGCTTTCCGGCGGTGAACAGCAGAGGGCAGCGCTGGCGCGTGCTTTGATCAACCGTCCAAAGGTTCTGCTGGCCGACGAGCCGACCGGGAATCTCGACAGCCACACCGGAACCGAAATCATGGATATGGTTCGGCAATTCAACCGCGAATTGGGGATGACCGTCGTGATGGTCACCCACGAGCGTGCCCTGGCCGAACGCTACGCGCAGCGCATGATTTTTTTGGCAGACGGGAAGTTGATTGACGATCGAACGAACAACGATCGATCAAACGCGTCCGCTGTACTTGATTCACGCGAGCCAGGAGGGCGACCGTGAAGATTCCAGATCTCACTGAACTGGCTCTGCGGAACTTGCGTGAGTCGCTGCTGCGAAATTCGCTGACTACGGTTGGCATTTCGGTGGGTGTAGCGTCGCTGGTGGCGATGCTTTCGCTGGGCATTGGCTTGCAGCAACTATTCTCGCGGCGCCTGGCGAAATCAGGCTTATTTGATACGGTGCTGGTGACATCGCGGCGCGATGTGCGCGGCATGGGGCGCGATCGCGACGAGTCCGGAGGACCCAACCCCGCCGAGAGCCGCGTGCTCGACGAATCCGCGCGACAGGAAATCGAACGACAGCCCAACGTATTGGAGGCGTATCCTGATATTCGCTTTCAAACCCCACTGCGTTTCGAAGACAAACTACATTCGACCATCATTTCTGCGTTGCCTTCCTCGGCGAAATCCAATGACGCCTTTGAAGGGATGCAGGGCAGTTTTTTTTCTTCGGACACGGCAGCGGAGGTGATTCTGCAAAAGACCTTTGCGGAGGAATTGCTCGGCAGAGCTCCGGTTCGCGGAGTCGATGAGACCAATGTCGCCGATCTGGCGAAGCCGCTGCTGGGCCAGGAACTGACGATGCTTTATTCGCAACGTGTGCCCGGTTCGACGCCGCCGTTGGCCCCGGCCACAGGCACGGCCACCACCGGAGATGGAGATCTCATAGGATCTACATACTCCGTCATTTCGCGCGAACTGAAACTCAAGATTGTTGGCATCTCGGATCAAGATCCCGAAAGCATGCGAGGTCCGACCCGCGCCAGGGTGTTCCTGCCGCTCAAACTCGCTGAAAGTCTTAAGGTAATACAGCCCGTCGACTTGCGTGAAGTTTCACGAGCAGCGAGCGATCAGCCGGTGTATTCCTCCGTCAGTGTGCGCGTGAAGAATCCGGCGCAGGTTCAACTAGTGGAGGACGCCGTCAAGAAAATGGGGTTCGGGACATTCTCGATTCTCGATGCCAGCCGTGGGTTGCAACAGGTGTTCCGCGTGTTATACGCATTCCTCGGCATTTTCGGCAGCCTGGCGTTGATCGTTTCCTCCATCGGAATCGTGAATACCCTCGTGATGGCGATTCTGGAGCGGCGGCGCGAGATCGGCATCATGAAGGCCATCGGCGCCAGCGACAGAGATGTGCAGAAGCTTTTCTTCGCCGAGGCCGGCGCCATGGGAATTCTGGGCGGCGTCGTGGGAGTCGTTTTGGGATGGGCCATCGGCCAGCTGATCAACTTCGGCACCAACATCTATCTCAAGAGCCAATCGTTTCCTCCCGAACATTTCTGGGCAGTGCCGTGGTGGCTGGTTGCACTGGCCATTGGATTCTCATTTCTCGTCAGCCTGGTTTCAGGCTTGTATCCAGCCGGACGCGCCGCCCGGCTCGATCCTGTGCAGGCGCTGCGCTACGAATAATCGGACTCGAGTGAGCCGACCGAAAATAATTCGCGCCCTCAGGCTTAGCTGTTTGTTTCTTTTGATGGCGGTCGCTTCCGCGGCCGCACAGAGCCGCATCGATTGCAGCGCGATGAACAGCCGCATTCTCAAGCAAGTGGTTCACTATTGCGTCTATTTGCCCTCGGGATACGATGCGGGCGCGGCGCAGCATCCTCCGCAGCGCTATCCGGTGCTCTACTTCCTGCATGGCCTGGGCGATAACGAGCAAACCCTGTTCAACAGCGGCGGTTGGACTTTGCTCGACGATCTGCGCAACCAGCACAAGATGGGCGACTTCCTCATCGCCGCACCCGAGGGCCGGCGCAGTTTCTACATCAACTCGGCCGATGGTTCGGTGTTGTATAGCGACTTTTTCCTACAGGAATTTCTGCCGCACATCGAGAGTAAATACCGGGTTCGTGCCGGTCGCACGGGACGCGCCATCAGCGGAATTTCCATGGGCGGTTACGGGGCGTTGCGCTTTGGGTTCGCGCATCCGGAGCTCTTCTCAGCGGTGAGTGCGCAGAGCGCGGCGCTGATCACCGAGTCCCCACGAGAATTGGATGCCGTCTCGCAAACGGGATCGCCCTTGGTCGGAATCCTCGGAGCTGTATTCGGGAAGCCGATCAACGTGCCGCACTGGAATGAGAATAATCCATTCGTCTTGGCAAAAAGAAACACCGCAGCCCTGCGAAAGATGGCGATTTATTTCAACTGCGGTCAGGATGACAACTACGGTTTTGAAAAAGGAGCGGCGGCCCTGCACGACGGGCTACAAAAGGAAAGTGTGAAGCACGAGTATCATCCCTATCCGGGCGACCACTCGCTGCCGTACTTTATGTCGCACTTTGCCGAGGTCATGGAATTTCATTCCAGAGCGTTCGGTCCTTTGCCCCAACACTGAGATTCGCAGCACGTGTTGTAAACTAACGAAATGCGGCTGAAGGTTGGTCGTGCTTCAGAAAGAGTTGTAGCCGTCGGAGAGGTGGCCGAGTGGTTGATGGCTCCGGTCTTGAAAACCGGCGTACCCGAAAGGGTACCGGGGGTTCGAATCCCTCCCTCTCCGCCATAACTTTTTTCGGCAAGTTATACGCTGGTGATACCTTCACTGATTGCGAGTTGAAGCGGAGGCGGCACCGGTGCCCAACACGCAATCCAAACAAGTAAACCTCACCAAGCGAGTCCGAACCAGCAACGGGCTGCGATATGGCCCCGTCGCCCTGTCCGCAAATGGGAGGGTCAAGCCCGACCGAGTCCTGGTAAACGGGCGGCTCGAACGCCGTCCTGAAGGCGCCTATTGCCTCGAATGGCGTGAGAAAGCCGACGGATACACTCACATTCGGCAAGATCTAATGCCCCCCGGTTCTCCCTTTATCCTTTCAATCGCAACGTCCGTGAACCGCCATCCTTGATCAGTATGCCGCCCCCGAACCGAAGAAAATGCAAGGAGCACAGTTTCAGACGGTTTCTTGAATTCTGCGCACCCGGTCACGAGCCAAGAATCGGATGGTGGGATGTATGTCACGGCTGCGGGCTCAAAACCGACCAGAGAGTCCGCAATTTTCATTCGCTCGATGAATTGTTGCTTGCTGATAGGGACATCTGCATCGACATAATCATACAGTTCCGACCACTTTCCAGACTTGCGTAACGCGATGATCTTGCGGAGACCGTCAATAAACGGACGCCTCTCAACTTCTGGCAATGGCTCATAGATCGAAACAGCATGCTCTCCACCGTTAAGAGTTTGTGCCACACCTGGAACGAACAGCACAAATACCAGAGAAATGCGCAATGCCGCCGCGATGCTGTTCATCTATTTGCCACTCACATTGACCAATACGCGGCCGTTCTTGGCACCTTCGCCAACGCCACTTGGATCGAGTTTGAACAGGCTCTTGAGAACGACCTCGTAGGGCTCCGTAGTGCACCCGTGAGTGTACGTTCTCCCCTCGGTAAAGAAAAGATTCTTACCATGCAGGTAAAAATGTGTCGGACTGCCATTCGTTGCGTTCAGGTTAGCACGGAGGTTGCCCCACTCGCCCTGATAGGACGCAGCCTGTCCGTTTACAGTGAATGTTCTTCCAATCTGTTGTATTCCGGAAAACGCGGACAGCCCGCCATCCGCCAGCATGTGTTCGTCAGAAAAACCTCCGCGTTTGCTCAAATTGATTTCATAGTTGCCGTTCGGTGTGGTCATCAAATGAAATTTCGTGCTTCCAGTGTAACCTGTGCCGGTTGCCAAAACATCGTTATTGCCGCGCCCCAGCAAAGTGAGCTTTTCGATTTCCGCCCCGTCCTGCGAGTATTTTCCGGTCTTCTCAATTCTAAGAAGGACCGTATAGTCGCTCTTATGCTCCTTTCCGTTTTCGTCTTTCCACCGGTTCCCATCGTGCCATTCCCATTGTTTGTTCACATTAAACCAGTTGTTTCCGGTCGGGTCCTCGCGCGACATCGGATTGTTGGATACATAAGAATAGAGGTTCCAGCTCTGAGGGTCTGACTTTTCAGAGAACTTGGGCGCGTCGGGCGTCATGAACCTGCCTAGACTACTGCCGTAGTACCTGGCACCGAACATATCGAGGCCGGACTCGGCGTCCCGTTCTTTGCCGGTGAACTTGTAGTTCTGCGGCACCTGGGTAGTGCAGTAGTCGCTCTGCTCGCCGCCGTAAGGGTAGTAATCTGCATCCTGCTCGCACGCCGTGCCGGTCGCATTTTCGATCACCGCGTGGGTTCCGAGTTGATCGGAAAAATAGTAGTGCACCCCTCCCGAGCTGTCGACTCGCGCCACCCGCTTCCCATCAAAGAATGCATAGTTGTTTTGCGTGTTCCCAGCCAAATCGGTCTCAGTGAGGGTTTCGCCACTCCCAATTCCCCGCCAGTAAAGGGTTCCCGTGGCCCCGCTGGCGCAGGTGCCTGGAATCGTGCCTGCGGGCGCACACTTTTCCACTCGCTGGCCATCACCGTCGTAGATGTAAGAATATCCCAGCGAACTACCGATCAAGCGATTCTCGGCATCGTAGGTGTAAGTGGTCGAGCCGTTTCCGATCAGATTTCCCGCCGCATCGTAAACGAAGGCGGCGAGTTGATTAATCGTGCTTGCCGAAGTATTAAGATTTTCACCAGGCTTGCTGTTGTAGGCGCTGATGGTCGTCAGGTTCCCCCACGCGTCGGTGGTGTAGGCTTCACCCCAGTGCGTTCCGCTGGACTGTCCAGTGGCGATTCGATTCAGCGCATCGTAGGTATACTGCCGGGTTCGTGTCGCGTTCAGATTATTTACGACCTGGTAGACGTTTCCGTTATCTCCTAAACTGCTGGCCGCGAAACTGCACGGCGCCGTATTGACCGCGACCCCAAGGTGGTAGTCGAAGCACAAGCTGAACACCGTTCCTGTGGGACTTGTCGCTGAAAGCAGGATGGGCTGCAAGCGGTTGTTATAGGCATTGCTGGTGCTGATGCCGGCAAACGTGGAAGTGTAACCCATCGTCATACCAGCCAAGCCGCCAGGTGGGGCGTAGGTCGCCGCTTTCACGAAGGTCGTGTCCGGGCTGACGAAATTCTCAGCGGTGAGCGGCCGTCCCGCGCCGCTGTAGGTGTATCCGATGGTGTAACCGGCGCTGGCAACACTTGTCGGCAAGCCAGCCAGATCGTACGCGTTCGTCTGGTACTCGCTCACGGTGCCAATAGCACGTCTCGCTTGCAGGTTCCAGCCCATTTGATTGTGCGTGAATGACGTCCCACCCGATCCATCGCACATTGAAGTGCGTAGCGGTTTAGGGTACTTGTCGGTATCTGCCGGCGGCGCAATCATGCAGCCTGTGAGAGCCACGCCATCGTAGCCGTAAGCCGCGCTCGAGGTCACTGGATTGACAGTGTAAGCGTCGCTGTAGCTCTTTCCGGTCAGCCGGTTCAACGCGTCGTACGCATAGGTTGTGGCAACGGTCTTCGTGCCGGTCGAGATCTGGTTTGGCGAGGGAGCTGTTTTCGTGCAAACCGCACTGACGTCGCCGGCACACAGCGCGCCGCCGGAGTTCAGATAGGAGTATCCGATCGTCCCCGATTCCGGATTCGTGGCGCTGGTGAGACGCGATAACGAATCGTACACGAATGCGCGGGTGCGCCAGTTCGCAGAATTTGTGCTGCCGCCCTTCTGGTTGACACTGAGCAGATCGCCCAGCGCGTCATAGCCATAGTCGGTGACGTAGTCGTATGAAGTGTTGTTGGGCGCTTCGACGACAACTGTAAGGCGACCCAGACCGTCGGTTGTTGTTGTGCGCTGGTTGCCGACCTCATCCGTAACCGTGGTGTTGTTGCCAGAATAGCTCGTCGAGACGATCGAATTGTCCGGCTCGGCTGCGCTCACCATGCGGTTTATGGCGTCGTAGGCGTAGCTGGTTACGCCCCATGTCGCCTCACCGCAGTTCGTCGTTGGGGTACTACAGCGGGTCGGGTTGTACTCAGATGCCTTTCGCCCGAGAGCGTCATAGGTGATAACCGAATAAGTCGTGCCGGAAGGGTCGGTATTCAATTGTGTCTGGGCCAGTCGTCCGAGGTTATCCACCACATATGTCAACTCTTTGTTCAAGCTGGATGTGATTTGCTCTGTGACCACCACTTCGTAAGGTGGCCCAGCGGCTTGCGCACATGATGTGCCTCCCGACCCGGCGGGAAGGACATAGCCCTCATCCGTATAGCAGTACCAAACCGTCCCGCCGGTTGTAGGTGGGACGAGCTCAATCCGGCGGCGCATGTTGTCGTAAGTGAACGTTGTTATATTCCCGTTTTCGTCGGTGTGTGTTAACAACTCTCCGGTATTGGAATCATAGGCTGGATATTCGATATGGGTGGTCGTGGTCGTTCCATAAGTTGTGCTTGGGTACTGGATTTCCTGTGGATACAGCCCTGTGCCGTCATACGTAATCGTTGTAGTGTTCCCGAGCGGGTCAATCTTCTGGGTTTTCATGCCGCTCGTGTTGTAGACGGTTTTATATACCGGCGATGTGCCGCCACTCAGCCAGCGAGTCACGGACGTGAGATTGCCCCGCGCACTTGTGGGGCTTGGGCTCTGGTCGTACGCATAAGTGGATTGTGAGACCTGAGCGGCCGGCGGTGCAGGCGCGGTACAGCTGGGCTGCAAAGGCGCATAGCTTCCGGAGAAGACGGTGTCCAGGCACGCCAGATCAATCAGATTTGCCGCATAGTAATTCCAATTCGATTGCCAAAGCTTCGTGTGAAATGTAGTGCGCAGAATCGGTCCAGGCGTTGAGCTCCCCGCAGCGCCCCAGTCCGATTCAGTGAACTTGAGCAATTGTCCGAAGCTGAACGGATGTGTATTTCCAAGATAGTCCTGATACGTGCCAAAAGAGTGAGGCGGACTCGAGTCGTAGGTGTTAACGTCTTGGCTGGTTACGGCATTGGCCCCAGATCCAAGTGTAGTGGTAACGGTTTGTGGGAACACTCCGACCGAAATGTAGTTCGAAAAGTTCGTAGGGTTGGCATAGTCCGAACCCGAAACAGAATAAGTTGTTGTTACTGACTTCAGTGGCGCCACCGAAGTGTTCGAGCCCTGATAGTACTGCGTCTGTGTCTCGTAGGGCCCGCAGACGGGTGCGGGACCGGAAGCCCCAACAAGCTTGAACGTATGCACAGTAACGTCGTTAAAAGGGGTGGGATCGGTGACCGTGACCTTGCCCGCATTCGGGCTACTGGCCCATCCGGACCCGATCGTGCTGGAGTAGGTCCATACCTGCAGCGGGGACCCATCATTCAGATTTAGCGTCCGAGTGGTCACCATTCGCGTCGACATCAGGTTTGAGTAGGGCCAAACAGGAGTTCCTGTAACTGGAATTTGACCCGGTGGATTGCCGCAAGCTAGTCGGGTGGCGTAAGGGTTGCTGCCGATGTTTCCCCCGTACGTGTAAGACACCGTCGCCCCGGTCGGCATGGTGACACTCGCCACCTGGCCGTAGTAATCGTAGGTAAATATCCATTGCGTTTGATTCGGAAGCGTGACGCTGGTCAGTACCCACCACGTTTCATTGATCTGCTCGCTCCCGGGGCTGCTTTCCCCTTGGCCCGGAGTCGGAATGTACCCGTTTATAGCGATCTGTTCGTAACAAAAGATCAGTGGAACAGTTCCGCCTTCCTGTCCCGGAAAATTCCAGGTTTCGCAGCCAGCACCAGAAGTCAATGATGCCGGATGGTACGAAGCGTCGAGATCGACAACACAGCTATAGGGCGCGGTAGGCGGCAGATAGCTCGGATTTGGAATGACTCTTCCGACCGTATCTACAATCGACGTTGCCGAGGCCGTTCCATATGCATTTCCCTCCCATGGCGCCAGGCTAGGATTAAAGTACTCCCCGCCTCCGACGGGCTGCGCGCATGTCCCTTGCAGAGTGATCGCGTTTCCATTCGGATCGTTGAGCCCGCCGACATTTCCTTTGCGGTCGACCACCACAGGCACGCTCGAGCCGTTGCCCGGCCGCCACATCAGGCCGCTGCCGTCCACGCTATACATGATCCCTGGCACAAGCCCCGCAGTCGAGTTTGCAATCGATCCGCCAAGAGAGTGTGTCGCCCCACTGTCATCGGTCGCGACAAACCGAGTCAGGTATTCCGGACCGCCACCTCCCGTTTTTGACGCCGTAGTAATTCTCTCCTCTTTCCAATACAGACCTCCCGGACTGATCGCTACATGAGGCTGCCCCCAGGGCGAGCCGATCACTCCAGATGCCACTTCATGCTGCTTGGTATCGGGCGGTCCGTTCTGAAACGGAGGAGTCGACTGAAACGTTGTGGAATTACTCCGGATCGAAATCACGAGCGGCGGAACTCCACCGCGCTGTTCATAGGACAGCAACGGTATATTCAAAATCAGATTTCCGTTGGCCAGATTCACCGTATCGAAATCTGAGCCGTGGTACGACTGGTAGGCCTGGAACCCCTTCTCGAAGTCGGCCTGAGCTCGGGCCGCGCTGGAAGCCAGCATCATCGCGGCAATTGCGACGGCGGCACGTGGACCCGCAGACACTTTGAAGCGTGAAGCCAGAACACTTCGACGTGTCCGCACGCCGTCACACAGCCGGGGCACTGACAGTCGGGACGACGCGACTATCAACTCGCCAATGAATTGAGAGACCGGCAGGATCAACCCCAGAAACGTAACAGTTGAGTTCATCGCGACTCCCCTTTTCCTCTCTAAGGTCGCTCGAATCAAATGACTGCCTTCAAATGACTGCCTTCAAACCAACTGCCACCCGGCAGATGCACCGGCGAGCCTAATTCGCCCGCCGATGCAGCCGCCATTCGTAAGGGCGTCAGTTTGTTGATTGAGCCTTGTAAGAAGGCGGAGTGAAGCCTTTCGAGTCAGTTACAGCCACCGTGAAAGCTGGTCCAGACGTCGAAGAGGATGGGTGAGAGACGCTCGTAAGCGTAACTACATCGCCGCTTGCAGTCGCGTTCCAGTACGCCCCGGCCACCTTATTGATGGACGCCGCGAGCGCCTTGGCAACCGTAACCGCGGTGCTCTCTTTCCCCCAGACAGCCGAGGCAGTTACGCCGTACGTCGTGATGTCAACGTCTCCACCATCATATTTTGTGGTGGTGATGGCGTTCTTACCACCAGTCAAGGTCTTGCCGGATGTGGCAAGCTTGAAGTTCGTATCCCCTGTAGTTTGAAGAGTAAGATTTCCAGCGGCACCCGCGTCGATACCCTTGAGCGTAATGACAGCTCCGCTTCGTGTGGCCTTCACCGGCGAACCTTTTCCGTTCAAGACCGTCACCAGGGCCTGCGCAGCGGTGTCGTCAGTGGCGCCAGCAGCATAGGACGCAGTTGCCTTGAACGCGCCGACTTTCACAGAGAGCGTACCTTTTCCGGCGCTCGGTGTTTTGAGCGAGTTGACCGTAATGCTCCCTTTGGCATAGGTGGCAGGAATCGTTTCAGTTTTACTGCGCTCAGCTCCGGAGAGGGTAACCCTGGAAACTGCGCCCACATCCACCAGGGTCGCCGTTGCGTTAAGAGTTGCCGAGAGCGTCGGAGAGCCGGTGGTTTGTACTGTTCCAGTTAGCGTAACTGTCGCGGAAAACGTACCTGTTTTCGAACTGTCGCTGCAGCTGTAGTACCCCATAACCTGGCAGCTTTGGCCCGGCCCGAGCGTCGGACAGTTAAAGTTGAGGCCGTAGTATGCATACGAAAACACAACATCGATCCCAAAATTGTTGGTTAATGCAGTATTCGTGAAGTTCACCGGAAAACTGGAATTGTTGGTTAGGGTCAACGATTGTTCCCAACCGGTAGGCAGACTGCTCCCCGATGGATACAACGAAACGGAAAGATTCATGGTGCTGGGGGTTATGGAGATGCTCCCCAGCAAGAATCCGGCAGCACCCGCGACGGCCAGTGGCATTGCAGAAGTAGTTGCACCAACGATGTTGCCCATGGCAGTTATCTTGGTGTTATAGACGCCTCCGGGGGGCAACGCAGTGACGGGCTTGAACTGCAGTGTGATGGTACAAGTGTTCGATGTGCTTGGAGGCGCCGGGACTGTCGTGCAGCTATTCGAAGTCACTGTGAAATTCTTAGTGTCCGTCAGAGTAAACCCAGTGACCGCCACACTTGACGTAAAGTAGTTGGTGAATGTGAACACCTGTGATTCCGCTGTGCTTATATAGGGCGCAAAGCCAAAGATATTTTGGCTTTGGCAATATTTGCCGGTCGGGGGAGGGCATGCAACGGTTGTGTTTTGGATTGGAGTCGGGAACAACGTCGCGACCTGCGTGGTAACCGGCGCAGCGGTGCCGGCGACAGCCGCATTGTTGGTCACGAGAATATTCTCGTACGAAAACGCATTCTCCGTGCCCGCAGCGACCATGGTCGCATTGATGGGTTGAGTCGACCCGAACGGTGTGTTCGCCACGTCGGAGGCAACGGGGGCAAACTCAATCCACACCGTGCACTGGGCACTAGCGGCGAGCAGCTGATTAGAACAGTTGTCGGGATAGCTGCTGTTGCCCTCTACTAACTGAAACCCCGGATCGCTGAAAGTAACTGCCGGCCACACCATCGTAAGTGGGTACGTTGAGTTGTTTGTCAGCCAGAGTTCTTTCGGTGGGGTACTGGTCGCCCCTACAGTGACTTGCCCGAAGTTAGGAATTGCCGTAGTGCCGCTGGACGTCGTCGAGATTCCAATATTACCTACGGTAGGTTTGGTTTCAAGGTCCGAATAAAATGCGTAGGTACCATACACATTGTCCAGATATACGTTATACGTCGCGGGCCCGGTGTAGTTGTCGCTCAGCTGCGGCCCGGTGATGGAGTAGTTGGCATATTGGGTCGTCCCGGTCGTGCCTGTAAAGGCACTTTGATTTTGCAACGTGGCCCAAGTTGAATTGCTGATCGAAAGCGCAGCATCACCGCCAAAAGGACCGAATGAAAGACCGAAGGACGCAGTCACGTCTACGCTCGTACCCGTCGTGTGAGTATCCGTCGCTGTCGTCCCGGTTGTATTTGTTTGAGAATATTGAAAGTTCCCGGTATACGTGGACGGCAGTCCATTCGGGCCGGGCTCGGGATATTCAACCGTTCCGTAAGGTAGAAATCTGGTCAGGGTGCCGCCGGCACCGCAGCTTTGGGGAGTGCGCGCCGGGTTCACCTGAGATCCCGTCAGGGTAATGGGGGTAGACGATATAACCTCTACGTCATTCGGATCTAGGTCCGGGTTGTACGTGGGATGACAGACATTCACTGAGTTACCGTTCAAGCCGACAAACGGGTCCGACTGGAGAATGTCTGCGTAGTCTTTCAGCGTCAATTGCGGACCGAGGGGGTTTCCGTTCGAATCGGTTCCCCAAGGCGAGGTGTCCCAGGACCTTGATGTGTAGGGAAGCCATTGAGCGCACCCTTGACCTGGATAGTAGGGATTCTTGAGGCACCAAACAGGGATTCCGACAATGTCAGGGTATGGGTACTGATTGGGATCGCACCCGCTCATCTGCTGGTAAAACGTTAAATTGTCGGCCGTATCCGTGGGATCGCACGAGTTCGATGAAAGGTTCGTCCAATTGAGGCTCGATGCTCCTGTTACGACCATGGACGCGACCGGATTCAGCCAAATATAGACAATGTCGTTGTCGTGGTTGACGCCCAATGCGGAGCTAATCGGTCCCATGGTGGAGATGGCATTTCCGTCGGTCGACTGAAGCGCAACAGAAGAGGTGTGTTGACTGGAGGTGGTCCATTGATTGGTATTGTTGTAAGTGATTGACGCTCCGAACAAGCCAAGCGTCGCACCAGCTGAGAACGACGTGGTGTTAATTGTCTCGTTGCTGGTGGTTGTCGAAAAAGAGTCGCTGGATCCGACGAACTCTGTATTTCCGTATGTAACCGAACTTGCCGATCCCGGAGGCGCGTACACCACGCCCATCACGATGTACTTAGGGAAAATCGGTTGCGCCGATTGTGCATAAGCAGTGTTCGATGACGAACTCACGAAACACAAGAAGATCAGGCCGAACGCAAACGACCACACGGCTTTTGAAGAAAAGTTCATTGCAATCGTGGTTTTCGGTTGGGCGAAACAAGGCATGGCGTTTCTCCGTTCTCTAGAGCGTTTCGTTTCGAATTTGGCACTCACTAGCTGGCGCACTTCGCTTAGCTCCGGCAAAAACCAACTCCCGGTTGACTCGCACACTGCTGCAAACCACGCTCGCAGCGCTGAGAGTACGAGGCTGAAGTGTCATTGGCTTCTCGTTTACCTGGGGCCGTTTTAGAGGGACTAATGTCGGGCAGTTGCCAAGGGAAATCAATTGTCAGGACATGCTTTTTTTGGTCAGAATATGACAAGCACTGTGGAAAAGAAGCCGCGAAGGGAAGGAGCAAGGAATCCCGCGCGCACTGCCCTCAGGACCGTCAAGCGTTCGATGCTTGATGTCGTTTGCTTAGCTCGTTCATCTTCCACTGCCGAGGGCTCATGCCGTGCACCTGTTTGAAATCCCGATGGAAATTGCTCACATCGTCGTATCCAGCGGCACTGGCGACTTGTTTTACTGCTACGACGGTGTCGGTCAAGAGATTAACTATTCCAGTAATTCTAGCCTCACGCTTGTATCGTCTGAATGTGGTGCCCACTTCTCGTTTGAAGAGGCGTAAGAAGTGCCCTTCGCAAATTCCCAAAAGGGAGCCAGCCTCCGTCGCTGACATTTTGCTTCCCTTCCCTTGCCCGGCAATCGCTCTAACTATGAGTTCAACACGCGGATCCATTAAGGAGTTCTCCCTCGACATCGGCGGTTGTGAGTTCTGGAACGAGTGTTCGGTACACTGGCCGCGCGCGCAGGCGAAACCGAGAAGTTAGCTCGAAGTGCTGTCAGTCGGTTCGAAACGTCATCTTCACGCTGTCCCAGACATTGTCGATAGGAAGTCTTTCGGCCCCTTTCTGGTGTGCCCGTCGCGTTGTCGATGACGCAACAAGGGACATCTTGTTCTGCGCATCCGTCACGACTGCCTTGATTGGTGCAAGCGGCGTGCCAAACTAGAGACCAGGTCCAGTTCGCAGGAGCTTGCCCCAAAACTGGTCTCTCCGTCCAGAATGCGACCTGATTGCGGTCTGGCCAGAGTGCAACCACAAACAAAAGCGTTGATGAGTAACATTTATGTTAGGTGCAAGGAATGGCGGAGCTGGAGCGCCGGAGTGTGCTCCTTGCATGGTGGGCCGTTCGGGTGAATTCGCTGTCGATCCTACTCATAAGAGACGCGCGTGGCGAGAGGGGTTCAGGCCATCGACTAAACTGCGAGGGTTTTGGAGACCGATGAAGAAACCAACTCCGTCCGTAACGAAATGGCTTGGCGATATATCGCGCGGAAGCCGGTCGGTGTCGTCCTCAGGGCGTAGGGTTCAGGCCATCGACCTGACCGCGAAGAGGTTCAGAGATCGGTTCAGGCGCAGTTCGACGAGCACGATAGGGCCGTTTCATTTCTTACGATATTTCACAGGCACTAACCGATGGATCGGATTCTAGTGCACTCCACCTATAAGAACCACATCCAATAGCCTGTCGCCTCGAACTACTGCAAGCTCCTTTCCTTCCCGCGACCACGAGTAGGAAAGAATGCGCTCTGAAGGGAACGTCGCGACTGGCTGCGGCGGACCTCCAGTCAACGGCTGGGTCCATATGTT
>Ga0210388_10002544_pt1 | contig 14164 bp, 10 predicted proteins | sample IncBWC19OmetaG_FD_155485 | JGI IMG/M metagenome (GOLD analysis project Ga0210388, IMG submission 155485) | Forest soil microbial communities from Barre Woods Harvard Forest LTER site, Petersham, Massachusetts, United States - Inc-BW-C-19-O ...
GTTGCCACAGCAACTGATTGATCAGATCCACCAACGGACCGGAGGCGTGCCCCTTTTCGTCGAAGAACTCGCAAGGATGGTGCAAGAATCGAGGCGGCTTGACCAAGCTGGGGGAGAGAACGCGCGATGCGACCTGCTTGACCGGGGACTCCCTGGAACGCTCCGAGACTTGGTGGTGGCCCGGCTGGACGGCATGACGCGGAATCCTGAGGTCGCGCAACTCGCCGCGACACTCGGGCGCGAGTTCGCTTACGAGGTGCTCGCCGCCGTCACGACGGTGAGCGAGGCGACTCTCAAGGCCGAGCTGGCGACTTTGGTACGTTCGGAGATCCTATATCAGAAGGGCTACCCGCCCCGTTCCACATATATGTTCAAGCACGCGCTCCTCGAAGGCGCATTGCACGATGCTCTGGCTACGGAGAAACGACAGCAGTTCCACCGCGAGATCGCGGAAACGCTTGAATCGCGGTTCTCGGAGACCGCCCAGACGCTGCCGGAGTTGCTCGCTCACCACTTCACCGAAGCGGGCATGGTGGAGAAGGGAGCCAGCTATTGGTTGAAGGCGGGATTGCGTTGTCTGGAGCGCTCGGCAAACGTCGAGGCTATCAGCCACCTGACAAAAGGGCTTGCGTTTGTTCGTGCTTTAGCAGAGTCGCCGGAACGTGATGCCCAAGAGTTGCAGTTTCTTAATCCGCTGGGCACTACCTATATCGCTGCGCGCGGTTATGCCGCACCCGAGGTCGGCCCCGTCTTCAGCCGGGCACGCGTACTGGCTGACCGGATCGGGCAGCCGGCGCAGCGGTTTGCGGTTATGTGGGGCAACTTTGCGTGGCACGTGGTACGCGGCGACTTCAAGTTGTGCATGGACCTGGCAGTCGAAGCGATCCAGTTTGTTGGGCCGCTCAACGACCCCGGCATGATGATGGAAGCGCTATTCCTGTCGGGTCTGACAATGGTCTATCGTGGGGATTTCGTTGGCGCCAGTGATCAGTGCTCGCTAGCGGTGGCCGACTACGATGACCGCAAGCGCACGAAGTTCTGGGCCACCCACACCGGCCAAGATTCCGGTGCCACGCACCGTTGCTATCTGGCGCTAGCTCTATGGCATCTGGGCTACCCGGACCAGGCGCTGCAACTCAGTCGAGAAACCGTCACGTTGGCGCACACCATCGGCCACCCATTTAGCCTGGAGTACGCATTGCATCATGCAAGTTGGCTTCGACAACTCTGCCAGCTCGGCGACGAGGTGCAATCGGCCGCCGATGAACAGATCCAGATCGCGACCGAACAGGGCTTTGTCTTCTGGCATGCCACGGGCACGCTCTACCGAGGCGGCGGGTTGCTGTTGCAAGGAAACCTTGGGGGAGGGCTTCCCATGGTCATCGCAGGTCTTGAGTCCTATCGGGCCACTGGCGCTGAACTAGCACTTCCTTATTACCTCAGCCTTCTTGGCGACGGCTACATTCGGACGGGCCGGTTCGAGGATGCGCACCGCGCGCTGGGCGAGGGGCTGGACCTCGCGAATAAGAACGACGACCGTTTCCAGGAGGCCGAGTTGCACCGCCTTTTGGGCGAGTTGCACTTAGCTGAGACGGACGACCAAGCCACTGCCGAAAAGTGCTTCCACAGCGCCATCGAAACCGCACGCCGCCAGCAGAGCAGGGCTTGGGAACTCCGCGCCACGACGAGCCTCGCCCGGCTGTGGCTGCGCCAAGGCTATGGCAATGAGGCCCGCGACGCGCTCGCGGCTGTCTACGGTACGTACACGGAAGGGTTCACGACGCCGGACCTCGTGGAGGCCAAAGCACTCCTGGAGACACTCGGAAACGAGCGCATGCGTGACGATTTTGCGGCGGGCGTAAAATATGTCCTGGGCTGCATTCCGCCGCCAATGGATGGACCCGTCTCGATAGATTGGCGCTACGTCCCCTCGTCAAACCTCGGCGGTGACACGATCGGCTATCATTGGATCGACGATGACCACTTGGCACTCTACCTCATCGACGTGACGGGACACGGTTTGGACTCCGCACTCCTGTCCGTCACCATCGCGAACGTCTTGCGATCCGGTTCGTTGATGGGCACCGATATGAGGCGGCCGGATCAGGTGCTAGCGAAACTAAACGACGCGTTCCCAAGCGCGCGGCACGGTCAAAAGTTCTTCACGGCTTGGTATGGCGTATATAAGCGCTCCACCGGATTGCTGACGTGGTCGGGCGGCGGCCATCATCCCTCGATTCTCCTCGCATCAGGTGCGCGTGATCCAATCCTCTTGCCGTCCTCCGGCATGATGATCGGGGTGATGAGCGGACAGGAATACCCAGCCGAATCGTGCGAAGTAGCAGCCGGTGCACGCCTGTTAATTTTTAGTGACGGGGTTTTCGAGATTTTCCGCGATGGCAAGACTGTCTGGGACATGGACGCATGTATCGAATACCTCGCAACGCGGGATTCTCGCGGAGGAGCCCTCATGGATGAACTACTTGCTCGTGTGCGCACACTCCACGGATCGCACGATCTCGCGGATGATTTCTCCATCCTAGAGGCTTGCTTCCAAGAGCATGTCAGGACCTGAACGCCCGTTACGACGGGCAATCTGTGCGATCCGAACGGCCTGCGGCCTTCTTCGCAGGAGGGATTTTCCGCTCTCGATTCGACGCGACTCGATCCGAACCTAACGATTCATCACATCCCGACGACGAGCGCTGCAGGAGACAGCACGGATGGTTCCGCCCACATTCCAAATTCTACTTCATGAAGTTGGCTCAGTCCCGATTAGTCGAGTTACCGGAGAAATAAAGTAATGCTTCACTTGGACGGTTACCGCGTTTACCAGGACTTTGGCGCGAGAAATCAGCTAAGGATCCATCTTTCAATTCCTCGGTTTAGACGCTTCGAGCAGAGGTATAGAATCCATCTGTTTCCCCCAAGCTCCTCGCAACGGACCGCGGGGGAAGAACATGGAGGGGAGTAATGAAAAGTCAGAAGATACGTCTTCTCATGAAGTGTATTGCTCCTGTCGTCGCTTTCTCTTGGAGTTTTTCAGTCGCTTGCCCATCGGCGATGTCTCAGAATTCGAGCAACACTGCCGAAATTGAACACCTGAAGTTAATTGTCGATCAGCAACAGAAAGCGCTGGAGCAACAACAAGCACAAATCCAGACGCTGCAATCCGCCTTGACAGAACAAAAGAAGATGCTGGTGAGCCTGGTGCAAAGAGCGACGAGCAATGACACGGCGAATCCGCCCACATATCCCAAGACGGACAACCAGCTGCAAGCGCAAAATGAACCATCCCCCGGTCCAAACGAACAGCAGGCGCTTACTCCCCAGCAGGCGCACGTCGAGGAAGAGTTGCAGCGTGGTCCGGAAATTGCCGACGTGACGCCCACCACCCCTGCCCTCCAGTTAGGCCCTGCAAAGATTCGTCTAATCGGCTACCCTGCACTGACCTCGGTGTGGAGATCGACCAACAACGGTGGCAACGTGGCCACCAACTTCAACAACATCCCATATGACAACACGGTTCCAGGCACGACCAGCGAATTCCGTCTATCGCCGCAGTCCACGCGCCTGGCAATACGCGTGGACGCCGACCTGAAATCCAGCCAAATCGCTGGATATTTCGAAATGGATTTTGTCGGTGCGCCTGTCGGTGGAAATCTTGTGACGCAATCCGGTTATCCGTTCCGGGTTCGTCAGGCTTGGTTGGACTGGCGCAAAGGAAAGTGGGAGATAACCGGCGGACAGTTGTGGTCGCTGATGACACCGAATAAGGAAGGTATTCTTCCGTGGCCGGGTGATATAGCCGCTCCCCAGGTGATTGATCTCAACTTTGTCGCCGGGTTTGTGGTTGGGCGCTATCCGCAATTCCGGCTCGTTTATCGGTCGTCTGAGAAGATGGCGTTCGGTTTTTCGATCGAGAACCCTGAGCAACAGGTGTCAAACAGTGTGGTATTCCCCACCGCACTGAGTAGTACGCTCACGACGCAATACAACACCGGCAGCAGCGGACTGAATGTCCCAAACATGACTCCGGATTTTGTCCTGAAGGGCTCGTTCGAGAACAAGGTCATGGGCGGTCGCGCAATCCACTTTGATATCGGCACGGTGATGCGAACTTTTCGCAGTTGGGATGGGACCAGCGTTTCGGGAAAAAATTATGCCTTTGGTTGGGGCGTCAGTGCCAACTTCAACGTTGAGGTCAAGAAGGGCGTGCGCTGGGTGTTGGACGGTTTTGCCAGTGACGGTGCGGGTCGCTATATCGGCGGCTTGGCTCCCGACGTAATCGTCAGGGCCGATGGCAGCATTTCGCCAATCCATTCGTATTCGTGGGTCAGCGGTTTCGAGCTTGGACCGAATAAAGCTACGGGACTGTACTTCTACTACAGCGGCCTTTACGCGCAGAAGGACGCTACCTTAAACAGCGACGGCACCTGCTGTGTGGGATTCGGTTTTCCAGGTGCCAGCAACGCTGCCGACCGATCGATCGAGGAGGCCACGGGCGGCTACTCACGAGTACTCTGGAAATACGAAAACCTAGGTTCGGTGCAGTGGGGGCTGCAATACGCGCATGTTTGGGTCTATCCGTGGGCGGCTGGCAATGGTCCAAAATCTGCCAACGCTAACATGGTGTTCAGCCAATTGCGTTATAACTTGCCCTAGAGGCGAACAAACGTAGGAAATGATTTGCCCTTCATGTACATGGACTACCAACCGGAATTTCCTGTCGAGATGATCATTCATCTCACGAGAAAGGCGGAGCTTAGCTCAGTGCAATCCTCTGTTACTTTTGACAGTTGCTTGGCAAACTATTCCCAATAGTATCTCCGAAACCTACAAAGACTACTTGCACGATTCTTTGAGGCAAGGCCCCCACCGCGTCCTGCATATAAGCACATACGCAAAGGAGCGAATTGATGAAGCCTTCAAAATTTCTACTGGGCCTCTTCTTCACATTTTGCATGTTGGCCGTCGGTGCGCGTGTAGTGCACTCGCAAGAGAAGACCACTCCGAGCACGGTTCAGGTACACATGGTTATCACGGACCAGGCATTCAGTGATAACAGCGAAGTTCCTGTTCTCCGGCCAGACGCCGTGCAGGTAAAACAGGGCAAGAATCTTCTCAAGGTAGACCAATTGATCCCAGCCCAGGGAGATAACGCTGCGCTCCAATTGTTTATCTTGATCGACGACACGTGTGACCCAGGGATCGGAAACAATCTCAACGACCTTAGAGATTTCATAAATGCTCAGCCAGCATCCACGGTGGTCGGCGTTGCCTACATGTCTAATGCAACAATCCAGATCACTCAGAATTTTACTGCCGATCACTCGCTTGCGGCCAAGGCCGTGCGTCTCCCCCGGGGTAATTTGTCAGCGATGGATAGCCCGTACTTGTCGCTCATGAGCCTGGTTAAAGCGTGGCCACAGGCAAAAGTGCGACGCGAAGTTCTGATGGTGAGTAATGGCATCGACCGGCTTCGCAACGATAGGTCTTCCTTTTCACAGACCCCTTCGCGTGGTCCCGCAGGGACAGCCAACGCGGCCCGGTCGTTCGACACGATGCCCGCCATCAGCCCGGATGCAGATTCAGCTAGCAGAAATAGCCAGCGCTACGGCGTTATCGTCCACTCCATTTATGCCACGGGCGCAGGGCGACTTGGCCGGAATGCTTGGGAGGCCCAGCTGGGCCAATCCGGGGTCGCGAAAATCGCAGACGAAACTGGTGGCGAATACTTTGCGCTGGGGACTCAAAATGCCGTCAGTTTCAAACCTTACCTGGACCGCTTGCAAAAGATCTTTAGCAACCAGTACTACCTCGTGTTTCAGGCAGTCCCGAAGAAAAAAGAGGGACTTCAGCGGGTCAATATCACAACGGAAGTGGCCAACGCGGATATCGCAGCTGCGGACAACGTGTGGGTTCCCGCCGGAAAGTAAACCATTAGTGTAAATAGGTGCGAAAGTGCTGTTCTTGAGAAGTCGATTGTGGAGTGGGCGGTGGGGAGACGTGCATTTCAAAGACGACTTGGAGGAAGGCTATGAAAACGACATCACGCGAGTCGGTGGATAACCTAGCTCTGGACCGCCGGAGATTTCTCGGCGCGTCTCTCGGTGCTTGCGCCATTAGTCCACTTGGCTCTTGGTCTATGCAACTTGCGCCAAACATGAGTGAGTCTTTGACAAAAGAGCAGCGCGACAGCATGACGCCGTTGCAGGTCATTGACGAATTGAAGAAGGGGAATGAGCGATTTCGTGCGAGCAAGATGGCTCCTCGGGATTATTTAGGTGAAAAACGCTCAAGTGCTGCTGGCCAGTATCCAGCGGCGGTAATCCTGGGATGCGTCGATTCACGAGTACCTGCGGAAATCATTTTCGACGTTGGGATCGGTGACACGTTCAATGGGCGCGTGGCCGGCAATGTGGTTAACGATGACCTGCTCGGGAGTATGGAGTTTGCATGTGCTGCTTCGGGATCAAAGCTGGTCTTAGTCCTGGGACATACGGCTTGCGGTGCGATAAAGGGTGCAATCGATGACGTGGTGTTAGGCAATCTCACGGGATTGTTGGCGAGGATCAAACCGGCCATTCCGGTGACCAAGTTTGAAGGCGAGAAGTCCAGTAAGAACCCCGCTTACGTGGACGCTGTGGCACGAACCAATGTCAAGCTGGCAATCGAAAACATTCGGCTGCGAAGCCCTGTATTAGTGAACCTGGAGAAGAAAGGTTCAATCCAGATCACCGGTGCGATGTACAACCTCTTGAATGGTGTGGTGGACTTCGTCAGTTAGCGGATAGACCCGCTCGAAACAAACTACCCATTTGGTTTCACCAGAAGCGCAGTCTACTACCAACTTCGTTCGATCACGACACCGTTAACAACGCACGGTTCCGTCTTAAATAGGGGGAATCTGTTGTTACCGGCGGCTGTCGCCATATACCTGCCTAGTATTGATCAGCCTATATCTTCTCGCCGATCAAACGATATATAGCCAAGAGACGGGTCCCTCTTCGTTAATTCGACGCGCCCTACGCTCGATTCACTCGACAAGGGAGTGAAGAAGAACGCTGATGGCTCGGTGGACATTTACATCGGCCCGAAGCCGCCCGCCGGTCAAGAGTCGAATTGGGTTTGCACGCCAAGCGCACAGACTTGGTTTCCTTGGTTCCGAGTTTACGGCCCGGAAAAAGCGGTCTTCGATAAAACCTGGCGGCGGCCTGACATCGAAAAGCTGAACTGAGCGTCTCACCGCAAGAAAAATTTCATCTTCGGCGGCTAACTCCTGGTTAGTCGGGTGGTCTCAATGGGTCGACGCAACACTAAGCTCAAAGTCTAACGGCTGGAGTCTCAAAGGCTAAGATCGCTTACAAGTGTTGAATCAAACGGAACACTGCCCTGGCTAGGTTCTGATTGAATACAGCACGACAGATCGGTTCACTCAGGGAAGTGCTGTTGGATCAGGTCATTGGAAGGTGTTGCGTCGACCGGTTGAGCCGGCACGCCTTACCGGACATCTGGTTTTGGCTAAATTTCACTTGTACGATAACCGCGTTTACCAGGACTTAGGTCCGATACCTGGGAGCTCCCACTCCCGAAGGTCATCAGTAAACACTGGCCGACTTATCAGGACCTATCCGAGTCACTTCCGAGTTGGCGAATACACGCTCGGCGATAAGGTGCCCTATACTTTTCGATAAGGAGGGCTGACATATGAGGTTGCAGACTGCCACCATCGCCCTGGTTTCTGGATTGCTCGCAGGCACATTTGCGTGCGCAGCGGCGCAAGAATCCCTCTCGCAGCCTGAGTCAAATAGCGGTTCTGCGCCCCAATTCACAACTCCACAGTTACCTCTTCCGGCTGGGCAGTTCGGCGTAGGGCGTGTTGGCTACCAATGGACGGACGGATCACGCCCCGACGGCCATGCAGCCGACCCCAACGCGCATCGTGATTTAATGGTCTACCTCTGGTACCCTGCGCCGAAGGCGTCTGGTGGTGAGCCCGCAGAATATATCCCTGGCGCCAAACGGATGGACCGAGACACCGCCGCCGCCCCGGCAATGCGAGATGAGTTCGAAGGTATTTGGCCACTTATTATTTCGGGGACAATTTCATCGCTTGCATTCGAGAGTGCGCCAGTCGCACGATCTGGGAAGAAGTTTCCCGTCGTCATTTTGGCTCACGGCGCTGGCGGAACAACCTTCGAGTACTCATCGCTGATCGCAAGCCTTGTTAGCCGCGGATATGTTGTCGCTGCCATCGAAAACACCTATGGCGCACCTGCAGTGTCCTTTCCTGACGGAAGAATTGTCGCGGCCTACCACGAGGCTGACCCGCCCAACCTCTCGCCCGATCAGCGATTCCAGCGCATGATGAAGAGTGCTGGGCAAGCGATTGACACGGGCGCACGGGATATCGTGTTTGTGCTGAACCAACTCATCAAGCTCGACGCTGGGAATGAAAAAACATTTGTCCTCAGAAATAGGCTCGATCTAAATCGTGTTGCGTCGATGGGGCATTCGGCGGGCGGTGCGAATGCCACCCTCGCTTGCCAGATGGATGCTCGATTCAAAGCCTGCGTGAGCCTTGACGGTCAGATGCCACCAGTTGCAGCGTTTCCAGAGAGTCCCGATGGGAAGTGGTTCACTCAGCCAGTTCTCCTCCTCGAAGTGGATCACACAGGAGGTCGAATGGGATTCAACGCTACGCAGAACGATGTCTTCCTGAAGAAAAAGGAAGATCAGTTGAGTCGCTGTCCCGCTGGAAGCTACGATGTTGTACTGAAGTCGCCGGGCCTAGTTCATGGAAGCTTCAGCGACTATCCACTTCTCGCCGCCATGGGCCGACCGACTGAAACGAAAGATGCTCTCCATAATCTGAAACTGACCGCGTCGTACATCGAAGCTTTCCTCGATCAGACCCTGAATCAAGTAAATTCGCAACTGCTAGAAACTGAGGGAAATCATCCCGAAGCGACCGTGAAGCAGTACGGTCAATCTTCGCGTTGACGTATTCTTTTGATTCTTGGTGGATGACCGGCTATCCGGACATTGGGCCGTGGATAGGTGAGAACCGCCGACAGTACCTACTGAACATCAGTTGCACCAATTCTCAGGATTACTCCCCGAAAACGCGTTTGCGTTTACCAATCCAATTCCACATGCCTGGTTAGCGTTATCGGAAAAGTGGTTTTGATCTAAATCCACATGGACGATAACCGCGTTTATCATGACTTGACCCAAAACGTGTGGACGGAAACGAGAGCAGACGGTTATGCTACGTCTTGTGACACTATCTGCTCGCAACAGGCTCGAAGGAAAGATTACAGAGCTTCAACTCGGCGGAGTTATGGCCCACGTCGTCGTCCGCGTCGGAGACAACCTCATTGAAAGCGTAATTACCAGACGAAGCGCCGAAGAGATGAACCTCAAGGTGGGCGACACGATTTCGGTGGTGATTAAGTCCACGGAAGTTTTGTTGGAAAAAAGGTAAAAGCGATTTTCCGACCCAAAGACTGAATTGACCGGACACCTGCCTACCAGTTTTTGCCGCTGAATCTACTTTTCCGATTACCGCGTTAACCAGGACTCGAGGATTGCTTCCGGGTTGCCCGTCAACCGACCAGAATCCGCAACAGTCCAGGTCGTGAGCCCTATCGCCTGTTATCGTCAACGGTTTTCTCCCTATCTGAACCGATGGGTGCGTATTCAGTGGCAGGAATTTCTGCGTAACGTCCCTTGTCTTTCAGGTTCAGAGACGAAGCAAGCGACAGTGCGACTACGCCCGTTGGCTGCACCGGACACCATGGGGCAAACATTCTTTTGGCCTCGCAATCTGCCCTTAGGAGCGATAGAGTTTCGCGGAACTGCTGCCGAAAAAGGAGTTCCCGACAAAATGCAAACCACAAAGCGAATCCTGGCTGTCGCACTCTTTCTGCTCGTTGCGCTATTGGCAGGCCGAGCGGCAGTCGCGCAGTCCTCTGCAAGCGGCAAGATTACGGAGACCGAAATCAACCTCGCAGTCGAGCGTGACGCGCCCGCGATCATCGAACTGCGGCATCAGGTGCATCAGCATCCGGAGCTATCGAACCGCGAATTCGAGACTTCGAAGCTGGTCGCCGAGCGACTTCGAGCACTTGGGTTGGATGTTCAAACCGGCATAGCGCACACAGGGGTGGTCGGGGTGCTAAAAGGCGCGAAGCCAGGTCCCATCATCGCCGTGAGATCGGAGCTCGATGCGCTCCCCGTGACGGAAGAGAATTCGCTTCTCTTCAAGTCCACAGTGCGCTCCACCTATAACGGCCAGGATGTTGGCGTTGCCCATGCGTGTGGCCACGATATTCATATCGCGGCGATCCTTGGCATTGCTACGGTGCTTGCCTCCATGCGTGAGCAGCTTCCGGGGACGGTGATCTTTGTCTTCCAGCCGGCAGAGGAGGGTCCGCCGACAGGCGAAGAAGGCGGCGCAGCGCTGATGTTGAAAGAAGGCCTGTTCGCCAAGCTCAAGCCGGAAGCTGTCTTCGGGATGCATTCCTATGGAGCTCTGGACGTGGGCCAGTTTCGGTATTCGCTTGGCGCCATGGCCGCATCAGACAGCAACTTTCAAATCGCATTTCACGGTAAACAGGGGCATGCCGCCTCTCCCCAGGGGTCGATAGATCCGGTTATTATGGCGGCGGCAGCGGTGATGGAACTGCAAACGATTCGCTCCCGAAACCTTGCGCCAAGCGATGCGGCGGTGTTGAGCGTTTCGACGATTCACAGCGGGGTGCGCGTCAATATCACTCCCGACCTAGCCACTCTTAGCGGAACAATTCGAACCTTTGACGACGAGGTGGATGCAAAGATAGAGCGCCGCATGGGGGAGATTGTCCAGAGCATTGCGCAAGGCAATGGGGGTTCGGCGGAGATCAAGTTCTATGACCGAGTTCCAGTGTTGGTCAGCGATCCTGCGCTCACAAAGCGGAGTTTGCCGGCGCTCGAGCGAGCGGCCGGGGCGTCGAACGTCACGCTCATTCCCCCGCTTATGGCGGCGGATGATTTCGCCGAATTCAGGAAGGTCGCGCCCGCGTTTTTCTTTTCATTCGGCACGCAAAAGCCCGGAACGATCTCCGGCGGTAACCACGCAAAGGATTTTGTCGCCGACGATTCGTCGATTCCGCTGGGAATGCGTGCGATGACCTACGTTCTCGTCGACTACTTACAGACCCCGGGCACGCATTAGAGCAGAAGTACAGTTGGTCTCGTGTGCCGTGCGTGTCGGGATTTCGAGATGATTTGCTTTTATGCTTTTGAATCGACGCGAGTCTATGCTGATTTACACAAGTATGGTCGGGAGCCGGGCTTGTGATCGTATCTTGTATCGACTTTACGGCTACGCGACCATCTCTAGTAGTGAAACATCACCATAGCACTCACAACGCTGGAGTCGGCTCGCCACTAGGCGGTTTGTCGGCAACGCGGAAGTTATCCTAAGTCCCGATAAATCGGGTGGATTCAATGGGTCGACGCAACACTTAGGTCGAACCCAATTGGCATTGAAAACAAAGGCCAAATCTCTCGCCCAGGTTAAAACAGCCAGAGCAGTATCCTGGCTAGGGTTTGAGCGAGTCTAGCCAAACGGATGGATTCCTCCGGGGAAGCATTGTCGAATCAGTGCAATAGATGGTGTTGCATCGACCGTTTGAACCGGCACGCGTTACCGGACATTGAGAATCGGGAAAATTCCACTTGTACGATAACCGCGTTTATCAGGCACTAGGCAATTATCTGGCAGTAACGCACAACCCGACGGGTTATCTGCCGACGCACATAACCTCATTTCGTCGGTCTCGACCTCGGTCTACCCTGCGTTAAGCTAGTCCTGTGTAGCTCATTTCGATTTGGACGTTGAAGCAAACATGTCTATCAATTTGAAGATTACGACACACTTTGTGTGCATCTTTTTGCTACACGTTAGCAACGGCGCATCATTCGCTATCCCGCAAGACGAGACCCAAGCAAGCGGTCAAAGCGAGTTTCAATGGTTAGATTCCCATCGTGGCTCAGCAGACTGGGCTAGAGTTCATCTTGCCTTCCGGCAAGAGTTAGAACCAGATGTCCCCAACAATATCAATGGGGGCGTCGTGGCGTATAAATACAAATACATTTATAGGGTTGGAGTTTTCAAAACTGCGGCACTCGTCGTAATCGGCCATCGAATAACAGAGGGAGATAAATCAGGGGACTACTTTTCGGCATTCAATTATGACATGCGAACCGGGTCCAAATCGGCCATTGAGGACGCCGATGTACTTTCGGAGTGGAAATTCGTCAAACTAGCTCAGTTCCAACCTTCGGTCACACCTGACGTGGCCTTTAGATATGTAAGTTGCACAGAGTGTGAAGAACAGACGTATGTCGCTTCTTTTCAGTATGACCCCGCCAAGAGCCGTTGGGACCTGAGAAAGTGGGGTCGTGACAAACATCTCTTGGTCGGTGAAACACCAGAGCCCGACGATGAAGTTGTTTCGTCCGACTGCCTCCACAAAATAAGTGATTGGAAAGCCGACGGATTTGATGATGTAGCCGTATGGTGTAAAGAAGTAAGTCAGGACGGGAAGGGCGGGACCAAAATCGACAGTTCCACCATAATTTACAGTTTCAAGGACGGACACTTCACGAGCAGAACCCTGACAGGCTCCGAAGAAATCACGGTTCACGCCGAACTGTGCCGGGAGTCAACAGGCAGCAATCTATGCAAGCACCATAAGAACTAGTGACTAACTCTCGGTTAGTCGCCTTACCGGACATCTCTAACAATGTCGGCCCTGTCAAACTGTTTTTGAGCACACTTCTTTCTTTTTACCTGAAAGAGGTTTTCTCTTTCGTTCTCTGTCATTTTCTTTTTCCTGCATCGACGACCACGGCTCGTTTGTAATCTTTCGGTCGGCTTCAGTCCGACCCAAACATCTCTTCGATCCGTACTTCGACCATGATTACTCGTTCAAACTCCCCATTCAGGGAGCGGGATGCCCCATCATGTGGACGACGCTTTACTTCACGCCATGTCCGGTACCGAGCTGTCCCGCGTACGAACCGAACTCTAACGACGGCGAATACTCACAACCATTCCGCCACATCCAGTACAACCGGATCGCCAGCCTGCGTCCCATCGCTACCTTGGCGATGCTCTTGTGCCGACGCATCGCCAGGTGAATGTACCGACGTCTCCAGTCAGGATGGTTGCGCGCCGCTGCTTGGGCCGCTTCCACCAACAAGAAACGCAACAAGGAACTGCCTTGCTTGCTGATGTGCCCTAGTCGCTGCTTGTGAGCACTGGACTCCTCACACGGAATCATCCCCACGTAGGTACCGATCTGCTTGCCACGTTGAAATCGAGTCGGAGTTCCGATGATCAACACATAGGCGAGCGCCGTAAGCGGCCCAACACCGGGATGGGTCATCAGTCGAAGAACCTCAGGCCGCTTTCTCGCTTCCCGTTCGACGGCCGCCGTCAGCTCTTCTATCGTCGGATTCATACGGTCCAGCAACTCCAACAACTCTTGCCGGCGTCGACTGGCCCATGGAGCCAACGCGAGTTTCTCTAGCAGTGCTCGCCCTTGTTCGCTGAATAGTTTTTTCTTCCAGCGATAACCCTCGTTCATCGCCAACGCTTGCAGTTGATTCATGATCCGCGTGCGCATCTGCACCAAGTGATGACGGTGCCACAACAGTTGTCGCAAATCTCGATTCTCCGGATTTGGTACCCAGATTTGCGGAAAGTTGTTTTCCCGCATCAGCCGCAGTAAGAGTTGGGCGTCCTTGCGGTCGGTCTTCTGCTTCTTCACTCTTCTGGTTTTGATCTCCGCAGGATCGCCCATCCATACTTCGAACCCTAACTCGGCCAGCAGTCGCTCGAACCAGCGAGAATATCCGGTAGCCTCCATCCCTACCCGCACACTGATTCCTCGCTGCTTCAGGTCTCGATAGAATTTCTCTGCTTGTCTATCACTGTGGTTCAGTTCCTGTTCACCACACTCACCGGTTTCTTCTTCAAAAAATGCAATCTGCTGAAAGCTCGGGTGGTAATCTACGCCTATAATCATCACGTTCGGCTCCTTTCTCCCGAGCCTATGGTCGTCAAGCAACCACAGTTTACTCGGGGCAAGGAGCCGACATTGTTATG
>Ga0210388_10002545_pt1 | contig 14162 bp, 12 predicted proteins | sample IncBWC19OmetaG_FD_155485 | JGI IMG/M metagenome (GOLD analysis project Ga0210388, IMG submission 155485) | Forest soil microbial communities from Barre Woods Harvard Forest LTER site, Petersham, Massachusetts, United States - Inc-BW-C-19-O ...
ATCATCGGAATGGTCCTCGGCGTCGTCTCGGCGGCGATCGGCGGGAAGCTCATTTCCATTCTATTCCTAGGGGGAAATTGAACCCGTACCGAGACGCAACCGGGGCCCAGATCGAGGTCGCCACGCAACGCCTCGCTGCTCTGCGGCGCGAGCGTGAGGAAGTTGAGCGACGCTACCGATCGGCCTGCGCGTCCCTCGAGGTGCTCGTGTCGAATCCGCCCAAAGCTCCTCCACTTCCGAAGGTCGTGCCGGCTCCGCAGCGATCGTTCTCCTTCCGTCGCGTCCTCGGATGGGTCCTGGTCGGTATCGTCCTCAGCGTCGGCATCTTCTTCAGCCATCGATAAGGCACCTCGGCGATTCGCATCGGTGCGGTAGTCTCTCATCGTGGCCGGCCGGTACATCGACGTCGTCGTGGAGGAGCAGGAGGGGATCCCCGACGGGTGCGAGCTGCGCTTTCACGCCGTCGGCGAGTCGCGGCCGGTGAAGCGCGTCCTCTATGAGCCGATGACGGGGCCTGAGGGGGAGTACGAGGTGACGGCGGCGAGCGGGCAGCCGGCGCTGGCGGCGCCGGTCGACGACTCGGGCGCCGGGACGTCGATCCTGATCTACGGCGACGCGAACGGGATCAGGTTGCGCGCGGTCGGCCAGGACGCCCACGAACCGGGCGAACCGATTGTCGAGCCCTATCTGCTTCTGGCCGCCGACGCAATCGTGGCCTAGCCCTCGTCGCCGGCGGGCCCAGAAGGTGGGTCCATTGCGTCAGCGGTCGTGAAAGTGGTCCTCGAGTTGGGCGCGCACCGCCTCAGCCAGGGTCTGAGCGCTCAGGAAGCCGAGCTCGAGGAGCACCTCGCCGATCCGTTTGCCGCGATCGCGCTCCTGCTGGGCCAGCGCGCTTGCGACGTCGGCCTGCCGCACCAGGCCCTCACCGACGAGGAACTCGCCGATGCGCAGGCGTCCGCCACCGGCGATGTCCATCTGATCCAGAGCGGCGCGCTCGAGGAGCGCGCGCGGGATCGAGCCCTGCGCCACGAGGATGTCGCCGAGCCGTGTCTGGCGCAGCCTGCTCTGGTGCTCGAGGGCCAGGCCCAGCTGGCCTTCCGTGACGTAGCCTTCGGCGACGACGAACGCCCCGAACAAGCGTCTCTGCATGGAGTGGTGACCACCTTTCGCGACTTGGGTGACCCGAGCGGTCTCTCTCGTTCGCCCGCCGTCGGTGAGAGCGATCCTCGACGGTCGTGGTGACCCCCTTGAGGGAGCTCAATCGCGTCACAAACCCGCCGCGTTTCCCAGGGGCGCGCTGACGACAAATCAGCCACGCGCGGGGCCAGACGCGTCGGCTTCGTCCGACACCGCGCGCCGATCTTCCTCAACCCGCTCGCCCCGACCAACCGACGACCAGCAGTACCGCGCCATCCCGGACGCCGCGCTCTACGTGATCGCCCACGGCGTCCACGACGCGATCTTCCGCGCGGCACGACCCGACTTCGTGCGGACGACGCTCGCGTTTCTCGGCGGGTGACGGTAGCCTTTATGGATGTTCACGTTCGTCACGGGTGGACTGCGATCGGGCAAGTCGGAATACGCGCTCCGGCGCGCCTCGGAGCATGGACCGCCCCCCTGGCTCTACGTGGCCCCGCACATCGACGGCGATGACGAGCTGAAGGCGCGCCTCGCCAATCACCGTCGCGACCACGACACGACCTGGAAGCTGATCGAGGCGCCCGACAAGCTGATCACGGCGCTGAACCCCGCCATGCTGGATGGGTGTGGTGCCGTGGTGATCGACCGTTTCACGGTGTGGCTCTCCAAGCGGCTGGCGACGACGGAAAAGACCAGCGACGGCGACCTCCTGGGCGAGGTCGAGGCGCTGGCCGATCGGCTCTATCGCTCGCCGACGCCCGCGGTGGTGGTGACGACCGAGATCGGTCTGGGGTTTCTTCCGGCCAACGTCCCCGATCGGCGCCTCATCAACATCGCCGGGAAGTCCAACCAGATCCTGTCGGAGCGGGCCGAGTCGGTGGTGCTGATGGTGAGCGGCGTGCCGCTCCGCCTGCGGTGATCCCGATGCCTGCCGAAAAGCTCGTCCGCCGGACCTTTCCGGTCGGCGCGCTCGGCTGCAACTGCACGATCGTCAGCTGCCCCGAGACGCGCGAGGCGCTGGTGATCGATCCGGGCGACGAGGCGGAGGCGATCCTGGCCGCGCTCGCGCAGGACGGGCTCACCGCCGTGAAGCTGATCCACACGCACGCGCACTTCGATCACGTCATGGCGACCGGCGAGGTGGCGGCCCGCACCGGCGCCGCGGTGCTGCTCCACGCCGACGATCGCTGGCTCTATGACCATGCGGTCATGCAGACCGAGGCGTTCGGCATCGGGCGCTCCGACGGGAAGCCCTGGCAGCCGCCCCCGCCGCCCACGCATGAGCTTCGCGGCGACGAGGCGATCGCCTTCGGGCGCCAGGAGACGCGCGCGCTGCACACCCCCGGGCATACCCCTGGCTCGATCTGCCTCTACTTCGAGCGGGGCGCAGAGACGCCGATCCTGTTCGCGGGTGATACTTTATTTCGCGGCTCGATCGGGCGGACTGATCTGTGGGGCGGATCGACGCCGGCGATCCAAAAGTCGATCCGCGAACGGCTGCTGACGCTCCCCGACGACACGCTGGTCATCCCCGGTCACGGGCGCGAAACCAGCGTGCTGCGCGAGCGGGAGGAGAACCCCCATATAGGTCGATTTGCCGGTCGGTTTGCAGGGCGTTTTGACGACGCCGGCGACTGAAATCCGGCCGGCGCAATTTTAATGAAATCGGCGTATGCTCTCGGCCTCCAACGGGAATTGGACAGCCAACTTCAGCGACAGGATCTTTCCATGACGCGTTCAGACCGCCGTTCGGGACCCTCGCGAGCAACCGTCTTCGCCCTGCTGGTTGCGGGGCTGACCCTGATGATCGCCACTCCGGCGTCGGCCAAGAAGAAGAAAGCCGCGCCGCCGGCCGATTCGAGCGACAGCACGGCCGCCGGGGCCGACAACGAGACCCCCAAGGCGGGGTCGGCCGACGACAAGCCCGCGGCGCAGGCGAACGACAACGAGAAGCCCCATGCCATCCTCGACAACAGCCAGGAGGCGCCCAAGACCGACAGCCTCGGTCACGTGCACTTCGCCTCCCCGAATGGTGAGGGGCTCGGCCGCGTGGTGGTGAACGCTCCCGTGACGGACAAAGTGAAGGTCTTCCTCGAGGGCCGACTCTTCGGCACCGCACCGCTCACCATCTACAGCGTCCCCAAGGGGGACTACATCGTCGAGGCCCAGTACCCGAACGGCAAAGAGACCAGCAAGCCAGTCACGGTCTCGGAGAACGAAGAGACGGTCGTCGACCTCGGCGGAGCCAAGACCGCCAAGTCCGACGGCGGCGGCGACAACGGCAGCGCCTTCGGCAGCGGCGAGATGACGCCCTTCCGCAGGAACCTGATGTACGGCTTTCTGGCCGGCACCGTGGTGGGGATCGCCGTCGGCGCCACCTTCGGGATCCTCGATATCCAGGCGGAGAACGACTACAAGAACACGCCCCAGGGCATGCAGGGGCAGCTCGACTCCATCCAGCAGCGCGGCCAGCGGGACGCCAAGATCGCGGACGTAGGCTGGGTGGTAACCGCCGTCGGCCTGGTCGGCGCCGCCATCTGCGCGGTGCCGCTGGTTTTCGGCGGCAGCGAGAAGGCTCCCGCTGCGCCGTCGGGCACGCCGCAGGCCTTCATGCTGATGCCGGTGGCCAGCCCCGCCATGACCGGCGGCGCCTTCTCGATGCGATTTTAGACTCGCTCTAGATGGGAACCCTGGGAGGGTTCCCAAACCCTCCCGCGACGAGCTCCGCCGAGCAAAGCTCAGCTCCGCTCACGCGATCGCTCTAGATGGGAACCCTGGGAGGGTTCCCAAACCCTCCCGCGACGAGCTCCGCCGAGCAAAGCTCAGCTCCGCTCACGCGATCGCTCTTTCTACTTGCCGAGCTTGGCGGTGTCGATGACGCGAACACCGGGGGGCGGCGCGAAGTGAAACTCGGACTCCGGGAGATGGCTGTTCATCTTGATATCGGCGAAGGTCAGGTCGTTGAGGTTCCCCTGCCCGTCGGTGATGACGCTCTCCCGGACATCGAAGGTCTTCGGATCGACGACGAAGAGGATGCTTTTGACCTGCGGCTCCGCCACCTTGGGTGACAGCGACAGCAGGTAGTCGCCCGGCGTGCCGTACGGACTCTTGGCGACTGTGGTGATGTCGAACTCGGCGGCCAGCTTCCCCTTGCCGGTGAGAAAGGCGAGCGCCGCCGGGAGCTGCGACGACTTCAGCTCCTGTTTGAAGGCCTGTTGATCCTCCGGCTCGTAGAGCCACAGCACGCCGCCGTCGCTCACGTAGGTCGCCTTCTCGGGCTTGTCGTAGTCCCAGCGCATCCGCCCCGGCTTCTTGAACATGACGCCGCCGGCCGAGTTGGTCTTCCGCCCCATCGCGGTGCTGGTCAGCGTCTGCGTGAACCGCGCGCGAAAGTCGTTGGCGGCGTCGTAGCGCTTCTGCACGTGCTCGACGACGGCGTCGACGGCCAGGCGAGTCGGCGCGGGAGCGGGCGTCGCCGCGAGGAGAGCGAACGCCAAGGCAGGGATCAACATCGAACGATCCTAGCCGAGCGCACGACAGCGCGCGAGCAGCGGCGAATGGCGCGGGCGCGAGGGTCCGTTCAGAACTGCGAGAGGAACGCCCAGATCGCGGAGCCGGCGAACGGCGGCGGCTGGTGCACGCCGTCGAACGGACACCAGACCACGGGATAGCCGGGATCGCAGCCCTGGTAGCTCACGCACCCCGCCGGGCTGGCCGCGACCGTCTGGGTCGAGCAGTGATTGCGTTGCACGAAGGTGTCGCGGGCGGCCTCGCCCAGGGAAATGTCGATCGTCGGGTCGCTCGTGCCGTGGGAGGACCAGTAGGGGAGCGGGCGGGTGTCGGGACAGCCGTTCATGATCTCGCCGGACATCGCCGCCACCGCGCGGAACTTGGCCGAGTCGTTGCAGCCGAGCGCGATCGTCATGATCGCGCCAAAGCTGAAGCCGGTGGCGAAGATGCGTGACTGGTCGACGCAGAGCTGCGACTCGAAGCGGGAGATCATCGCGTCGACGTAGGCGACGTCCTGGCCGTTCGTGTTGGTCCAGCTCCCGCTCAGCGCCTGCGGCGCCACCAGGATGACCGTGTCGTTCGCCTCGGCCTGGATGCCGTAGTAAGGACCGCTTTGGGGTGGGTCGCCGTCGACGACCCACTGCGCGTCGTACGAGCCGCCGTGGAACGCGAAGAGCAGCGGATAGACGTGGTGCGGATCGTAGCCGGCCGGCAGCGTGAGGATGTACTGGCGCGTGGTGCCAGAGACGTCGATCGTGGCCATCCCGCTCGACGGTGACGTCGTCGCCGTGCATCCGCTGCTCGGAACGGGCGCACCGCCACCCGAGCCTGCCGCGCCCTTGGCGCCGGCCGCACCGGTGCTGCCCGCGGCGCCCTTCTCCCCCGCGCCGCCGGTCGTTCCTGACGTCCCGCCGGTTCCTGACGTGCCACCGGTTCCTGACGTCCCGCCGGTTGCTGACGTGCCACCTGCCCCCTTGGCGCCAGCCGCGCCCGTCGCGCCACCCGCGCCCGTCGACTCTGTCGCGCCCGCGGCGCCGCCGGTGCCCGATTTGCCCGCGCCGCCTGGCGTCCCAGCCGATCCACCGGCGCCTCCAGATCCGGTCGCGCCCGTCGACGAGCCGCAACCAAGAGCGCCAGCGACGAGCAGTGCTGCGCACCATCGGCCTGCGGATCGAACCAGCGTCGACCAGATGGACATCCGAAAACCTCCCGCGCGAACGAGACCGCACCAGTCTCGTCACCCAGGCTGTTCGAGTCAACGCAGGCCGCGCCGGAGGCGCGCGCGCTATCCCCCGGCGGCCAGGTATTCACCCTGCGGCGCCAGGACGTCGCGCGGCTTGGCGCCGTTGGTCGGACCAACGATGCCGTCGCGCTCCATCTGTTCCACCATGCGCGCCGAGCGGTTGTAGCCGATCTGCAGCCGACGCTGGATGTACGAGACCGAGGCCTGGCGCGTGTCGCAGACGATGGCCACCGCCTGATCGTAGAGATCGTCGTGGAAGCTGTCGGCGGGACCGCCACCCTCCTCGGCGTCCTCCTCGCGCGGCTTGAGGATGTCCATGTCGTAGACCGGCTTGGCCTGCTTCTTGAGGAAGTCGACCACCCGATGGACCTCGTCGTCGGAGAGAAACGCGCCGTGGATGCGGCGCAGCTTGGTCCCGCGGTCGGAGAACAGCATGTCGCCGTTGCCGAGCAGCGTCTCGGCGCCCGACTGGTCGAGGATGGTGCGCGAGTCGATCTTCGACGCCACCTGCAGCGCAACCCGGCTGGGGAAGTTGGCCTTGATGAGGCCGGTGATCACGTCGACCGAGGGACGCTGCGTGGCGAGGATCAGGTGCAGCCCCGCCGCGCGCGCCTTCTGGGCCAGGCGCGCCACGCTGGTCTCCACGTCCTTGGGCGCGACCATCATGAGGTCGGCGAACTCGTCGATGACGATCACGATGTAGGGGAGCTTGGTCGGCTTCGGCGCCGCCGCCGTCTCCTGCGTCGCCTGCGCGGCGGCCGCGACGTCCGAGAGATCTTCGTCGCTCGGCGTTTCGTATTCGACGATGCCGGCGCCGTCGCCGTCGCCGGCCTCGGCCACGGTGATCTCGGCGTCGGCGTCGAGGTCGACCTCCTGCTCGGTCCCGTCGGGGCCCGCCAAGACGACGCGGATCTTCTTTTCCTTCCGCGCCGGCGCCTCCGGCACCGCCGCCTTGCTGTTGGCGGCGTCGATCTTGGCGTTGTAGGTGGCGACGTCGCGCACGCCAGTCTTGGCCAGGAGCTCGTACCGCCGCTCCATCTCGTCGACCGCCCAGCGCAGGGCCAGGTTCGCCTTCTTGGGATCGGTCACCACCGGCAGCAACAGGTGCGGGATCCCCTCGTAGATCGAGAGCTCCAGCATCTTGGGGTCGACCATGATGAAGCGGACCTCTTCGGGCGACGCGTTGTAGAGGATGCTGGTGATCATCCCGTTGACGGCCACCGACTTTCCCGACCCGGTCGTTCCAGCGACCAGCAGGTGCGGCATCTTGGAGAGGTTCACGGTGACCGGCGCCCCCTTGATGTCCTTGCCCAGCGCCACCTGCAGCTTCGACGCCGCGCCGGTGAAGGTGGTGTCCTGCAAGATCTCCTTGAGATAGACGATCTCGCGCGTCAGGTTCGGCACCTCGACGCCGACCACGGCCTTGCCGGGGATCGGCGCCACGATGCGGACTGCCTGCGCCTCCAGCGCCATCGCCAGGTCCTTCTCCAGGTTGGCGATCTTTCCGGTGCGTGTGCCGGGGGCCGGCGCGAACTCGTACATGGTGACGACCGGTCCCATGTGGATCTCTTTGACCTTGCCGCGCACGCCGTAGTTCGACATCGCCTGCTCGAGACGCTCGGCCATTTCGTAGAGCTGCTGCTTGTCCATCTCGTGCGCCGGCGGCGGGATGTACTCGAGCAGATCGGTGGTCGGCAGCTTGAACGCGCCTTCGGAGAGGCGGATGAACCCCATCTTTTCTCCGACTTTCTCTTCGGGCGTCTTCTCCACCGCCTCGTCGTCGCCAGCAGCCTCCGCGGCCGCCTCGCTCAGGCGCATCCGCGCCAGCGACGCCGACTCGACGATGATCGGCGCGTCGGGGGGGATGACGGGCGCGGCGGCTGCCACCACCGCGAGCGCGTCCTCGGCCTCGACCTCGTCAGCAGCGAAACGTTCGACCGCCGCGACCTCGGCGACGATGGCGGCCATCGCCGCGCGCTCCTCGGCGACGTCGTCGGCGATGGTGCGGGGCGCGCCGACGCGGATCGCCTCGCTCTCCTGAGACTCGATCCGCGCGGGTGCCGAATTCGTTTCGCAATCAGGCTCGAGCTCGGACTCCGACTCGAGCGCGCCGGCGCGCACGGCCTCGACGATCGCGATCTGCTCGTGCTCGCTCTCCGCCGCCGGCTCGAGCTCGCGATGGCGCTCGCCAGCGTCGTCCTTCTCGGGGAAGGCCGCGCGCGCGGTCCGCCAGGCGGCCAGAGCGCCGGCCACCAGTCCCCGTCGGGCATGACGCGCAGCCCAGGAGATGACCACCATCGCCTCCTGCAGGCTGATCTCGGTCACCAGCAGGACGCCCACGACCAACATCGTCGTCGCGGCCAGCGCCGCACCGACGGCGCCGATGAAGCTCGCCCCCACCTCGCCCAGCCACTGGCCGAAGAGACCGCCCGGGCCGTGCAGGCTGACGTCGCTGCCGGCGAACGGAAGATGCAGCAGCACGGCGATGGCGCACAGGAGCAGCAAGGCGCCGGACCCCTCGCGCAGGCCGTCGACCAGCGGGCGCGCGCGGAAGCAGCGGACCGCGGCGATGGACGCCGCGGCGATCACCAGATAGGCGCAGAAGCCAAACAACGAATAGAGGCCCGTTGCGACGGCGCCGCCGCCCGGACCCATGAGCGGATCGCCGCCGACCTGCATCGACACCAGCGACATCGCGGCGAAGAGACCGGCGGCCAGCAGCAGGATGCCGCTGATCTCGCGGCGGCGATTTTGGCGATTCCCCCTGGGGGCGGATTCGGAGGGGTCGGTCGTCTTGGTGCGGGCGGCCATTTGTTGGGGTCCTCGTAGTCGGAGGTGGGTTAACACCTACATCAGACTACCCAGACCGACAGTCCGTCAAATTTCCTTCGTTTCGGTTTCCGGTCATCCGTCAGCACAGTCTCCGAAATTCGGACGGGACGTGACGCATAAACATCCGGAATTGTAGCGTTTTGTTGCCGCGATCGAAGCGACAAGCGGGTCGCCAATGAGTGGCGCCGGGCCCCTGGCTCAGGCAGGCGGGTCGCCCTGCGTTTCGCGAGCCGGTTCTTTTTGGTTCGCTGTCATCTCGACGACGGAGCCGTCGGTGCTGGTGAAGGCGTCGTCGATGGCGAGCTCCTCGGAGGTCGCGTGGGCGTCGATCGTGGCGGCCGGCTCGAGAGGCTGCTTGGCCCAGTGAGCGAAGACCGCCTCGGCGGTGGTGCGGGTCATGCCGGCGACGGCCACCAGCTCGTCGACGGTCGCCTCGCGGACGCGCTTGATGCTGCCGAAGTGGCGCAGCAGCTGGCGCTGGCGGCCGGGGCCGATCCCGGGGATGTCGGAGAGCGCGGAGCGCAACGTGAGCCGGCGGCGGCTGTTCCGGTGGAAGCTGATGGCGAAGCGGTGCGCCTCGTCGCGCAGCTGCTGCAGCACGAACATCTCTCCACTGTTGGTGCGAATCGGGATCGCGTCCTTGGCGTGCGGAAGAAAAACGCGGTCGGGTTTCGTGGCGTCCCCGGCGTCGCGGCTGGATTTCTTCGCCGGGGCGGGCGGTTCCAGCGCCGGCGGCGCTGCCTCCGTCGCCGCCGCCAGGGGGGCATCGGCAGCTTCGGCATCGGGCGCGGCGACGCCGGCGACGGCCGCCCCTTCGGCCAACCCCTCGGCGAGCGCGACGTCCCGTTCCTTGGCCAGCGCCACGATCGGCAGCCCGACGCCGGCGCGCACGTCGATGCCGACGTCGCGCGCTGCGGCCAGCGCCATCGCCAGCTGCCCCTTGCCACCGTCGACGACGATGAGGTCGGGGAGCTTCCAGGTCCCGGCCTCCTCCCCCCCCTCGCGCGCACGGCGAAACCGCCGCGACAGCACCTCGTACATCGAGGCGAAGTCGTCGTTGTGGCGGCTGCGGCCGGCCGCGCCGGGGGCCCGCACCTTGTACGTGCGGTAGCGGCTCTTCTCGGGACGGCCGTCGACGAAGACGACCATCGAGGCGACGGTGGCGAACCCCTGCAGGTGGGAGACGTCGTAGCACTCGATCACCCGCGGCAGCTTCGGCAGCTTGAGCCGTCGCTGCAGCTTGCCCAGCGCCAGCTCGACGTCGGCGCGCGTGTTGCGGCGGGTGGCAAAGCTCGCCGCCGCGTTCTTGTTGGCCAGATCGATGAGTCTCTTCCGGTCGCCCCGTTGCGGGACCAACACCTCGACCTTCTTGTGTCGCCCGGGCAACGCCGCCCGCTTCTCGCTGAGCCACTCGGCCTTGAGTGGGGCATCCTCGATCTCGACCGGCAGCAACACCTCGTCGGGCGGCGGCGCGCCGAGATCGTAATAGAGGCCGATGAACGAGGAGAGCAGCTCGGCGGCGGGAAACTCCTGTCCGGTGAACGAATAGGCGCGGTTGCCGTTGAGCTGTCCGTTGCGGATCGACATCACCACGATCTCGAGCGCGATCCCCTCGCGGTGATAGCCGACCACGTCCTGATCGAGGAAGTCGCTGGACACCACCCGCTGCTTCTCCAGCGACACCTCCAGCGCCTTGATCTGGTCGCGGATCTCGGCCGCCACCTCGAACTCGGTGCGCGCGGCCGCGTCCTTCATCCGCGTGCGCAGGCGATCGAGCAGCTCGTCGTTCTTGCCGTCGAGAAAGAGGCGCACGTCCCGCACCTGATCGCCGTAGGCCTCACGAGACACTGGCAGCACGCAGGGGGCCGGGCAGCGCTTGATCTGGTACTGCAGACAGGGGCGCTTGCGGTTGTGCAGCACGTGGTCGGTGCAGGTGCGCAGCTGAAAGTGACGGTTCACCACCCGCAGCGCCTCGCGGCAGGAGGTCGCCGAGTGGTAGGGGCCGAAATAGTAGGCGCCGTCGTCGCCGAGCCGCCGGGTGACCTCCAGCCGCGGCCACTCGCCGTCGGGATCGAGCCGCAGCACCAGGAAGTTCTTGTCGTCCGTGAGCTTGACGTTGAAGCGCGGCTGGTGCCGCTTGATGAGCGTGTTCTCCAGCAGCAGCGCCTCTTTTTCGTTCGAGGTCACCACCGTCTCGATGTCGGCCACGATCCCCTCGAGCAGCGGCACGAAGTCGCGGCTGTCGCCCGACGCCGGCTGAAAGTACTGGCGGACCCGGTTGCGCAGCACGGCCGCCTTGCCGATGTAGATCGGCTTGCCGCGCGCGTCTTTCATGATGTAGACGCCGGGCGACGTCGGCAGCGCCTCCAGGATCTCCGCCAGCGTCTTGCGCGGCGGCGAGACCTCCGACTCGCGCAGGCTCGGCCGTGGCTGATCCCCCTCCTCGGACATACGCGTAACCATAACGCGCGCGTTATATTCGCGCCGCATGTGGTCTCGCCGTCGCTTTCGTCCCTGGGCGCTGCTCCTCGGGTTGGCCGTGATTCTCGGAGCAGAGCCGTCCGCGCGCGCGGCCGGGGCGCCGGTGGTCGGCAAGCTGACCTGGTACGGGCAGTCCTGCTTCCTGCTGGAAACGGCGGCCGGGACCCGGGTGCTCATGGACCCGTTCGGAAAGGCGACCGGCTACCCGCTGCCGGCCAACCTGCGCGCGGACGTGGTGACCATCAGCCACGAGCACCCGGACCACAACAACGTCCGGATGTCGACCGGCGCCCCCCATGTCCTGCACGGGCTGACCGCCGACAAGAAGGGCTGGGCCCGCATCGAGGAGCGGTTCCGCGACGTCTCCATCCGCTCGGTCGGCGTCTACCACGATGACAAGCGGGGCGCCCTGCGCGGCCTCGACACCGTCTTCATCTTCGAGGTGGGGGGCCTCCGCATCGCTCATCTCGGCGACCTCGGCCACGTGCTCGACGACGATCAGCTGGAGGCGATCGGTTCGGTCGACGTGCTGCTGGTCCCCGTCGGGGGGGCGACGACGCTCGATGCCTACCAGGCCACGCGGGTCATCGACCAGCTGCACCCCCGCTTGATGATCATTCCCATGCACTACAAGACCGACGCGCTCGACCTGTTCCTGGAGCGCAAGGCCAACGTCCGGCGTGAAGCGCAGCCGACCGTGGTGGTCACCTCGGTCAAGGCGCGGCCGGCGACGGAGATCGTCGTCCTGCCCGACCGCTGAACCCGGCGATCCGGGGGCGAATGGCCCGTTCATTCCTCAGGCGCGACCGGCAGCCGCGACGTGCTCCGGAGCTCCTCGGCGATTTCGGGGAGAATTCCCAGGCGGACGTAAGTGGGACGCGCCAGGCGCCGCAGCTCGGGCAGCGCGCGAAAAAACAGCGCCGCCCCGATGACACAAGCGATCCCACCGATCCCGATGGTGTTCGACGCCCCGATCTTCTGGGCCAGGGTTCCGGCCAGCAGGCTCCCGAAGGGGACCGTCCCGAAGAAGGCCATCGCATAGAAGCTCATGACCCGCCCCCGCTTGTCCTCGTCGACGAGCGTCTGCAGCACGGTGTTGCTGGCCGCCATCTGCACCATCATCCCCATGCCGGTCGGGACCATCAGGACCAGCGACAGCCAAAGGACGTGGGAGAGCGAGAAGCCGATCAGACTGGCACCGAAGACCGCCGCCGCGATGGCGATGACCCGCCCGAGGCCGATGACGCTGGTGCGTGACGCCAGGTAGAGCGCCCCCCCGAGCGCGCCGGCCCCGGAGGCGGCCATGAGGAAGCCGAGCGTGTGCGCCCGCCCGTGCAGGACCTGCGTGGCCACCACCGGCATGAGCACCGTGTAGGGCATCCCCATCAGGCTGACGATCGCCAGCAGGAGGAGCACCGACCGGATCGGCACGTGGCCGACCACGTAGCGGAACCCCTCGGCCAGCTCGGCCCCGACCCGTGTCGTCCGCGGGGCCCGCGGCGGCACGCTGATTCGCATGGCCAGCAACGAGGCGATCACGGCCAGGTAGCTGACGGCGTCGATGGCGAAGCACCATCCTTCGCCGAAGAGCCCGATCAAGATCCCCGCCACCGAGGGCCCGATGAGACGCGCGGCGTTCACCATCGATGAGTTGAGCGCGATCGCGTTCGGCAAGTCGTTGCGATCGGCGACCATCTCCACCACGAAGGCCTGACGCGCCGGCATGTCGAAGGCGTTGATCAACCCTTGCGCGACGCTGAGGGCCGCGATGTGGACGACGGTCATGCGGCTCGACCAGGCGAGGGCCGCCAGCAGCGCCGACTGGATCATCGCCAGCACCTGCGTCACCACCAGGACCCGGTGGCGGTTCCAGCGATCGACCCAGACGCCCGCCAGGGGCGCCAGAAAGAAGGTCGGGATCTGCCCGGCAAACCCGACGATCCCGAGCAGCAGGGCAGACCCCGTGAGCCGGTAGACCAGCCAGCTGGTGGCCACCCGCGTGAGCCAGGTGCCAATCAGCGAGATGCTCTGTCCCGCGAAGAACAGCCGGTAGTTGCGGTTCCGCAGCGCCCGCCCGATCGAGCGCAGAGACCTGGCGGCGGGATCGCTCCGCGCGTCGCTCAACGACTCACCGGCCGAGGGCCCGCGCGACGAGGTGCCACAGAGCGATCGCCACCAGCACCGGGAGCGCAAACGCCGCCAGCAACACGACGATCGCGAAAGCCACCACCAGGTTGTCGGACCAGTGGCCATGGAAGGCGCGGCCGGCGGAGCGCGACCGCAGGAGCGCCAGGTTGCGGGCGTGGGCCTTGAAGACGAAGTCCCAGGCGTCGCCCAGGATGGGGATCGATCCCCCGGCGGCGTCGGCCGCCAGGTTCAGCAGCATGCGCGCAAGCAGCGCCTTCGGTGCGCGCCGCTGCCAGGCCAGCAGGACCGGGTAGAGCCCCAGCGCCGATCCGAGCAGATCGCCCAGGCCCGGCAGCAACAGTCCGAGCAGGGGATCGAGGAACCTGTCGTCGAGCCAGTGCGCCAGCGTCTCGGCCACGCGGAGGGCCTGATCGTCTTGCCGAGGTTGCGGCCGCGCAGGCGCGTCCTTCGCGTTCATCTTGCAAGGTTACCCACCAAAACGGCGCCTGCGGTCGGGTTCGCTCAGGTCCTCGGGCCGGCGGCGGTGGCGGTGGCGGCGCCAAGCGCCGGGGGGACGTAGTTTCCGCCCGAAATGATCATCTTGATCGCCTCTTGCGGCGCCAGGTCGACCCGGACGCAGCGGCTCTGGGGGATGAAGTGCAACCTCCCCCGCGTCGGGTTGGGCGAGGCCGGAATGAAGACGCAGCAGACCTCCGGATCGCCCTCCAGCGCGTGACCGCTGGTGAAGCCGATGATCATCCCACGCCCCGCCTCGTCGGGCACCAGCACCACGCGCCCGAAGATCCCGAACCCGCCGTCGTGCGTGTCG
>Ga0210388_10002546_pt1 | contig 14161 bp, 14 predicted proteins | sample IncBWC19OmetaG_FD_155485 | JGI IMG/M metagenome (GOLD analysis project Ga0210388, IMG submission 155485) | Forest soil microbial communities from Barre Woods Harvard Forest LTER site, Petersham, Massachusetts, United States - Inc-BW-C-19-O ...
AGGCTTCTACCTGGAAGCGCGGGAGGATGGCGACGACTTTGCGATAGGCTTCGACGACTTGAGGGGCGATAGTGCCGCCCTGGCGATTTTTGGAGAGAAATTGGAAGAGCGTGGTGTCGCCGAGGTCTTCTTCGAGATAGGCGCCGCTCGCGAGGTCTTCGGCGTAGATTTCAGGGACGGGGAGATTGTGTTTGCGGAAGTGCTTGGAGAAGGCGAGGAAGGCGGCGTTTTCTTCGCGGACGTTGTAGAGGATGCCGATGGCGGTGCGCGGTCCGGCGGAGAGGCGGATGATTTTGCGGCCGGAGCCGCCTAGTTCGCCTTGGAGGGGAGTGAGACGCTCGACGGGGGCGTGGAAGTGTTGTTCGAAGAGAGATTTTAGGACGTCGATGGACATGGTTGCCAGCTTAGCCGTTTTTGACGAATTAATAGTGCAAACCGATTTCTAGGATAGCTGATTCTTGGCGGGGAAATTTGTGCGGAAGTTATGCGTGTGCCTAGAAGTGTGGAGTAGGGTGGAAGCGGGGAAAGGATTTACACAGAGGGCACGGAGGTCACAGAGGGCACAGAGAAGAGCACAGGCTGAAGCCTGTGCCACTGGGGGGGTGCGGCAGACAGTTATACTGGTTGGCGGAATTTTGGGCGGTGGGGGGATGAGCTTGGAAAAGAAAGACGAGAGAGGGACGGAGCAGCGGCTGGCGGCTTCTAAGACGCTGGACCGGATGACGGCGCTGGAGATTGTGCAGCTGATGAATCGCGAGGATCGCAAGGTGGCGGAGGCGGTGGAGCGGGAGTTGCCGGCGATTGCGCGGGCCGTGGATGCGATTGTTGCGGCTATGAGCGCGGGCGGGCAGTTGATTTACATTGGAGCGGGATCGAGCGGGAGAATGGGAGTGTTGGATGCGGCGGAAGTGCCGCCGACGTTTGGGATTTCGCAGGAAACGATACGGGCGTTCATTGCGGGAGGAAGGTATGCGGTGACGGGGGCGGTGGAAGGCGCGGAAGATGCAGCGCACGCCGGCGTGACTGCTTTGCGGTGCGCGAGAGTGGGTAAGGGAGACGTGGCGGTGGGAATAGCGGCGAGTGGAACGACGCCGTATGTGTTGGCGGCGATTAAGTATGCGCGGGGACGCGGAGCGACGACGATTGCGATAACGTCGAACGAGGACATGCCGCTGGCACAGCTTGCAGAGATCGCGATCAACGTGGAGGTGGGAGCGGAGGTGTTGACGGGGTCGACGCGATTGAAGGCGGGGACGGCGCAGAAGATGGTGTTGAACATGCTTAGTACAGCGGCGATGGTGAGGCTGGGACATGTTTATGAGAACTTGATGATTGATGCGGTGATGTCGAATGAGAAGTTGCAAGGGCGGGCGGTGAGGATATTGATGGAGGCGAGCGGGGCGGAGGTGTCTGCGGTTGAGGACGCTTTGCGGGCGGCGGGACACGATATGCGGGTGGGGTTGGTGATGTTGAAGATGGGGGTGGGAGCGGGTGACGCAAGGAAAAAGTTGAAGGCAGCGGGCGGGGATTTGCGGCGGGCGCTGGGGGAATAGTCAAAACATTTACACAGAGGTCACAGAGAGCACAGAGGGCACAGAGAAGAGCGGATGGATAAATTCTTAATTCGGGGCGGGAAGGCGCTGCGGGGGTCGGTGGCGATCAGCGGGGCGAAGAATTCGGCGCTGCCGGTGATGGCGGCGGCTTTGCTGACGGCGGAGCGCGTGACGGTGCATAACATTCCGAAGGTGCGGGATTTGGTGACGATGAGCAAGCTGCTGGCGTTCATGGACGCTCGGGTGTCTGTGACGGAGATGCCGGCTAGCGATTACGTCATTGAGGCGCCGCGACTGAACCACCACGAGGCGCCGTATGAGTTGGTGAAGACGATGCGGGCGTCGATTTTGACGCTCGGGCCGTTGATGGCGCGGCTGGGAGTGGCGCGAGTTTCGTTGCCGGGTGGGTGCGCGATTGGGGCGCGGCCGGTGGATTTGCATTTGAAGGCGTTGGAAAAGATGGGGGCGACGATTACTACATCGCACGGGTATATCGAGGCGCGCGTGCCGGGGAATGGTGGGCTGCGCGAGCACGGTGGGCGGTTGAAGGGTGCGCACATCGTGTTTGAGAAAATTACGGTGACGGGGACGGAAAATATTTTGATGGCGGCGACGTTGGCAGACGGCGAGACGGTTTTGGAAAATTGCGCGCGGGAGCCGGAGGTGACGGATTTAGTAGTAATGCTGCGGAAGATGGGGGCACGGATCGAGGGCGACGGGACTTCGACTTTGCGGATTCGCGGCGTGGCGGAATTGCATGGGACGGAACATCGCGTGATTCCGGATCGGATTGAGGCGGGGACTTTTTTGGTGGCGGGGGCGATTACTGGCGGGGATTTGACGATTACGAATTGCGAACCGGAGCATCAGGGTGCGGTAATTGCGAAATTGCGAGAGGCGGGAGTGTGCATCGAGACGGTCGATAAGACGACGCTGCGGGTGCGCGGCGGGAAGAAACTGATTGCGGCGGATATGACGACCGAGGAGTATCCGGGATTTGCTACCGATATGCAGGCGCAGTACATGGCACTGGCGACTCAGGCGGAGGGGACGTCGGCGATTACCGAGACAATTTTTGAGAATCGATTTATGCACGCCAGCGAGATGATTCGAATGGGGGCGGATATTTCGATTGAAGGGCGGCGAGCGGTGGTGCACGGGCCGGCGTCGCTTTCGGGGACGACGGTGCAGGCTTCGGATTTGCGGGCGAGCGCGGGGCTGGTGTTGGCGGCGTTGGTGGCGAACGGAGAGACGGTGATCGATCGCGTTTATCATATCGACCGCGGGTATGAACATATCGTCGAAAAACTTCTTGGTGTTGGCGCGGACATTGAGCGGGTGCATGGGACTGGCTCTGGCGTACACACTTCTGTTTCTGCTCCTGTAGCTTGAGGATGGGCGACGGGTTCCTTCCTTTCATTCCTCCCACAAAGTTCGGATAAAAGCGGGTTGACACGATGAGCGGGAGTGGCTAATAGTCCGCACGTCGGAGGCCCGCATGATGAATGCAGCAGAAAGATTTCTTTCGCGGCGCGGACTGCTCAAGACGTTGGGGGCAGCGAGCGGAGGGCTGGCCTTGAGCCGATGGATGGGAACACTGTCCGCAGCGGCCCGGGAGCCGGCGAGCGCGAGGCAGATGGAGAGCTTCACCGGGCCTGGAGCGAATCCACACTGGAACTCCGTGGGACCTTACATCACGGAGCCGCAAAAAGCGCCGCTCTTGCTGTTGACGGATCGGCCCGTGCAACTCGAGACGCCGCGACATTATTTTTCAACGGCATTCACGCCAAATGAGGCGTTCTATGTGCGTTGGCATCTGGAAGGCATCCCCAATCGTGTTGACCTGAAGGATTGGAGGTTGCAGATCGAAGGAAACGTGGCCAAGCCGCAGGCGCTCAGCCTTCCGGAGTTGATGCAGAAGTTCAAAGGAGTTTCCGTTGCGGCGGTGAACCAGTGTTCCGGGAACAGCCGCAGCCGGCTGCAGCCGCGCGTGGCGGGCGCACAGTGGGGAAACGGCGCGATGGGGAATGCGCTGTGGACAGGAGTGCGTCTTCGAGAGCTTCTTGATGTGGCGGGCGTGAAACCTGGCTCGATACAGGTGCAATTCCAGGGGCTCGAGACAGGGCCCGGGCCGAAGGGCTTCGGATCGAACCGCTTTTTGAAATCGCTGGACCTTAGCAATCCCGTGTTAGACGAATGCGTTGTGGCTTACCTGATGAACGGCGAGCCTTTGCCAATGCTCAATGGATTCCCGGTGCGGCTGGTCGTGCCGGGATATTTTGCAACGTATTGGATGAAGTGCCTGACCTGGATTCGCGTACTCGAAGCTGCCGATGAAAATTTCTGGATGAAACCGGGCTACCGCGTTCCGGACAGGCCGAGGGGCGACACCACGCCGGATGAAATCAAAGCGGGAAAGGTGAATATGGTGCCGATCGGGAGGATGCCGGTGCGGTCGTTCCTCGTATCGCCGGACGGCTCTGCAAAGATTCCGGCGGGAATGACGGTTGCGTTGCGGGGCATCGCGTTTAGCGGATACGGGCGCGTGACGCGAGTGGAAATTTCGGAGGACGGCGGAAAAAATTGGACGGCTGCAAAGCTGGGTGAGGACTACGGCGCGAATTCGTTTCGTACCTGGGAAGCATCGTGGACGCCGAAATCGCCCGGAAAATACTCGGTGGCCGTTCGCGCGACGGATGAGAAAGGCAACACACAGCCCGATGAACCGGTGTGGAATCCAGGCGGATACTTGTGGAATCGTATTGAAAAGCAGGAGCTCGTCGCGGGAATCGCGGGATGAGGAGTCGTTTGCCAATGAGAAGAAGAGTGCCGATGCTCGTTCTATTTTTTTGCACTTTATTGGCGTTGGCGGGAGCTGGGGTCTTCGCGGAACTGCAAAAGGGCCATTACCAAGCGGCGACTTTGGGGCAGATTACGCAGACCGGCTTGAGCGAGAGTTTGCCTGACTCACAATTTGGAGCGGGATCGTATCCTCTGTATCCGCCCGAACTGGAATCGGGAGAAGGCAAAGCGGAGGTGGAGGGTTACTGCGGCACTTGCCACAGCACGCGCTACATCACCATGCAGCCCCCCCTGGCCGCCGCTGCTTGGGAGGCGGAAGTGGGGAAAATGAAGAAGACGTTCGGCGCCACGATTCCCGATGAGGCAGCGTCAAAGATTGTTGGGTACCTGCAAAAGCACTACACACCGGAGAGGCGGAAGTAATACGAGCTTCGCAGCGTTGGTTGCCGGACGGTGGTTTCTTCGCACGGCTGCAAATCGATTGGTGCGAAAGGATCGGCTGCTGGGCATGATCCTGAGAATGTGAATTCAAAGAAAGTGATGGCAGAGCTTGGATTTAAGTATACGCAGCATGAGTTTTCCAGGCGGTGGGAATGTGTATTCCTTACTATTTATTGAATAGGCCGGATTCGGAGCCAAGGAGCTGAAGTTGCGCCCGCGGCTAAGACTCTTAAGCAGCCTGCGCTCTCACCTCGGCAAGTGAGATGCAGTTCTTAGTCGTTCTCCTCTGCCTCTTCCGACTCTGGCTCTCCTACGGTTTCTTCTGTTTCTGTGCCTCGGCCCCTTCGGTCAATGCCCTCTCCATTGCTCGCTTCCGGACTCCTACAATTTTGAAGAAGCCGCAGCGACTCGGGATCACGGTAAATGAACGCTCGACTGACGTTGAGCCACATGTCTTTCTCTCCGCCGACGGTCGATTGTCTCGCGAGCCCTAACCCCGTACGAAGGGACGGCAGGTAAATGTCGAAGGCCGCCTTCACCCATTCCCCCCACTGAACAGCCGCACTCCGCGCCTGCCCAGCAGCAAAAACCGCCAAGGCAACGCAACCTAATGGGATAGCCTCGTGTAGGATGCCGTATTTTAATTTCACGGCGACAACGAAATACTCCGCCATTGTGAACAAACTGACGAACCATACGTTGACCCAGAAATCGGTCGTAGCCCGTCGGTTGCCGAGGATCTCCTGAAACGTCTTGGGTATAAATGCATTCAATCGGCTCCAACCGTTGATGGAAGTAAACCCATACATGACCCGCGGATAATCCTCAAAGGCTCTTACCGCGTTTCCAAAAGCCGTGGGCAAAACCTGGCTCTCTGTGCTAGGGAAATGTTGGCTCTCTTCGAGGCTTAGGCGCCGGCGCTTCTCTTGTTTTGTGAACGGTTTGCCAGCAATTTCGCACTGCTTGTACTCTAGATTGAGCTCGTTGATCCTTTTCTTTAAACTGCGAAACTTCCAGCGCTGAAAGTGGTTAAGACGTCTACCGATGTCATATACCCAATACCCTTCGAGCGTCCGGAAGACCATTCGATTACCAGCCATAAGGAAAAACGCGGCGACTATGGCCAGCAGTGCAAGGAACGTGCCGTCCTTCAGGGGATCGTCCCCATTTATTCTGAGCCAAGCCGGCAATATTCCAAAGGCATCAAGGATTCCCGCCAAGGCGGCGATCATCATTGCAGCAGGGACAAAAAAGCCAACCACAAAATCCCGACCGAATATTTTGTTGAACGATTCCATTGAGAGTTTTGTGCTGCGAACGAGTCGTGGCGGCTCCGCTCAGCCTTCGGACGATGGCGATCGCGGGTCGATTGTTTCACCACCCTCGAGGTCCCCTGAAGCTCGGGCTCCGGTGGCTGCGGCTTTTTGTTGTTTTTCGCGGGCTTCCTTGATGAGGGCTTTGCGGCTTAGGCGGACTTTGTTGCCCTCGATGGAGAGAACCTTTACGAGGACCTGGTCGCCTAGTTTCAGCTCGTCGCGAACGTCGCGGATGCGATGTTCGGAGATTTCGCTGATGTGCAGGAGGCCGTCGGTGCCGGGGAAGAGTTCGACGAAGGCGCCGAATTCCGCGAGGCGAACGACTTTGCCCAAGTAGGTTTTGCCAATTTCGGCGGAAGCGGTGACGTCGCGGACCATTTGCAGGGCCGCATCGCCGCCAGCGCCGCTGGTGGAGAAAATGTGGACCGTGCCGTCTTCGAGAACGTCGATCTTGACGCCGGTGGCTTCGATGATGGACTTGATCTTCTTGCCGCCCGGACCGATGAGGTCGCGGATTTTGTCTTGCGGAATCTTCAACTTGAAGAGGCGCGGAGCGTACGCGGAAATTTGCGTGCGCGCTTCGCTGAGCGTCTTTTCCATGGTGTCGAGGATTTGCAGGCGGGCTTTTTTCGCCTGGGCCAGGGCTTCGCGCATCATCGCGATGCTGATGCCGAGAACCTTGATGTCCATTTGAAGCGCGGTGATGCCAGCGCGTGTGCCAGCAACTTTGAAGTCCATGTCGCCGTAGTGGTCTTCAGCGCCGGCGATGTCGGTGAGGATCGAATACTTCTTGCTGTCATCGCTGACGACGAGGCCCATGGCGATACCGGCGCACGGAGCTTTTAGAGGAACGCCGGCATCCATCAATGCTAGCGAACCGCCGCAAACCGTGGCCATCGAAGAGGAGCCGTTGGATTCGAGAATGTCGGAAACGAGGCGCATGGCGTACGGGAAATCCGCTTCCGGAGGAAGCAGGTTGACTAACGCTCGCTGTGCGAGAGCGCCGTGGCCGATTTCGCGACGGCCGGGGCCGCGAAGGAATTTCACTTCGCCGACGCTGAACGGCGGGAAGTTGTAGTGCAGCATGAAACGGTTGAATTGATCTTGCTCGAAGAGCAAGTCAAGGCGCTGCATGTCTTCCTTGGTGCCGAGGGTGAGAGTGGCGAGCGCCTGCGTTTCGCCGCGGGTGAAAAGTGCGGAACCGTGGACGCGGGGGAGCAAACCAACTTCGCAGGAAATGTGACGGATTTGGTCGAACGCGCGACCGTCGGGACGGCGGCGAGCATTCAAAATATCATCGCGGAAGATGTTTTCGCGAAGGCGCTCGAAGGCACGCTTGGTAAGGGCGCGCTTTTCGTCCATTTCCTTTTTGGGCTCTTCGGGAATGGCCTTGATGATTTCTTCCTTGAGGGCATCCACGAGGTGGTAGCTTTCGTGCTTAGGATGTTTTTCGGTATTGAGAGCATCGCGGAGCTTCGCGCCATGCTTTTTGTCCAGATCTTTGTAAATCCCTTCGTCAAACGGCAAGGGCTTGACGACGACCTTTACCGGCTTGAGTTGCGCGTGCAACTCCTTGATGGCAGCGACGATTTTCTTAACTTGCGCGTGGCCGAATTCGAGGGCATCGACGACGGCCTCTTCGGAAACTTCGAGAGCGCCGGACTCAACCATGACAATGGCTTCTTCGGTGCCGGCGATGACGATGTTGAGCAAACTCTTCTTTTGTTCCGCGACGGTCGGATTGGCGACGAGCTGGCCATCGAGCAAGCCAACGCGAACGCAAGCAATCGGCTTCTCAAACGGGAGATCGGAACAATAGGAAGCAGCGGAAGCGGCAGTCACGGCGATGACGTCGGGATCGTTGTCGCTGTCCGCGGAGAGCACCATCGCGACGATTTGCGTTTCGTTGCGCCAGGATTCCGGGAACAGCGGGCGCATGGGGCGGTCAATCAGGCGCGAGGTGAGAATTTCTTTTTCCGAAGGGCGACCTTCACGTTTGAAGAAGCCTCCGGGAATTTTTCCAGCCGAATACGTATTTTCGCGATAGTCGACGGTCAACGGAAGAAAGTCGCGGTCGTTGGCGGTCGGGGACATACAAGCGGTGGTGAGCACAACGGTGTCACCGTAGCGCGCAGTGATCGCGCCGTTGGCTTGCTTGGCAATCTTTCCCGTTTCGAGAATGAGGGCGCGTCCCCCAACTTCAACAGAAACTTGATGTGGTGCTGGTGTGTGTGAATTTTCAGACATAAGCAATCATTTCCTTTGGCTCCGGCCACGCCGGAGCATCTTTCCATGTGTCCTCAGGAACGGCGACCGCGCAGGAGTGGAAAGCCGCATTGCGGCGTGACAACAATTCCCTGCTTCGAGTAGGTCGGCGTTAGCCTGGCCTGAATAACCCCAGAGAAGAAAAGAGGTGAGAACAGCGATCGGAGGCGAAAAAGCGAACCGGACTAGCCCACGAGAAAGGCCGGCTCAGGATCAGCCGGAGGCCTGCAAATTTCACTCGCGACGCAACGTATACTTGTGGCGTCGGACATACTTCTAAAGGAAGTTGTCATGGCGTGAAAACGCAGAGGCTTCTGCCCGATGAAAATTTGAAATGTAGGGCAGCTACTTGCGCAGGCTAAGGCGTTCAACAATCTCGCGATACCGATCCGGGTCACGACGGTTCAAATAGTCCAGCAGGCGTCGGCGCTTGTTGACCATCATGATCAAACCGCGCCGGGATGCATGGTCCTTAACGTGGGACTTGAGGTGCGTCGTCAGGTAGCTGATCCGCTCGCTCAAAAGTGCTATCTGTACTTCCGGTGAGCCAGTATCTTTCACTTCCCGCCGGAATTGCTCGATCAACACCGCTTTGGCTGTGCTCAAGTGCCCCTCTCCGTCGTCCCCTGAATTTTTCCTCTTCTCTTCGACACAATCAGGCTAACACAAATATGTTTTGAGTGTAAAGGAATGTAAACGTGATCGGGAGAAGGGAAATTTTGCGTTGGAGGTTGAAGATGGGGAGTGAGTAGTGAGCAGCGGGGATGGGCATGGTGACTGGTGACTGGTGACTGGCATAAGACGCAGCGCGGCGGCGATGGGCCACGCGGATGTGCATATACAAGTTGCTTTGAGACGGCAAATTCGGTTGAATGCTTGGTGTGATTGCATAAGGATCGAGAGGAGAAAGAATAATGCACAGGCGACTGGCGATAATTGGAATGGCAGCGTTGAGTTTGATGGTGGCGCAGACATCTTGCGGACAGAAACGAACTAGCCCACCGGCGAATGCGCAATGTGATTTGGGTGGCGGCAAGTCCATCAGGGTGGATTATTCCAGCCCGCGAGCGGATGGGCGGAAGGTTTACGGCGGCCTCGTGCCTTACGGCGAAGTGTGGCGCGCGGGAGCAAATAAGGCGACCACTTTTGTGACGACCGCGGATCTAAAAGTAGGCGGCAAGGATGTTCCTGCGGGGAGCTATACGCTTTTTGCGATTCCGGCGGCGGACAAATGGACGCTAATCATTAGCAAGAAGACCGGAGAATGGGGAATACCTTATCCGGGGGCGGACTCGGACTTCGTGCGGGTGGACATGAAGCCGTCCTCGCTGCCCGCGGCGGTGGAGAACTTTACGATTGCGTTTGACAAGAGCGCGGGCGGTTGCACTTTGCGGATGGACTGGGAGACTACGCGGGCTTCTATCGAAATCTCTAAGAAGTAATTCGGTGGGACAGGCATTCTTGCCTGTCATTTTTTTCTCAAATGTAAGGGCAGATGGGAAGACAGACAGGAATGTCTGTCCTACGAATTTTTCGTTCGAACTAGCGAGAGGAATTCGTCGCGCGTCTGCTTGTTGTGGCGAAAGCCGCCGAGCATGGCGCTGGTCATGGCCTGCCCGTGCTGCTTTTCCACGCCGCGCATCTGCATGCACAGATGGCGCGCTTCAATGATTACGCCGACGCCTTCGGGGCTGATCTTTTCCTGAATTGCCGCAGCGATCTGGCTGGTGAGCCGTTCCTGAATCTGCAACCGCCGCGCAAACATATTGACGAGCCGCGCGACTTTACTCAGCCCGATGACGCGCTTGTTGGGCAGATACGCCACGTGGCACTTGCCGAAAAACGGCAGCAAGTGGTGTTCGCAAAGACTGAAGAACTCGATGTCCTTCACGACTACCATTTCGTCGTAGGCGACGCTGAAGGTCGCGCCGTTTAAAATGTTTTCCGCGTTTTGTAGATAGCCGCTGGTCAAGAACTTCAACGCCTTCTCGTAGCGCTCCGGAGTCTTCCGCAGGCCTTCGCGGTTCGGGTCTTCGCCGATCAGCTTGATGATTTCGCGCATGTGACAGGCGATTCTGCGCGCATCCAGCGGTTTCTCTTCGTTCAAGATGATTTCTTCGGTCGGCTTGGCCATTGCGTTTATCCCTCGAATCCTTCTGGATGATCTCCGGCATATTCGAAACTGTTGTTGGACGTTTCCTGGACGCGTACGCGTTCGAGCTTCGCTTTGGGAAACGGTTTCAATCGACGATAAATCTCGATGCACAAGTTTTCCGTCGTCGGGACCATGCTCTGAAAAGCGGCGACATCTTCATTGAGCGACTTGTGGTCAAACGGCTCAAGCACTTCACGCTCGACAAAACCGTCGAGGTCCGCAAGATTCGCGATCATTCCCGTTGCAGGATCAATTTTTCCTGACACGAGGACTTCCACCGTGTAGTTGTGCCCGTGGCCATAGGGATTGTTGCATTTTCCGTAGAGGCGCCAGTTCTCTGCCTCGCTCAACGCCGGATTGTGCAGCCGGTGCGAGGCAGCGAAGTGATAGCGGCGGCCGAGCGCGACCTTGACCGCATCGTTTTGGGCGCCGGTGTTCATCATGCTCTCGCTCCGCTCGCACCGTTGCGATAACAATCCGCGAAGAGATCCGGCGTTTCGTACAACCGCACGCGACGCAACTTTCCTTGCTTGATCTGCGGATCGAGCAAATTCCAAATGACGAGCGCGATGTTTTCGCAAGTGGGAATCTGCCCGGCAAGTTCGGGAACTTCGTAGTTCAAGAAGCGATGATCCATGCGCTGCATCACTTCGCGCTCGAGAATTTCCTTCAAATCTTTCAGGTCCAGGACCATTCCGGTGACAGGGTCGGGCTCTCCGGCGACGGTCACTTCCAGGGTGTAGTTGTGCCCATGGCCATGAGGATTGTTGCATTTGCCGAAGACACGGCGATTTTCCTCCGGCGAAAAATCCGGATTGTTGTAGAGGTGCGAAGCGGCGAACTCGATTTTGCGTGTGAGCAGGACCATGTCGTTTGGCTTGGCGTTCGGCTATTTGGGCGCGCCGGGAAGCGTGACTGGAACTTCCCGCCCCTTCCATTCGACTTTCCCCTTCGCGTGGCCGCGATAGGAGGCCCAGAGCACACCCGCATACAAGGCCAGCGCGGGCACGTAATAAAGGATGAATTTAAACGGATATTGGTTACGGGAAATCTCGAGACCGTAAGTGAGCTGGCGGAGCAAAAGAAGGCAGACGCCGAGAAACGGCGCGACGGGAATTTTAATTCCCAGAAGAATGAGGATCACCGCAGCCCAGGGAAGGACGGATTCGAGTTCGCGAAACACGCTGCGCGGCGTGCCGCCAACGAGCAAGTAAAGATTTTTTTTCCAGCCTTGCCACATAGCGCGGAACGACCGGTACATCCGCACGCGCACAATTCCCTGCCCTGCACCGAACCACAGCCGAAGGCCGGCAGACTTGGCGCGCTTGGCGAGTGCTACATCTTCCAGAATTTCCGCAGCGACGCTGGCGTGGCCGCCGATGGAGTTATAGGCGTCGCGCTGCATCATCAGAAATTGTCCGTTGGCAGCCGCGGCGGGTGAAGCGGGATTATTTACGTCGTCGTAGGAAAAATGCCGCGCGAGGCGGCTGTAGACGAACGGAATGAGCGCCTTTTCGTACCAGGATTGGGTGATTTGCTCGGGAGAAAAAGAAATCAGCGAGGCGCTCGATTCTTGCGCGATTTGCAAAGCGCGGGCGGCGGCTCCGGGCTGCAATTCGGCGTCAGCGTCGGTGAAAAGCAGCCAGCGGCTCTTGGCTTCTTTTGCGCCGAGAAAAACCGCATTGTTTTTTCCAACCCAGCCGGGGGGCATTTCTTGCGTTTCCAGCAGGCGCAGGAGCGGAATTTTTGTCATCAGCTTGCGTACAATTTGGGCGGTTTTGTCGGTGGACTGGTCGTTGACGACGAGGATTTCCGCGATTTCCGGCTGCAGCGCCAGCGATTCGATGCAAGTGGCGATGACGGCTTCTTCATTTCGCGCGGGCACAATGGCGCTGATGGATGGCGGCAGTGACGCCTCCGGACGTGCAGATGAAGGACTCGAGTTTGGCTCTTCGTTTGCCATTTTGAGTCTGGGGGCAAGGACCGGTTTTCGATCCCAGGCGGATAGGCTAGTATAGCATTCGATGAGAATCTGGCCGAAAGTCATGGCTTGGGGAGGCTTGGCGGCTTTCCTCGGGATCATTGTCGTTTTTGCGCTGCCGAGTTACCGGCACGGCGAGGCGTCGCTCGCCGGTAAACGGGCGCAGGACTTCTCGATGGAACTCGCGGGCAAGCCGGCGCACCTTTCGGATTTTCGCGGCAAAGTCGTCGTGCTGAACTTTTGGGGCACGTGGTGTCCGCCGTGCATCGAAGAAACTCCTGCGTTGAACCGGCTGCAGAAATATCTCGCGGCGCGTAACGGAGTGGTTCTGGGTGTTGCGGCCGATGAGGACGCTGTTCAGTATGAAAGCTTCCTGCGCGAACATGGCGTGATTTTTCCGACGTACCGCGATCCTGCCACCAAAGAGCAACATTCGCCCATCGCTAAAGCCTATGGGACGGTCATGATTCCCGAGACGTATATCATCGACCGTGACGGCAAGATTGCGCGCAAGATCATCGGCATGCAGGAATGGGATTCGCCGGAAATGCTGGCGTACTTCGATTCGATCCTGGGTAAGAGCTGAAGGTAGGGTCACAAGAGGGCGGGGCAAGCCCCGCCCCTACAGGCTGTGGTCGACAAGCCCTCGTCAGAGGGAGACTTTGCGCAGGCGTAGGGCGTTGGCGATGACCGAGACGGAACTGAAGCTCATCGCGGCGCTGGCGAGCATGGGGCTCAGAAGCCAGCCGAAGATTGGATAGAAAACGCCGGCAGCGATTGGGATTCCCAGCGCGTTGTAAAGAAAAGCAAACGCCAGATTTTGTTTGATGTTGCCGATGGCGGCGCGGCTGAGTTTGCGCGCGCGCACGATGCCGCGCAGGTCGCCTTTCACCAGCGTAATCCCAGCGTTTTGGATCGCCACGTCTGTGCCGGTGCCCATGGCGATGCCAACGTGTGCGGCGGCTAGCGCTGGGGCGTCGTTAACGCCATCGCCGGCCATCGCCACGATGCGGCCTTGCTCTCGCAGCCGTTTGATGACTTCGCCTTTTTGTTGTGGCTGCACTTCCGCTTCGACTTCTTCGATACCGAGTTCACCGGCAACTTTAACTGCGGTGGCGCGACGGTCACCCGTCAACATCACGATGCGGATGCCGTCTTCGCGCAGTGCGCGAATTGCTTCCGGGGTGGATGCTTTGATCCGGTCGCTCAACGAAAAGCTACCAGCCACTCTTCCGTCGACCGCGAGGTACACGGTTGTCAGCGCTGCGGGGGCGGGGGCGGCAGCAACGGAATGCGGCCCTGCCGCCAATGCAATTCCGCGCCCTTTCAGAAAGGCCTCCGTGCCGACGAGGACGAGCTTATTTTGAAGCCGAGCCTCGACTCCTCCTCCGGCGGTAGCGAGAAAATCGCTTACTTGTGCTCGGGGCAATTTTTCTTCTTCAGCAGCACGAACAATGGCGCGCGCCAACGGGTGTTCGCTCGATTGCTCGACACTCGCCGCTAGCGAGAGCAACTCATCTTTCGTAAGGCCGGCGCCCTCGAAGACTTCAACAGCCGTGATTTGCGGTTTGCCTTCGGTGAGAGTGCCGGTTTTGTCGACGACGAGAGTGTCGACTTTGGCGAGTGTTTCGAGGGCTTCGGCGTTTCG
>Ga0210388_10002548_pt1 | contig 14154 bp, 29 predicted proteins | sample IncBWC19OmetaG_FD_155485 | JGI IMG/M metagenome (GOLD analysis project Ga0210388, IMG submission 155485) | Forest soil microbial communities from Barre Woods Harvard Forest LTER site, Petersham, Massachusetts, United States - Inc-BW-C-19-O ...
TTTCTTGACGCCAATCCCTCGGTTCATTTGCATATCGCCTCCGACGGGGTGGAGGCCATGGCCTTTCTGCGACGTGAAGGATCTCACACCAAGGATCCTCGCCCCGATCTCATCTTGCTGGACTTAAACCTCCCCAAAATGGATGGCCGCGAGGTTCTGGCTCAAATCAAGAAAGACGAGAGCCTGAAAACCATCCCCACCGTGATCCTGACCACCTCCGATGCGGAAGGAGACATCGCGAAAAGCTATCAATTGCAAGCGAACTGCTATCTCACCAAGCCCGTGCAGTTGAACGCCTTCGAGGCCCTGGTAAAAAGCATCAATGACTTCTGGCTGACGAAAGCCAGGTTGCCGCAATCGCGGTAGGCGGAAGACGGACAACGGAATATGGACAACGAAATAAGGACTACGGAATAAGGGGACACTCTTTGCGGGGGCGGCGCGGGGGGGCACCGAAGCCGATTCGCGCCTGCCGGCGTAGCGGCGTTAGCTCTTCGGGAAATTCGCATCTGCTTTCACCTCGTTAATCTGCTTGGTGTGCCGCTCGCTGTGGGCTGCACCGAAAAGCAGGAATTCATAAGCGTCCCATTTCTGCCCAAACGGACTGTCCGCCAAATGCTCGCGTAAATCCGGGGTAGACTTCATCAGCGCGATGGCCTCCGCCCGGCTCTTCAGGAAATGATCGAGCGCTTCGGAGGGAGTCCAGCGGCCTGTAGGGACGAGTTGCGGCGGTGCCTGCGCTTTGTGGCTGCGGTCGGGAACCATGGCCAGAATCATCGCGTCCACTTTGGCAAAGTCGAGATCAGGCGACCCGGCTGGCGATTTCATGGCCTGCGCGAATAAATTGTGCGCATCGTTTTCCGCCAGCGCAATGTGTTCGAGAGTTTCTGCCACCGACCAACGGTCAGGCGCAAGCTTGAACTTCATTTGCGCGTCGGACAGTCCTTTCACAGCCGCGACCACTCCGTCGCGGGTTTGTTCGAGATACTGCACACCTTTTTCGCGATCAGCGGGCGTGAGCGATTGCGCGAAGGCCGGAATCCCAAGTAAGAGGGTACAGACCAGCAATAATACTTTCTTCATGATTTTTCCTTTCAAAGCAGAACTCCTATACCCGTGTAGCAGTTGTGCAGCAGGTCGCGGTGAACTGAACGCAAGTGCTTGAAAGAATGGAGCCGACGAGCGGACTTGAACCGCTGACCTGCCGATTACGAATCGGCTGCTCTACCAACTGAGCTACGTCGGCCTATGCAGTGTTTATGCGGCTTTAGACGCTCTCTGCGTGCGTCCTGTGTCACAAAAAGGTCACAAGTCGCTACGGAGAACGCTTCTTTTGGGCCTTCGTGCTCTTCACTTTCTTAGCCACGAGAGACTCCAGTTTCCGCATAGCTTTGCGGCCCTGCTTGCGCGATTCCAGCATTATATAGTGCCGCCGCGTGACCGCGCTGTCAGCATGCCGGAGAATCTTGGATGCAATCTCTGGATCGACTCCCAGGTCGAACAAGATCGTCGCAAGCCCACGCCGCCAGCCATGCCAACCGTGCCAGCGCTCTCCGACTGCTGGAATTATAGAGCGTCGCGCGAGGTTGTCCAAGTTGAGCGCGAAGCCCTTCTTTTCCCCGGCGAAAATCCAAGTGCTGTCTGCATTCCGCTTACGGTGAGCGTCGAGCATCTTCCGCAACGGACTGATGACGGGGACAACCGCCTTGCTCTCGGGAGTCTTCGTTTGATCGACAGCAGTTCTCCACACCGCTCTGCGAACGAACAACTCTTCTCCCGTGTAGTCCGGCCATTGCAGTCCGCGGATTTCGCTTTCTCGCAAGCCTGAGAATGCGGCTGTGCCGACGGCAGTCCTCGCGGGTTCGTCGAGCGTCTCCAAGAAATACTGAAGGTCAGCAAGTGAGTAGGCGTGTCCCTCAAAATCCGAACGTCGGCCAGAAGCGAGAGTGCCCTGCACCGGATTTACTCCGTTGATGAACCCGAGCCTCTTAGCGTGAGAGAAGATCGCCGATGCCGCAGACTTGATCCGCAGCAAAGAGCCGTGCGACAAGTCTTTCGCATCGAGCAGGCGCTGAATGTGAACCGTCTGAACATCTCGAAGGCGGAGTTGGCCGATGACAGGCGTCACGTTGCCCGCTATCGTGTCCTTGTAGAAACGCAAAGTAGAGGCTTTCTTCTTCGCTTCGACGAACGGCAGGTAAAACTTCTCGACGAAATCAGAGACAGCAAGAGAACCCTCAGCAGCGCCACCTTTTGTTTCCCGCGCGAGTTCGGCATCCGCTAACGGCCACACGTCGTTCGCTGATCGGTACTCGTCATTGATGGGAGCAAGACGCTTGCGAACGAGGCGCCGCTGCACTTTGCCGTTGCTATCTACTTCCGTAGTGCGGAAGCGGATATACCAGGCGCCGGACTTCTGCTCAAGCGATCCCCTCTGCATCGACCCAAGTATAGCAAGGCTCTGCGAGGCCAGAAAATGAACGCCTGACACCTGAAAACCCTTGCTAGGAGCGGGTTCTGCGTGATACATTGAATTTGCAATTCCACCTTTAGCAAGTGCTCTCGGTCGCAGATACTCAACTGCGATAGCGTCAGAGAGCACGCAAGACGCTATGAGACGACACTCACTTTGGAGCGTGTTGTCTCAATGTCCACTGCACAGGTCAACGTCAGCGTTCCCCCTCAAAGCCATGAAATTCTAACTTCCGAAGAGTGCGCAGAACTGCTGCGCGTCAGCGTCGGCTGGGTTCACGCAAAGACGCGCACTCGCTCTCGCAATCCACTGCCCGCTCATCGCATCGGAAAGTATCTCCGCTTCAGACGCTCAGAAATTCTTGCTTGGTTTGACAGCACCCTCGCGTCTGCGAAGAAGAAGGGGCGTCGGTGAAAAATAAAGTCGCTCGGAACTTGCTCGAAAAACACTCCAACCAAAGCGATTTCTTCCAACTGCCTTTATTTTCATGCGCTTAGCGAAAACGTCGCTGTCACAGCGCCTCAGGGATACTGAGAATTGAGCGTGGAAACTCAGTTCGGAAGTCTTCTGGTTCAGATGTCGAGCAGAAAACTGCTCGTAACAGGCTCGCTGCTATATTAGCAGCACACATTCTGCTCTCTGAACCAGAGCATTCCGGACAAAGCGCCTCAGTCTCAGACTGGGGCGTTCGTCCGTTTAGCGCCCGGAAAAGAGAGCACGACTATGCAATGGTTCAAACATCACAACAACTTTCGGAATACGCCAGCGATGAGGTACATCGCGAGTCAAGAAGGAGCAGCAGGAATCGCTGCTGTTTATCGACTCTATGAGGTCTTCACTGAGCGCTTCGGAGTCGACAACGATTTTTCTGGAAGCATTACGCTACAACCTCCAACGACTCTAGCGTGGCTTGGAACAGAGTTGTTTCTTCCTGAAGAAAGTGACAATCCATATAGCTCTGGATTGGAAGATCGAAGCAGTGATGACGTGCTGAAGTTTTTGGGCTACTGCGAATATGCAGGAATCATCACTATCGAAAGACACGAAGGAGAAGTGTGGCGTCTCGACGAAAAAGGAGTAAGTTCTGCTACTGGCACGAAACAAGTCTGGACGACGCTCACAATTCCTGGCTTTGCTGCGCTCGCTGACGTGTATTCAGCGCGCAAAAAAGCTGGTCGCGCGCTCGAAACGACTCAGTAGTGTGCACAGTGTTCGAAGAGCGTTCGAACGTTGTGCACACCTGATGCGAAGACTGTGCACACATTCGACCAGCGAAAACTCCTAAGTCTTTTAGAAATGGCTCGATGTTTGCACACTGTTCGAACACTCTGCGCAGAATGTGACTGTTGATGTAGATGTAAGAGGTTAGAGGCAAGAAGAAAGAAGCGAGAGGTCAGATGGTCAAGATGCCGAGACGCGCTTTTATGCGCGAGCCCGCCTGCTTGCTTTCGCTTCGCTCAAAAGAGCAACACCAAAGGCAACATTGACGACTAAAGAACACAGAGACTGCCTCGTCTCCGCACCTCAGCGCCGAAGCGTTGTCACAGACTGAGGATATTGTATGACCCGTATGACACGTCATAACGTTCTGAGCGTTCAGCTAACGAACGAACTCGCCCGGCAACTCGACACCGTATGCAAACGTGCTCTAATTCCGCGCTCTGCTTTCGTGAGACGCGCGCTTGAGAACGCATTACACCCACAAGACGGCATAGAGGCTCAGATCATTCTGAGAGCGGAGCACGCTGCCCAAAAGGCTCGGAACAAAGTGCTGCTAGAAGCGGCATCGGGAAAACCATGAACTGGCTAGAAACAGCAAAGCGGAGATGGCCAACTCACTGCATCGGTGGTTGCGGACGCTTTGCCGTCTACACCCCAAGCATGGGTCCGCTTTCCAAGATCCTGCTCTTCGAGTCGCGCGGCGAAGCTGAAGCGCAGATCGTCGATCCCAGATTCGCTCACGTCGTCGACCTGGCCCAGGACATAGAGGCTATAGCGCGCCAAGAGCGAGAAGATCGCAGAGCGGAAAAGAAGCAAGCAGACTTGCGCGCTGTCGGGTTCGCGAAATGAGAATCAAACTTCACACCATGTCCCTCCCAGCCGATTGCAGCATTGACATAGATTGGTCACCACTGCCTGTGGGAGACAGGCCTAGAGATGGAATCGAGTTTGGAGCTAAGCGACCACACAAGCAGAAGCGAGCGAGTAGGAAACGAATCCCTACCGGTCACGCGATCCGCAAGCTGCTGTCAGTTCGCTAAGCGAACAGGCGGCTGGTGGTCAATGAGTGTAATCGGGATTTCTCGCCAAGTACGCCGAAGGAATCGCGCAAGAACTTGTTTCTAATGACGTTCCAGTACATGATTGCCTTCGATGATGAGCAGATTGAATGTGGCGAGTTGGGGTTTGCTCTTGGGGGCAACGGGCCAAGTTGCTCTGTACGATGCCTTGCTACCACGTATTCCTTTGTGGATGTTTTTCGCTGCTCTGCTTCCACCTTGGCTGACGGTCTACACCATTTCATTTTGCAGACAAGCCCCCTTTGGTCCTCGGCGCTTCCGCCACTGTTTGATATTTGCGATGTGCTGGTATTCGGTTGCAACGATACTCGCTGAGGCTCTCCAATTCCTCATTCAACCACCGCCACACGGACACTTTCCAATTAGCGTCGCACGAGTACTGACCTACGCTGGTGGGCTCAGCTTTATTGTTTTCGTTCGGGCTTGTGTCCTGTTGCGCCGCGATGAAATTTCAGCGCCTTAACGCCCGTGCTCAGTCAACTGTCGAAAACAGGCGATTACACTCATCTTGGGCTATGGAGCGACGGCCAGAAGAAATTCCTTGCCCTCGGATCGCCGGATTGCGGAGTGAGTGTAATCGGGATTTATCAACAACTACTTGCCAAATGCTTTCAGCATGGTAATCGCGCACAGGACAATGGCGGCGGATACAATACCCGTCCAGAACACAAACCGACAGTAACGTGGGAGCACGCTGTGGGGAAAGAGAGCCGCATACGTGTCCAAAACATCGTCTCCACTACGGAAACTCAGCCATTCGATTCTGTCCCTAGCTGAATCCATCCTCATCAGGCGGATTCGCATTACCCACCAAAAGGCGATGCTGACCAGACCCATTATTGCGAGTGCAAAGAACGCGACCGCGACCATTCAGCCGCTCCTCAAAGGCTTACCATGGCCAACATTATAATGCGAATCGAGGATAACTGTTGAAATCAGGCGATTACACTCAAAACCCCCGGCTACGAGTGAACTTCGTAGCCAAACCTCCTAACAGGGCTCAGAATCACTCCAAAATCAATCTGTTTTCGTGCGTTTTTCACAGGTTTTGAACAGGTTTCGCGCATTTCTGAACACGTCATCGAGCCAGCACCTCAGCACGTGGTCGACGACGAGCAGCGCTCGACGCCACGCACCACGCCCTCGTCTAGCCTAGACGATCCCCGCCACCGCTCCGCTTGAAAGGTCCCGCGGATAAGGGGGTCATTTTTGAATTTGACCTCGACCAAGGTGCGTGGCACGCTCACGCGCGCACCTGCGCGATTCCTGCCGCGTGTAATTCTTGTCTACTTTCCGTGACATTCCTGCTTCCTGGCGAGTCGTTCCCGGTTGGCGCGTGCTCTGCGCTGTCGACTTTAGACGCGTTCCCAGATCGTTTCCTCAGCGCCGTAGGGGCTGTCACACTTCGCTTACCAGTATGAGGGAATGAGTTATGCAGAGGATCACGATCACGATTAGCGACGATCAAGCGGAAAGACTCAAGGACGTGCAGCGCATCACTGGCGCACCGATCAGCTTGCAGATTCGGCGCGCGCTGAACGCATGTCCGGTACGCAAAGTGACCACAGATGAAGACCGCACTTTTCTTATCGAGCACGATGCTAGCGGACCCAGCTTCACCGAGGTGTCTTAATGCGTGACCGAAAGCCGCTCGACCTTCACGACCTGCAGGGGACAAAACCCGCTTACGTTTTGCCGGACAGCGATGTCGGGCCAGGACGCCCGAAATATCCGAAGGGGATTAGCGGCGAAGCGAAGTCCGCATTCAAGCGTCTGACCAAGATGCTTGAGGATCGTCGCACGATCACCCAAGGCGACGCGGAAATCTTGCGCTTGTATGCGCACCTCTTCGACCGTCACGAGCGCGCGCTCGAACACGTCAGGGCAGAGGGCGAAATTGTAGAAACTGACGCTGTCACGAAGACCGGCGAAGTGTTCACAGTCTTGAAGCCAAATCTGTGGCTGAAGATCGCCGAGACGTGCGAGACGAAGATGGCTGCGCTCTTGACGCAGTTGGGGCTGACTCCGCGCACGCGCACTCAGGTGAAGACGACGAAAGAGCCAGCGAAGCCAGAAGCGATTTTTCCCACACGCGAAGAAGCAGCAGCGGCGCCGGCAATCTCCGATGCGGATTTTCTCGCGAGCATCGACGAGACGAAAGTGACCGCACAATGATGGATCCACGAAAGATTATGAAGCTGTTGACGGCACTGATCAAAGTGAAGCGCCTGTGCGGTGAACTCGGCTTGCCAGATGCGATCAACCAAGAAGCAGCGCGTGCGTGCGTCGCGGAGTGTATCAAGGGCGGCCCGCCAGAGTTGCATCAGGCTGTCATCGAAGCATTCGGCGGATCGCAGACGATCCAGTAGGGCTGTCACGGGAACAGGATATTACAGAGCGGAAGATGCTCAGCAAGACGACTCAGATTGAAGGAGAAACCACATGTTCATTCTTTGGACCAATCACCCCTACGACAAAAATCTCAACGGCACCAAGGAGCACGTCGCGCGCAGCGTTGCGGAAAGTGCCTTCCAGTTTAAGCAAGCTGTTCTCGCGGAAAAGCCTCGCTACGGCACTCCCGAGTGGCTGGCCGAGCGCGCAGCAATGAGCGCAGCAGTTGCAACGCCGCCCACTCCAGCGACGGTGACATTCGAGGTCGGCAAGGGCCCGATTGATGGACAACTGTCGCTCGTGGCGAAATGTTCGAGAGGCTGCACAGCCAGATTCACGGGCGACGTACACACAGCCGAGACTGGCGACTTGAAGTTACTTCACTCGTGCGGCGATCAATCTGGCCCCGTTCCTTTTTCCGCAGCGGCGATTGCAGAGTATCGGAAGTTGAAGGACAAAGAAAACCCCAACGCGCCGCACAGCGCTCAAGATGCGGAGTATTACGCTGCGGCCGCTCCGCAAGAATCGAAGCCGTCAAAATATCCGCCGATGCCGCTGGCGGTTCTGAATGAGATGAAGCAGAGCATCGGAAAGTAGGAGCCTGTGAGTCCAACACTACTTCGTCGCATGCTGAACTGGCCGATCGTGTGGCGCATAGCGGTCAAGAAAGCGACAGTTTTGCTGCACACGCAGCCGGATTCAACTTGCCTTCCTTGCTTAGCGAAAGCGCGTCGCGAACGGGAGAGCGCACTGAAGTGTTCGAACAAGAAGACGCCTGAGCGCGCGCGCCCCAAGATCGCGCTCGTCGACTTCTGAAGTTGCGGCTAACAGGAATTCAGAGACACTGAGAGGTAATTCTTATGGAACGACGAATTTTGAGCACGACTGCATCATTGCGCGCCGAGTCGCAAGGAGATGAAATGGCCCTCACGGGCTATGCGGCACGCTTCAACACCAAGAGCCATCCGCTGCCGGGTGGTTTCACGGAGACGATTGCCCCAGGTGCCTTCAGGCGCTCACTCGCAAACGGCGACGACGTGGTCTGCACGTTCAATCATTCAAGCGATCACGTACTCGGACGAACGAAGAGCGGCACACTGCGCTTGGCAGAAGACGACAAGGGCCTCAAGTTTCGCTGCCAGCTCGACAAAAACCAAACTGCGCATCGTGACCTGCACTCCGCAATAAAACGCGGTGACATTGCCGACTGCTCTTTCGCGTTCACAGTGGACGGCGATGACTTCAACGACGGTACAGACGAGAACGGCGAGCGCTGCATTTTGCGTACGGTGCGCAGCGTCAAACAACTCCACGACGTTTCAGTGGTCACGCAGCTTACGGCGGCACTTCAGTCGACGCTCGCGCTGCTGCGACCGTTGTTTCAGACGCGACTCAGGACGCCTTCAATCGCGCTCGCTTAGCTTTGGTCGCGGCTGAGATTCGTCAGGGTGTGGCGTTCGAAGCACAGTCTCCATCGCCCCGTGATGCGAACAATCCCGGCGCTGTTGGGGACCCGACGCAGAGTTTGAGAGACGATGACGATGAGTTTTGGAAAGACCTGCTCGGAGATGATGACGATTCTAAGGACGATTCCGAACGTCATCTTCGCGCTGCTCAGTATCACCGGAACTGCGCGAACACGTCGAGCACCATGCAGAGATGCGCTGCACAGCACAACGCTGCGAATCTCCACAGCGAAGCAGCGCGCACCTATCCGAACGCGAGCGCTTCGAGCGCTGCTCGTTCGGCATCTCGGGCGTTGAGGGGCTAATGGACGTTCGATTCGAATCCGGCCTGAAAGCGCAGCGTGAAGTCTGCGAGCTACTGGCAGAGCGAATCGCCGATGATCCGCGCGCTGTCGACTTGCTCGACCTGCTGTTAGAGGTTCAGTTCGGGCTGATCAAGATTTTCAACGAGGAATTGCGACTCGCAATCGAGAGGGCAAAAGATGAACGGCCAAAATAAATACACTGTCGCGCAGCGCTTGAACATTTTGGAATCGCGCTGCACCGCTCTCGAAGCGGAGAACAAAGAACTCCGATCGCACTTGGCAGGCCAGCTCGAAACGAAAATTAACGACGCGCGCAATCTGATTCAGGACAGTATTCGCGTGCCTGCTGATGGCGCGCCAGGTCGCGACGGTACGAATGGTGTGGATGGGCAGTCAATCGTCGGTCCGCAAGGGCCTCGCGGTGACGTTTGTGTAATCGGTCCAACAGAAATGGCTGCGGCTGTGCTCGACTTGCGCCGCAAGCTGAAAGAGCAACACGCCGCGGTGATCGCGCGCCTCATAGAGGGCATCGAGGCAAACAGAAGGCCCGGAAGCAGCGGCGGCGCACGGATTCTCGCGACGCATCTCGAAATGATTCTCGCGGACATCAGGAAACTCGCATAGGAGAAAACACAATGGCAACGATTCACCCGCCCACAAATGGGCACAGCAACAACGCAGAAGAACAAGCAGCGAACACTTGGCCGCTTTTTGAACACCCAAAAGCGCTGACCCCGGCTCAACTCGATGAACTGCGCGCGAAAGCGCCACAAGTGGAGCCTGACCACAACTCGAGGGCCGCTGTGGACATCGCAGATCGCCAAGCGCGGCAGAAACTGCAAGACGATAAGCGGCGCGCTGAGATTGCCGCGAAGAAGTAAAACAAGTTTCCGTGCCGTACGGAGTCGAGCATACACCGTAAGGTGGTGACGACAAGGGACGGATGCGCGTGAGGCTACGCAGTCGCACCTCACATCCCATGGCAGGGGGAGTCGCTCGAAACACGGCTCTCCCGCCTCGTTAAGGTTTGTGAAGCGCGCTTCTGCGTTCACGATGCGGAAGAAGCCTCTGGGGAAAGCGATTGCGCCTACTGCGCACGAATCGACTGATAGAAACTGGAGGCTTTTTGAAGTCTTTGGAGGAATGAAATGCCTGGCGGAACGTGGAACATCGTAATCAACAATCTCGCAAGAGGTACGACTGCCGAAGAAGTCATCTCTTGGTTGTGGGAAAGCATGGGACTCGAACTGCTGCCTGAGAACGTCTCTGTTAAAGACGTGCACAGCGAGCACGCGAACGCTATGCTCTTCATTCCAGCGAAAGCGCTCGTGCCGCTGCTGAACCGCTACCTCTGCGATCAGCCGATTAACGGCCGTCTCGTCAAGTTCTCGCAATGGCAGAGCAAAAAGCCGGAGTATCGCGTGACGGTCGATCAGATCACCGTGGAATTTCCGACAAATCGGAACGGAATTCGCAAACTGTAGGATCCTATGCTTATAGAAGCACTTCAAAACGTCCTCGCAGCCGACACTGGCATGCAAGCTTATCTCGGAACTCCGCTGACGCGCGCTGACAAAGCGAACGGAATATGGCCCGTTCAAGCCCCAGATCAGCCGACGATGCCGTATCTCGTGATGCGACAGGTGACCGGGTCGCCGTTGCAGGAGTCACTCCAAGGCACCGGATGTCTCACGACAGAGCGCTGGCGGTTCACGTGCGCGGGCAGCACTTACAGGAGCGCGAAGAAGTTCGCAAAATACCTGCGAAAACTTCTGATCGCTTCAGACGGTCCGCTGAATGGCGATCAGACTGTCGGCTGCTGCTTCGTTCAAGGCGTGTGGGCAAAACTCGAAGTGGATGACTCAGTGAGTCTCGGAAAAGGGACCATGTTTAGCGTCCACCTCGATGTGGACGTGAATTACCAAGACTTCGACGCAAGAGTCAGTTAAGAAAGTTCTCGCGGCTGCTGTGAAAAACCTGTCCGGCAGCCTGCGGGGAAAAACCCCTAACACTTCTCGCGTAGTTTATGAACTCCACTCCGAGAGTCACCATCTGCCCACCTTCTGCGCCGCATCGAGATTTGCAATTCGACAAGGCACAATTTTTACACAACAGGCCGATGCCAGTTGAAGCGCATTATGTCGGATCGCGCAACGGCGTCAACGGCTGGGCGTCGACAGGACTCAGCTTCGGCGATTATCAAAGCATGAGTTGCTCGCGTCAAAAGATACGCGAACGCCGTCTTGAGACTCCAGCCTTCATGCACGACGAGCGCCGTTTTCGCGCTGTCGTGATTCGCTATTTAGAAAACAAAGCATACGGCGCAGGCAAACACCCCGCCCGCGCATTACGAACAGGAACAGAGGTCGAGCGCTCGCTGCGGCTGACTGTTGCGATGAAGAAAAAAGCAGAGCACGCAGAAACACTTCTCGCCATGTTTGCCACACGATACCTTGCGGCGGCTGACGAAGCTGAGCGCAAGGCGTTGCAGCAGCGAATTCTTGAGTACGACACAGCGATTCGCGTCTATCGCGAGCCGTGGGTCATCCCGCAAATTTGCCGCGCGTACTACTTCGAGCGACTGGAGTCCTGCGTCGTCGCGGATCGCTTCGGGTTCAAAGCACCGTGGGTGCGTCAGACGCTTCGACGACTCGCGCTGCTCGATGCGAAGATGCAAGACGGAACAGACGCATACGCTCGATTAGGTCGAAAATCTTTGCAATAGGAAGCGCGGAGAGCGACGATCTTCAATCGGAGAGTGATCTTCCATGCAGCAAAAAGCGCTCCCGGCTGAAACGGTCGACGCTATTTGCTCGGGCAAGGATACGCTTTTCCAAATGCATCCATGAGGAGCCACGATGTGTGCTGGTGAGCCCTCTCTGGATTGTCACGAATGAACTTCAGCGCAATTCGAATTAGTTGACCGTTCTCGACTTCCCCTGGACGACAAAACGGTTTGCGCACTTTCTTACCTGCCTGATCTTCGACGAACTCAGCGCCGAACTCCACGCCGCTCACGAATCCGGTGACGTACCCCACGCATGCCATCGCGTTCATAGCGTCTGAGTTGTTCCTATCCTGTTTGTCTACCACAGAGCATAGACGCATGAAAGCATTCCCAGATGTTTCAGGAAATTCTTCGGTCTGCGAACGCGCAAACAGTGAGCCGCATAGGACCATCAAGATGAGCGAGAGTGTTTTCATGCGGGGATTGTACGACAGAAAGGCTCGTGACCGTCGTAACTTTCGGCGCTCTGCAACCTTCCCTTATCGTGACTGCGAGGGATCACGATGGCGAAGAAGAAAACCAAAGAGCAGTTGTTCGCGGAATTCATCTACGAATACGGCTGGCGCGATGGCGCATTCAAAAGGGTCAATGACATTCTGGATGAAGAGACGCTGATCACGACAAGAGCGGCACTCGCCTTGAAGCAGTACAAAGAAATGGGAGGTCGCAGACCCTCAGACATCGACAAAGCACGTGAAGAATGGGAGAAGGCTGGCAAGCCATCAGAGGGCATTCGCGGATACAAATTCAAGGAAAGCGGAGAGTACAACGTGATGGAAACTTTTGATGCGACTTTCTTTCCGGGTGAGCAACCAAAGAAAAAGCGCTCCAGCGATGCGGGCCGCTGAAGCGCTGAGTGCAGCCAAGGGGAGAAATCTAGGATGGTGCTTTCCAAGCGATGTGCTTGCGAACTCGCTGCTTGGCTTGGACGGTCTCGATTACCAGCTTGTCGCACAAGAATCCCTTGTGCACTTCCATCAGATACAGCGTGCGATGCCCTTTCCGAGAGTGTCGCTGAGCCGTGCGACTCCATTTCGTGAAGAACTTCAGAGCTTCGAGCCGTGTGAGGGGGATCTGAACTGGTGCAGCTCCGTGCTTGCCATGTAGAGTGTGAACAGCCATGTGTCGGTCCTCCTTGACCGGTACTTTGGTGAGGACTCGTTCAGTGTTTGCGCACTGAGCGGGTCCGTTACTTGCTGAGGGACTTCTTTGGTCGCCCTCCCTTCGCTCCGTTCTTGCGCGCTGCCGCCGTTTTTGCCGCTGAAGTTGACTGGCCGCCGATCTCTCCGCCTTTGGCGCCGATGCGTGCGAGGTATTCGCTCACTGCTGTTGGGATTTTCGTCGTCATTTTCTAGCGCCCCACCTTCGGATCAAAGTCGATGCTGTTAGCGTACCAGCGCTCGCGAGTCATTGTGTAGCCGAGTTGCTCGCACGCTGCCATGAAGTTCTTAATGCGCTTCAGACCGGTCTCGTTCACCGCTCCGGTCGTCGCATCAGGGCGCAAGCTGATCTTCATTCCAGCAGTGCCGATCTGATACGTCTCGTACATTCCGCCAATGCTGTCGTATGTGCTGAGCGTCGTAGCGCGAACCTTGAGATACTTCGCAAACTGTCCAGCAAAGTTCTGCGCCTCTTCTAGCGTCTCGAAGTTGATCCGCGCCTCAAAGAAGTCAGCGAGAACCGGACCGTCTGATGTTCTCTGGTTGCCGCTCACGTTCCAGCGAATCCCTTTGCCGATGTTCTGTCTTCCGCTGTACTCCGGTAGTGTTGTTGTCGTTTTCATGATCCAAGCATACCCAAAGCGGCTTTGGGTTACTAGATCACGAGGGTAACCAGAGGGTAATGCTTGCTAGCGAACAAAGAGCGAAGGTGGTACCATGCTCGACATGGACGAAGGGCGCAAACGAGTCTTGCTCATTGCAGCAGCAATTTTGTCCGCAAGAAAGCTGTCCAACTTCGATGGTGGGAAGCGAGTCCCCGCAACCATGACTGCGATTTCAGATGCAGTGCGATGGGCGGAAGAACTACTCAGAGCGATTGATGAGCGCTGGCCAGTGACGAGATGACGAAATAGTATAATTCCGCTGAAATGGTCGATCCCGTCAACGCGGCGTTAGCGAAGAAGGCACTTCCGCCTGTTGATGGTCTAATACAACGAATTGCTGGACCCCTCGCTGATGAGATTGGCGAGTCCCTGGCAATCATTGCCCGACCCTATCGGATTAAGCTCAGTTTGAAGATGTTCCAAAAGACGCAGCGAATGTTGGAGGAAGCTGGCATCAGTCCGCAAGCTGTGCCGCCTAGATTGTTCCTGCCGATGGTAGAAGCTGCGTCCATTGAGAACGATGAGGACTTGCATACTCGTTGGGCTGCGCTTTTGGCGAACGCGGCCACGTCTCCAGATTCCGTGCATCCTTCATACATCGAAGTT
>Ga0210388_10002549_pt1 | contig 14154 bp, 15 predicted proteins | sample IncBWC19OmetaG_FD_155485 | JGI IMG/M metagenome (GOLD analysis project Ga0210388, IMG submission 155485) | Forest soil microbial communities from Barre Woods Harvard Forest LTER site, Petersham, Massachusetts, United States - Inc-BW-C-19-O ...
CTGGGTTGACTACAGGCGAGCTATCTCAAAATCATCGGCAACAGATGATACTTCTGCGCGACCCAAACAGCGATTCCGGAAAAACCGTCCTGCGCGCAATGCTGCAGAATCCCCGGTCGCAGGCTCTTGCGGAACGCCGCCAGAACTCCAAACATAGCCCCGTACGCCGAAATAACCGCGACGCCCTTCCATCCCTGGTAGATATGCCCAGCCCCAAAGACGATCGCCTGCAGAACAACGCCCACCGATATGTTACCGGTCCACGCCGTGAATTGCCGCTGTAGATATCCGCGAAAAATAATCTCCTCGCAGAATCCCGCAAACACCGCCAGTACCACGAACACACCGAGTTCCGGAAGCGTTTTGGGGTACATCGATTTCGCCGCATCGACTCCGCTAAATCCCAGCACAAAATGAGCAAAGGTAAGCAGGCCGACAACCGCGACCCAGAAAAGCAGTGCAATGGCCACATCGATCAAGAAATCTCTGCCGTGTTGCCACTTGCCGCCGATAATCTCCCGCAGGGCTACTCCGTGCAGCATCAGTCCCAGAAACCAGACGTACGCCAACAGCACGAGCTCATAAGCTAGCGTGAGCAAGTAGGTCCCAATACGGCTGATTTGAATCGTTGCCTGCGTCAAGGCCTGCGGTCGCTCGAGGGCCGAAATCCCAATGATAAAAATCAGCAAAATGACGGTGTGCCAGACCGGCGCTACCGGTCGAGGTTTGCCCCCGTCCATCGCGATTGGTTCCCCTGGAAAATCGCCTGAACCGTTCGTCATCTGTCCGCCTTCCCGCGACGCAGTGTAACAGCGCAATTAGCGAGGCGCAAAGCCCGCTGAAATGCTCTCGCGCATGCGGCGGTGTCAAATTTTGCTTGCGTTGCCAGCTCCAGAATAGGTAGAGTGGGCGCTACTCGTAGTGGCGAAGGGGCCTAGTAGGCTCCACATATAGTTCTGCGGTTGCCATTCGGGTCTGAGGGGGCGGCGGTTTGACCTGCGTCCTATCCATTGCCAATCAAAAGGGCGGAGTTGGGAAGACCACCACGTCCATCAATCTCGCCGCCGCGCTGGCCATCAAGAAAAAGCGCACGCTCCTTATTGATTTGGACCCGCAATCGAACGCGTCGATCGCATTTTTCTCCTCGGACGAAATTCAGGGCACCATGTATGACATTTTTGCCGAGCATTCCGTCGAGATGGCTAAAATTATCCGCCCGACGAAGGATGAGTATCTGCACGTTGCGCCCGCCCGTCTCGCGCTCGCCCGACTTGAGCAGCAGCTGGCCGGTCAATTCGACGCCCCGTTCAAGCTCAAAGACGCGCTCGCGCCCATCCTGAAGAATTACGACTACATCGTCCTCGACACGCCGCCCGCTCTCGGAATTCTCACGGTGAACGCCCTGGTGGCATCGACGCATCTCCTAGTGCCCATCCAGGCGGCCTACTTCGCAATCGAAGGCACCGACGATCTGCTCGAAACCTACGGCCGAATTCGCTCCCGGCCGAACCCGGATCTGAAAGTTCTTGGCGTCGTCATCACGCTATTTGACAAGCGCACCAACATCTCGCGCGACACGCACGAACAAATCCGCGCGACGTTTGGTAACGCGCTCTTTAAGACTCGCATCAGCAAAAACGTTCGCTTGGAGGAAAGCCCGGCCTACAAGGAGACCGTTTTTACTTACGCGCCGAAATCTTCCGGCGCCGAGGAATACAAAAAGCTCGCCCAGGAGGTATTACAACGTGTCGAAGAGGATCGGGTTGCCCGTCACTCTCAAGATGCGGCATGACGCGCATTACGTCGAAACGCTGACCAGCTTTAGCGGCGCGTCGGTGGGACGCATGATCCCGATCGACAAGATCCGGCCCAATCCCGATCAGCCGCGCAAGAATATCGGTGATGTGCGCGAACTCGCCGACTCCATCCGCGAAAAGGGCGTTCTCGAGCCCCTGCTGGTCCGCTACATGCCGCGCGAGGACATCTACTACATCATCTCGGGTGAGCGCCGCTTTCATGCTTCGACCGCCGCCGGGCTCCACGAGCTGCCGTGCATCGAAAAAATCGCCGACGACGCCGAGACCCTCGAGCTGGCGCTCATCGAAAATCTCCAGCGCAAGGATCTGACGCCGTTTGAAGAAGCCGACGGTCTGCAGCGCCTCGCCGATCAATTCGACTATACGCACGATGACATCGCGAAAAAAATAGGCCGCGCCCGGTCGTCCGTCACCGAAACAATGTCGATCCGCGTAATCCCGGAAGATGTTCGGCGCGACTGCGTGGAGCAGGGAATCGTCTCGAAATCGCTCCTGCTCCAGGTTTCGCGCCAGCCGACTGAGAAAAAAATGCGCGAGATGGTCCAGCGAATCGTCCAGGGTGGATTGACGCGCGACGAAGCCCGTCGAGCCCGCAAGGACGAAACTGAGTCCGCCCCGCGGCCGCAGCCCTTCATCTTCGATTTTCAATCCGAAGACGGATCGTACCGACTGAAGTTGCAATTCCGAAAAAGCCACGTAAGCGACGAAGAGCTGGCCGCCGCACTCCGCGCAGTCCTGCGGCGGGTAGAATCCGGCTCGATTTCGTCCTCAGCCGCATAGCCCGAAACCAGCCTCTGCTTCGCTCTTGCGGGTGATAGCTCCTGCGAAACGCTCGCATCGTAGGCGGCCGACCGGGTTGTCCGGCTTACGAGTTCATGCGCTCCATCTTCGCCGCGAGCTCTACAAAATCCTTCGCCACCACATCAAATCCCGCCAGGGTCTCGGCCGAGGCTGGCGCAGGCTTTCGATCCGGCCCGCCTTCCAGTGGGCGAGGCACATATCCTGTCCTCAGCCCAAGCGCCTTCGCCGCGTTCAAATCCGGCGGGTGCGCCGCGCACATCATCACCTCGTTCGGCTTCAGGCTCAGCAGTCCAACCGCACCGAGATACACCTCTGGATCCGGCTTGTAGTGATGAAATAAATCCGCGCCAAACACGGTGTCCCACGGTAACCCGGCAAATTTCGCCATCTCCACCAGCAGCGATACATTCCCATTCGAAAGCGTCGCAATAATGTAATTCTTCTTCAACCGAGTGAGACCCTCTGCCGCATCCGGCCAGCCGCTCAACCGGTGCCACACATTTGTCCAGTGCGCTTTTTCATCTTCCGTCAGCGTGATGTTGTACTGCTTCAACAAATCTTCCAGGATCATGCGGTGCAGGTCGTCGAGCTTCGTCCACGGCAACTCGCCTTTGCGGACTTTCTCCATCGACGGGCCATATCCCGCGCGCCACTGATCCGCGAATTTTCCCCAGTCGATTTGCAGATTTTTCTCTTTACCCCACTCCGTGGCCTCACGAATGATCGACCCGCGCCAGTCCACCACAGTCCCAAAAGTGTCGAACACCATCGCCTTCACTCTGAGAGGCCCACCGGCGGCCGGCACGGCGCGACCGCTGGCAGCCTCCGCATTCGCTGCTCCGCTCATCATCATCCCCGTCCCGGACATCGCTGCAATTCCGCCCAGCGCCACCGGCATCCCCAAAAAATCTCGTCTGCGCATAGCCTCACCCCCCTTGTTCGGCGCGTCGCAGCGCACACTTTTGCCTGGATCGCGCGGAAACCCGGATCAAGCCGCTCGAAGCGTATCACTGCTCGTGCGGCCGATCACCTGTAGGTTAAACGGACGGAATCAGCGGCTGGTTTCCGCCGCCTCGCCGCGCTCGTGGTAGGTCCCAAATTTCTGCGCGATGGGCTTGAGCGTTGGATAAAACTGCACGAAGGTGTGCTCGACTGCGGCGTTGTTCTCGTGGCACACCCAGCAATTCTCCTTTGGATTCACTGCCGCCGTCGTGTCGTCACCCCGGAAACCAAAATACGCCCACTTGTCGGGGAATCGCTGCTCGTCTTTCACTTCTGCCGCGAGCCCCATCAAGTCCGTTTGAAAATGCCCGGTCTTGTTAATCGAGCCTATGGTCTGCTGATCGCGGTCCTCCAGCACGAACCACGTGTGATCCGGCCATTTTCCGCTGGCCACAAACGCGCGATACGCCCACTGCGGCACAAACACGTTCGTGAACATCTCATGGCTGCCCGGCATGGGGCTGTAATTCATCCCCAGCCCCGACGAGAGATAAATCCACTCGCGGTACCCTTCCGGACGCACCAGCCTGTCGCCGGAAAATTGCGCCTTCGCGGCACCGACCGCATCGTCGGAAGCCACCGCATGTCCCAATACCAGGCACAGTATCATTACCGCGACAACCAAAACTGCTCGCCTCATCTAAAACCTCACCAGGAAACGCGAAGTAGGAACCGGAGCAGCGCGGTACCTTTCTGCTTCTGTCGCGGTTAGACGCACCACTGCCGGATTCGATACCAAAAGGGAAAATCGTCTGCCGGTTCTAGTTGGCCTCGGCCCCGGTCGCGCTCAACGAATTGTAAATCGTCTCAATCCAGGCATCGGTGCTCACGAACGTTCCCGAATATTTCTGCCAAGGGTCCAGAACTTTCTCGCTCTTCATTTGCGAAAGGGTCTCGCCCCTCGCCATCGCTTGTTGCACTACACCCATGGTGTCCTTCATCATTTTTGTGTACGCCCGCAGATCGTCCACGTTCGCCAATTCGCCGTGTCCCGGAATCACCTTCGCGTCGGCCGGAACCATCGCCGCCACCTTCTCGCATGCCGCGATCATGCCCTGCACGCTGCCTCCGGCGTTCACATCGACAAACGGGAAGCCGTACCGCACAAACTCGTCGCCCATGTGCACCACGCGATTTTTGGTGAAATAGACGACGCCGTCGCCGTCTGTATGAGCCGCAGGGAAGTGCGTCACCCGAATTTCCTCATCGTTGAAATACAGCTTCAGCTCGTCGTCAAATGTGATCATGGGCAGCCCCGCCTTTGCCATCGGCGCCTGCTGCACGTGTACGGCCCCGCCCGGCCCGTTCCCGATCGAGCTGCCCGCTTCGAGCCTCTTGCGCAAGTTTTCGTTCGCGATGATCGTTGCCCCGCGCGCACCCCACGCCGGATTCCCGTTCGAGTGATCGTCGTGATAGTGCGTATCGATCGCGAACCGAACCGGCTTGTCGGTGACGCCGATACCCTTCAGTGCCGCGGCAATCTTGTCCGCCAGCGGCGCATATTCGGTGTCGACGATTATCACGCCGTCATCGCCCAGCGACGCGGCGATGTTGCCACCCGCGCCTTGTAGCATGTAGATATTTCCCGAAACCTTGCTGACCTTGATTGCGACCTTCGAGAAATCCTGAGGAGTTTGCGCAAACGCGATGCAAGGCAACAGCAGCAATACGGCAGACAGAAGTTTTCGCATCGAAACCCCACACCAGGTTGAAGTGCGGCGATCTTACCACCGAATGCGACGCGGTCATCTGGTTCGCCTCAACTGAATAGCGCGTGCGCCGCGGCGTCTGCATAATCGCGGCGCGGGTCGCCGTACTCTTCTTCCTCCCCGGGGTTTTCATTCCCGCGCAGCGCCCTCGATTCATGCTGCAGGACGGTCACGATCGCGCGGGATTGTCGAGGTGCTGTTTGGCGACCACAGTCGCGAGCTGCTTCTGGCAAGGTTCGTCCTGCGCGGCTATCGCTGGCGCGCCCCGTACACGAAGCGTCGCGTCTCCGAGAGCAGTCCTTCTTTTGCCTGCGCCGAAGCTGTTATCCTACCCAGGATATGGAACTCACCCCGCAGCAGCTGAAATCTCTGACTCGCCTCCAAGGACGTGGTTTCGAGGTGGTCGCCTTCCCCATGTATGAAAGCTACGTCGGCATCCGAAAGGGGAATTGCGGCGCCCTTCTCGCTCCGGCCGGTCCCGAGGGTTTCGCTCTTTATGGCGAGCCGTCCTACTTGGTCGCCGGAGGCCTCAGCGCCCGCACAATCCAATCCGACGGCCATTGGTTTGTCCGCAAGCAAGACAAGGTTGCCGCCAGCCCCGAACGCACCGCCGAACTCGAAACCTTCGCCGCCGAACTGGTCGACACGCTCCTCCCGGTAGTCTGATATTCGAGTCGTTCCTCCGCGAACTCCGTGCGTTCGCGGTGAGACTATTGGTCTTTCGGTAACCCAAGCCGATACCGTAGTCAACCGTTACCGGAGGCCTGAACTATCCTATTCGGAAGAGGCTCGCCAAAGCGTCATGAAAAGTGTCTTGCTGGTCGCCATTGCTGGCCTCATCGGCGCAGGCGTTGTCGCCGCCTACCAAGTTGGCTCTGTCTATTTGGCCAACATCGAGTTGCAGTCTGATCTTAAGGATTTATCGTCCCTCACCGGCACTCGAATCGGTCTCGTCGATCCCCGGTCCACGGCCCAGATCCGCGACCAGGCGATCGAGCACGCCGCCCAACACGGAATTCCGCTCGAACCGGAGCAGGTGAGTGTCGAGCGCCACGGCGAAGACAAAGATGGGACCATCTCCATATCAACCGCCTACGACACGAACATGAACGTCTTCGGCTATCGCTGGACCATCCATTTCACCGCCGCCAGCCCTGGAAGTTAGAATTCCAGGCGAGTGGGATACGGTAGCGACGAACGCGTGCTGCGGGCGTCGTTGTAACGACCGGCTTCTCCACCTCCTAGCAGTCCCATTACTCGGATCGCGTCTACTGCAAAATCCTCACTCCCTGTAGGCGATTCTGCCGATGCGCTGCGACGGCCGGATTCGCTAGGGTCAGAGTGGGAGGGGTCCCATGGAGAAGAAGTTTCTGGCATTCAGTGTAGTTGCATTCGCTGTCTTATTTACAGGTCGCTCTACTCACGCTGATTCCATTCGCTTGTCCAATCTGAAGGTCGATTCATCAACAGCTTTTTCGAGTTCACGCGAGCTCGATGCGGCGGCTGTGCCCAGCCTCTTCGGTGGCGATTTCAGTTTCCATTCGCTCACATCCAGCGAATTGGCCGGGTTCGTCGGGGTCCGGGGCGGAATGGGGGAGGACGATCTCTCATTTAGTTCGGACCGCGCATTCGGATCACCCATCGCCTCGCACTTGGTGCGGCGACTTGAAACCGATGGTCTGGGGTCTAAGTCCGACGATCCAGGACCAACCTCAGTGCCCGAACCGGCGTCGGCGCTACTCGCTGGCTTGGGCATCCTGGGGCTGTCCCTTTTCGCGAAAAGCAATCGCGATAAGGGGCGGCTTAGCCTCTAGCAAAAGCAATCTGGAATTACGGGCCGATCAGGCTAGCCGAGCAAGCGGCAAGCCTGATCGGCTGCAGTTCTTCCAGCTCGTCCCGGGTTCAGGCTTTGAACTGCCTTCAAAAAAAACCACAGGCATCCATCCTTGCACTCTCCCTCGTGTGTACTAAGATAGCTGCGTGGTAGAAGCCCACCCAATTTCGATTGGACATGCTGTGGCCCTTAGCGCCGCCGGAGCCCGCGAGGATGTGCCGTTCGGCAGTGCGCGGCAGGGCCGACCGGCGTGCCCGCAGCCACACCACCTGTCGCAGTTCTACTCGACAATCAAATCCAGTAGAGACACCCGCAGCCCGCTGGAAACAAACGATCGGTATAGGGTCTATTCGACAATAAAACCGCGGGGGCCCGGGCACTCATGAGTCGCGCATCGGCCCCCCTCCCTGGCGGCCCTTATGATGTCGTTTGCATTGGCGCGGGCCCTACTGGTCTTGCCTGCGCCATCGAAGCCAAGCGTGCAGGCATGCGCTCGCTCGTCATCGATAAAGGCGCTCTCTGTAACTCGCTCTACCACTACCCGATCAACATGCTCTTCTTCACCACTCCCGAACGCATGGAAATCGGCGATCTCCCGATGACCACCACCGGCGGCAAGCCCACGCGCGCCGAAGCCCTGAAATACTATCGTCGCGCCGTCGAACACTACGGCCTCGAGATGAGGCTCTACGAGTGGGTCGACGCAATTCGTGGCCGCGATGACGCCTTCGTGGTGGTGACGCACGACCAACAGTCCGCTCGACATGAATATCACGGGCGTAAAATCATCATCGCCACCGGCTATTACGACCGGCCAAATCCGCTGGGGATCCCCGGCGAGAATCTCCCTCACGTCTCGCACTATTTCACCGATCCGCACCCGTACTGGAATCAGGATGTCGTCGTAATCGGCGGCAAGAATTCGGCGGCCGAAGCTGCGCTCGAACTTTTCCGCGGCGGCGCCCGAGTCACGCTCGTTCATCGCCAACCGGAAATGGGCAAGACCCTCAAATACTGGGTCAAGCCTGATATCGAAAACCGAATCCGAGCAGGCGAAGTTCAAGCACTGTTCTCGACCAGCGTCACTCGCATCGAGCCTGGCAAAGTGTGGGTGAAAAACTCCGGCCCCGAAAAAAGCATTCCGGCCGACCAGGTTTTCGCCATGACCGGCTATCACCCCGACTTCGAATTTCTAGAGCACCAGGGAATTCGCCTCGATCCCGAAACGCGACGCCCCGAGGTCAATCCCGATTCGCTTGAAACCAACGTCTCCGGCATCTACGTTGCCGGAGTGGTTGTCGGAGGCCTGAAAACTTCCGACATCTTCATCGAAAACGGACGATTCCACGGCCGCCAGATTATTGCCGCCATGAGCGGGAGGGGAAAATTGCCGGAGCAAGCACCGGTAGCGCCCCCTGGCGAGTGAAAGCGAAGGCAAAATGAATTCTGGGGCGAAAAAACCGCGTAAGCGGAAATTGCCAGCACCCAGCAACTTTGCTACAGTAAGGTCCGATGGCTTCGATCGTCAATGAAGTGGGCGCAGTCTTTGTGACCCTCGCCAAGGGCTTCACCGTTACCCTCCGCACCATGTTCAAGAAGACGACCACGGAGGCCTATCCCGACGTTCCCGCCAGCGTTCAGCCGCGTTATCGCGGAATCCACGTCTTGCAGCGAGACGAGAATGGCTTCGAAAAATGCGTGGGCTGTTTTCTTTGCGCGGCAGCCTGTCCCGCGAATTGTATTTATATTGAGGCCGCGGAAAATACCGACGCGCAGCGAATTTCCGCGGGAGAGCGCTACGCCAGCGTCTATAACATCGACTATTCGCGCTGCATCTTCTGCGGTTACTGCGTGGAAGCTTGCCCGACCGATGCGATTACTCACGGTCACAGCATCGATCTAGCTCCGTACGATATCAACGCGCTGATCTATCGGAAAGAACAGCTCCTGGAACCCTGGCCGCCCAGCAATTCCGCAAACGTAAAATAGTTTTTGCCCGGTTTCTTGGGCTCATTCCCACGCCAAGCTGTCGACCCGGAAGGGCTACACGCTCCGCGCACCGGCGCCGAGTTTCGTCACGATTCACCCGAACCCTTAGCCGCTCGCCAACACAATTCGCACCGTCGCGACACCCATATCGGTCGACGGCGATCGCGCGTAGGCGCGGCTCTTCGGCTCGACGGATGGTTCGTGCTGTGACAGACGCCTCAACAAGGCGACGTCGCATGGGTGCTCGGTGGCTCATCGATTGGCCGTCGCGAGATTGAGCAAGGGAGGGGATTCAATCCCCCGAACGATTGAGCGCTGGATGGATGCCCTGCGCCGTGATGGATCTTTCCAGACCGGGGCCGTTGCTACCGCCCTGATTCGCATCATGAAAGCCAATACATTTCCACGGGGCGCCCGCCGTTCCGCGGACGCAGCAGGCAGGCTTGCGGGACGACTCCGCAACTGGGCGTAGCAGATCACCGAAATCTCCAATGGAATCATAAAGCTGCGGTCCGGACAGGTAGTTCCTGGCTACTATAGATCGCAGGGAATCGCGGGAAACCCCGATATCCACAACAATTTCCACAGCCCGCCTGGCCCCTCTGCCACTGAGGCAGGAGCGCGGCTGCGCTTAGAGTTGCTCCGCGCAAGGGGCGCCGTGCGGAGTAGGCTTCAGCGGTCTTTGTGGCTTCCGAGCAAGAGGTTGCGAATCAGGGGAATTCCCAGCGTGAATGGAACGAATAGAAGATTTTTCATCAGTGTGGAGCGCTGTTCCAGCCGCTCGCGGGCCGCGTCGGACTCATTTTTCTTTGCCGAAACGACCGCGTTGATGTACTTCAGGAAATCGACGCCGCATTTTTCGCACGTGCCTCCGTGTCGCTGCTCGTGGTGGCACGAGGGGCACTCGTAACGCAGAGTTGCATGGCAGCGCGGGCAAAACCGCGCGATGTCCCGAGCTTCCGCGTCGCATTTGGGGCAATTCATAGCCTTAATTTTAGTGGGTTCGAGCCGGCGCCGCTGCAAACATCAAGCCCTATGCGTCCACAGCGTTACCCCCCAAGGGGCTGCGTTCGCTACGGGCGCCGCTTTTTCTTCACGGGCAGGATTCGGGCGAACCGGCAGCGAGCAGAACGCGCCGGGAATCGGACCGTCCGTCACACGAACCACTTCAGGAAACTCACTTGTTTGGTCCAAACCGATTGTTCGGAGCGAATCTTGCCGATTTCCCAGCATTGCCGCCGCACCCGGTTCGCGCGTTTGGCGCCAGCAATCGCACCATGTGGCCAAGGCGCTCCTGGCGGAACGGTTTCGCCATGCAGACCACCGCGCCCAGCGAATGCGCGTTGGAGTAATCGCTCGGATAGGCCGAGCTCGTCAGCAGCATCACGGGAATCGTCTTCAGCCGCGGCGTGCTCTTCACGTGCGCGCAAAGCTCATAGCCCGGCAAATCCTCGCCTTCGATTTCGGCGATCAGCAGTGCCGGCGTGAACATGTTCAGTACGTGGTGCGCCTCCGGCGCGCTGCCGAGCGCGATTACATCGTAGCCTTCAGCCGTCAGATACGACTTGAGCGATTCGCGTGTCGTCAAAGCTTTATCGACGACCAGCACAAGCGGTCGTTTTGAACCAAGCTCCGCCGGATACTCCCGCGTCACTCCCGGCGGCAGCGACTTGTCTTCGAGTTTGTGCCCGCACGAATCAATGATCTCGCCGGCACCGGATTTGAACATCACGGCAACTGAGTAGCGGCCGTCGGGCATCTTCGTCACGCGCGCCACGCGGCCGATCTGCTCGGCCTGCACGGCCACGGTCGACTTGCTGTACGGGAACGTCACTGCAACGACCATCGCAACTTCGAATGCCGCGCACTTCGTCGCAAACAGGACACCGCCGCGCGACACGTCGAGCGTCGTAGAGACTTCGTCCGGCCCGCAATCGGTAACGTCAATCGTGCGCACGCGCACGGGCGCGGAAATCAACGCGCGACGTCGGCAGCGGCGTTCTCCGCGCGTGGTGTCAGAATCGGCAGCCGGCTGCTCGGAGCCCTGCGGCCTGCCTCGATCGGCCGCGCTACCAGCCGCGGGGATATTTACCGGCGGATTGCCTGCGGAATTCTGCTCGGAGAGTGGAAACTCAAACGTATCGCTCATTCTCGATTAGCCCCTTCGTCTTCGCGTACGTGTCTGAACCGCCACTTTAGCGCAGGCGGCGCGCAGGCCACAGTAGAGGCAAAGGTTCATTCGCTCAGTACCGGGGTCGCCCATTTCAGCGGTACCTTCGTACTGTCTGATTTGTGGTACGGGCCTACGGCTCACCAGGGCGTGGCAAGCTCTTGCGGTGGTTGAATCCAGGTCGCTTGGATTTCCACAATTTTCCCTTCCTCGATCGCGAAAATCTCGCACACCTCGGCGTCGCCACGCGCCGCAATCGATCCCGGCGGCGGCTGCCGTTCGCTGCTGTGGAAGCGCACCAGCGCCATCACCACTCCCAGCTCCGTATCGACCACAGGGTAGCGACGATCGTAGATCTTCGTGCCCTTGAAAATCGCGCGGTCGAATTGTTCGCCGGCCGTGATCGCTCCGTGGTTGGGCGTCACCACGTTCGTGGCTTGCACGCCATTTTCCACGCGCAGCGTTTCCGGCAACAGGGGTGCGCGGATGTAATCCGGCGTGCCTTCGGTTTGAAACGCTCTGAAATACGCGTCCGCGGCCGCCATCAGCTCCAGACGGGAATTCTGTTCTGCTGCCGGGATTTTTCGCGTGAAGTGGGTCGAGGGCTCGATCAGCTTATCGGGCGCGGAGAAGACGGCCTTGTCGCCTTTGTGCACCAGGATGGATTCGATCTCCGTGATCGCGTGGTTCTCGACTTTCAGGCGTGTCGCCACGATCGTCGGCACGCCGGCATCGGGCACTACGGCGTCCAGACCGATGCCACCTGTTTCCGGATCGTAGATCTCGAGCCGATAGCTAGGCGCTCCGGCGGTGCGCCACAAGCCGTCGCCCAGCTTCACCGGCACGCCGGTTTCCGTGTATCTCGCGTTCGGCGCCAGTGGCAGCAGCGAAGGGGTGTGCTGTTCGAGGGCTTTGAAATACAAATCCGCGACGCCCTTCAGGCATTCACGATCGCAATTGTATTTTGCGGCATCGGATGCGTCAGTGCCGCCGGCGCGGGCCGGAGCCGGGCTGAAGCACAACGACAAAAATGCGCCTGCCAACGCCACTGTCGAAGAAGATGTCGCTCGCAACATTGCTTGCTCCTTGTGGGGGCCGACTCGAGAAGCTACGCGAGCGCGCATATTATCCACGGACCTGTCTGTTTGCAACGCCGCACGTTGCCCTGTCGCTGCAAAGTGAGAATGTCCGGTTTGTGCAAAGTAGAAATGCCCGGATTCATAGGTGGCCGGGGGGGCCAATGCCAACCGCGCGGCCACAGTCCGGCCTCTAAAACTACCTGCGGCTCATTCGGGCGCGACGGCCATCCCCTTCTGCCGTGTGGTCGGCTCAGCGGCCGCACAGCCGCCGCAGCCGAGCTCCCCGCCGATACCGCTCGTCACGCGCTAGCGCGACGCTGCGCATCTGGCTGAACCCTGCCTCCCATGGCTCGCATCCCATCTCCTGTGCCACAATCCTGGCCCTCGCAAGCGATGGATTGTGCCGGGAAGGGAACTGCGTGACGGACACAACGAAATACCGCCTGTCGGTGCTCGACGTTTCGCCGGTCGCCACCGGCTCGACCAGCACAGAGGCGTTGCGCAACACGCTCGACCTCGCGCAGCTGGCCGACCGGCTCGGTTTCACGCGGTACTGGCTGGCCGAGCACCACAACACGCCGCTGATCGCCAGCTCCGCGCCCGAGATCATGATCGGCCACGTGGCCAGTGTGACGAGCCATATCCGCGTGGGCTCAGGCGGAATCATGTTGCCGAACCACACGCCTTTGAAAGTGGCAGAAACGTTTCGCGTGCTAGAGGCGCTGCATCCGGGCCGCGTCGATCTGGGCCTCGGCCGCGCGCCCGGCACGGATTCGCTTACCGCTCTGGCCCTGCGCCGGTCGCGCGAATTGCTAGGCGCGGACGATTTTCCGGCCCGGCTGCAAGACCTGCTCACGTTTCTTGACCACGGCTTTCCCCCGGGCCACCCGCTCGAGCGCATCCGGGCCATGCCGGATGACGTACCGATGCCGGAAGTCTGGCTGCTCGGTTCCAGCGATTTTTCCGCCGAACTTTCCGCGCGCCTGGGCTTGCGCTTCGCGTTCGCGCACCACATCCAACCGTTGCCCGCCATCGCCGCTCTGCGCATGTACCGAGAGCATTTCCAGCCGTCGGAGTACCTGAAGGAGCCCGAGGCCCTGATTGGCGTCTCGGTCGTCTGCGCGGAGTCTGACGCGCGCGCCGAAGAGATCGCCCGGCCGCTCCAGCTCACCTTGCTGCGCTTCCGCTCCGGCAAAATGGGCCGCTTCCCGTCGATCGAAGAGGCCAAAGACTACCCTTACTCACCCGATGAACGCGAAATCATGGAAATGAATCGCGACCGCAACATCGTCGGCTCGCCCAAGACGGTGCGTGCCCGCCTGACGCAGCTGGCTGAAGCCGCCTGTGTGGACGAAATCATGGTTACGACCATGACCCACGAACATGCCGACCGGCGCCGTTCCTACGAACTCCTCGCCGAGGCCTTCGATTTGCGATAGCACGACTGCGGGCAGGCGTTTTTCTGCGGGCTCGGACCCATTGTTTCAGCCTCTAATCTGTGGTATAAATGGCTTGCGTTTGTTGCTCTTGTGTCGCTTTTGACGCGTTTCACAAGGCTGCCGGGCGACCACCCGACGGCCGTTTTTTTTGAACGGGCCAGGCCAGCGGGGGCACAGATAGCCTTCTAGACGACTAACCGTCGCCTTATGAATTAATTAGGAGCAGTAAAGTGGCTACAGAACAAGGCACAGTAAAGTGGTTCAATGCAGCAAAAGGGTACGGTTTCATTCAACGCCAGTCCGGTGAGGACGTT